>Ga0210064_1001165_pt1 | contig 11473 bp, 9 predicted proteins | sample Muzzi_CordC_D2_FD_185531 | JGI IMG/M metagenome (GOLD analysis project Ga0210064, IMG submission 185531) | Wetland microbial communities from San Francisco Bay, California, USA, that impact long-term carbon sequestration - Muzzi_CordC_D2 (SPAdes) | ecosystem: Environmental > Aquatic > Marine >...
CGAAAGCTTGAAGTACGAACTCATCTGACTCATGAATGGTCAACGCCAGAATTTTGATATCAGGATAGATACTTTTGATTTCTTTAATGACGGAGATTCCACTTAGCCTGGGCATGGAGATATCCAGTAAAATAAAATCCGGTTGTTTTTCTCGGGTCAGGCGCAAGGCTTCCAGACCATCTTGAGCCTCAGCAATCAATTTGTAGTTGGCATTAGATGCCAGCAGGGATTTTAAACCTTCTCTGAACAATTGGTTATCTTCTACAATAAGGATTTTAACTTTTGATTTCATGCAAATCCGTCGGTGATCGTTAGAGCGTGTAAAGTTCTTCAGGGGGCATCGCCATAAAACAAAAACATGTCAGATTAGACTCTTAAATCATAAAAGAGTGATAAAGTAAACAATTTTCGTCCGATTTAGAGTTCATCTTTCGTCTGTCAATTGAAAAAATAGTCTAATTCGGTCAAAAAGTAGGGTGATTTTAGGGTCAAGTAAAGATTGAAACCCATATACATATCATTTAATTTTAATTAGTGTATGTAATAAAAGAGATTTCAACATAATTTCAGGAGGTGAGGTGATAGTTTTCTATTCTTTAGTTCATGATTAGGTCGAACGTATTTAAAATCGATTGAAGCCTTAGAAAGGAAGAACGAATAATGTTTAAGAAAATACTAGTTCCGCTGGATGGATCCGAGTTGGCGGCAAAAATCTTGCCCTACGTGGAAAATCTGGCTAAAAACCAAAATACGAAAGTCATTCTGATGACCACCAGTCATTTTCCCGGAGCAGTCGGACTGATAACCAAGAATACGCTAAAGCAGATCCAGGCGGATGAAAAGGCCAGTTCGGAAAAATATCTGGGTCGGATCGCCAGTGATTTACAAACCAGCGGTATAGACGTAGACTGGGTATATAAAGAAGGATTGGCCTCCACTCAAATTGTTGCCACTGCAAAGGAACAGGGTGCAGACCTCATTGCCATGGCTACCCATACTGAGGGGGATGTTGCCTGGAATCTGGGAAGCGTATCTGAAAAGTTGATGAAACAGACAACCGTACCTGTGCTGCTGCTGCCGGTTATGGAAATGGACCTGCCGAGTGTCAAGCCAGAGTGGTTTCTGGGAGCTTAAAATTTAACCATAATGTTCCCGGCTTCGGAAATTTGGTTTTCCGGGGCCGGGAAAAACACTCCTGAAAGTTTTTCACCCTCCCTGCTTTTTAATTCTAATTATAATGCATTCTAAAACTACGCAACATTAAACTATCAAATACACAAAACGCCCTATTTACCCAAAGCGAGTAAGTATGTTGTTATAATCGAAAAATATCAAACGCTTACCATAGATATTGCAAAAAATTAGGTGCTTATGAAAATTTGCATGTTTACCAACACCTATCTCCCACATGTCGGAGGGGTGGCGCGATCGGTTTCGATGTTTACGGAAGATCTCAGACAAATGGGAAATGATGTCCTTGTCATCGCTCCGGAATATCCTGATTCGGACCGTCGGAGCGAAAACGGACGTGATATCCTGCGTGTGCCAGCAATTCAAAATTTCAACGGAAGCGATTTTTCCGTCCGTATCCCGTTGCCGTTTATCATCGATGATACCATCGACAACTTCAAGCCGGATGTCATTCACAGTCATCACCCTTACCTTTTGGGAGATGCGGCACTCCGGGCGGCCGGACGCCGGGGACTTCCCCTAATTTTCACCCATCATACGCTTTATGAAGAATATACCCATTATGTGTCCGAGAATTCCGATACCATGAAACACTTTGCCATGCATCTTTCGACGGAGTATGCCAATTTATGTACAAGCATCGTAACTCCCAGCATGAGCATCGCGAGTTTGATTAAGAAACGAGGTGTCATAACACCGGTGGTGGAAATACCTACCGGAGTCGATATCAGCTTCTTCTCAAAAGGGCACCGGAAACAATTTAGGGAAAAATTCCGAATTCCCCAAGACGCCTTCGTCATCGGACATCTGGGAAGGCTTGCTCCGGAGAAAAACCTAATATTTCTCGCCCAAGCCATCTCGGATGCCATGGGAGCCCTTCCAAATTCGAGATTTTTAGTAGTGGGCAAAGGCCCCACCGAGAAGGAGATCGTTCAAATTTTTCAAAAAAAAGGAATTGCGGACCGTCTTATCATGGCCGGAAAACAGACGGGATCCTGGCTTCGAGATGCCTACCATGCCATGGATCTTTTTGTATTTGCCTCCAAAAGTGAAACACAGGGCATGGTTCTCATTGAAGCCATGGCCGCCGGTCTGCCGGTTATTGCCATCGATGCACCGGGAGCACGGGAAGTGGTTTTAAACTCGACAAACGGAGTCCTCCTTCCTAACGACGCCTCCGAACACATGTTTTCAGAGACAGCCCGGGATGCGATCCTTAGTTCCGAAAACATTTCCCGCTGGCGAGAAGTAGCCCTGAAAACAGCGCTTCAATTTGATCGTAAAATATGTGCCGAAAAACTTTATCGTCTTTATCAAGAGGTAGCTGACGATTCAAAAAGAGTTGCAGGGGATGAAAATGGATATTTAAACACATGGGAAAACTTGCTTGCAGGTATTCAGAGCGAATGGGATCTGATTACGGAAAAAGTAAAGGCTGTTGTCAAAACCGTCAGTGACAATCAAAATGAGGTCCAATTTGATGAATAAGTTTCGAATTTACATAAAGGCTGTTCGGAAGAAATTGTCCCGGAGCGAATGGGTCGCTAAACTTTTAAACCTTCCCTGCCATTCCTCCGTGGAACCGAAACGTGGACTCATTGCGATCCAAGTTGACGGGCTGGCCTTCACCCAAATGGAAAGGGCTTTGCAAAAAAAACGCCTGTCTTTTATCCGGCGATTAATTCAAAAACAAGGCTATTCTTTAACGCAGTTCTATTCAGGGATTCCGTCCAGCACACCCGCCGTACAGGGAGAACTTTTTTTCGGGATAAAATCCAGTGTACCGGCTTTCGAGTTTATCGATCGAAAAAAAGGCGAACGGTTTGCCATGTTTTACCCGGAGTCTGCCAAACATGTGGCCAAAATTCTGGAGAGCCAGCGCGAACCGCTTTTGAAAGGAGGCACCTCTTATTCAAATATCTATGCAGGCGGTGCCGACGAGGCGCGGTATTGCGCGGAAACCATGGACCTGAAATCCATACTGAAAGCATCAAGTCCCTTTAGAATGCTATTAATTCTTTTTTTTCATATCAATAAGATCTTTCAAATACTCGCATATGCGCTGGTTGAATTTGGACTTGCCGTCGCCGACTTTGTGCGTGGGGTTGCGGACCGGAAAAATGTTTTAAAAGAACTCAAATTTATTCCCACCCGGGTTTTGGTCTGTATCATTCTTCGTGAGCTGATACGATTTCGTGTCAAGATGGATGTGACCAGGGGCGTTCGCATTATTCACGCCAATTTTGTCGGCTATGACGAGCAGTCCCATCGTCGCGGTCCGGATTCAGCATTTGCCCATTGGACATTGAAGGGGATAGATGCTGCCATAAAGGACATATACCTAACGGCATTGCGTTCCGAATGCCGTAACTATCGCTTAATCGTGTATTCCGACCACGGGCAGGAATCTGTGCAGCCCTATGAAAAGCGTTTTGGAAAACCATTGAAGAAAGCAGTCCGAGAAACATTGATGAATGTCGGTGTCGATTCGTTTGATGAGGATCCTCAAGTGAACAATGATAAAGATCATGATAATCGGTATCGCACGCGCGGACTATTTTATAAAAAGAGAAATTATCGGCAAAATCAACCTGAACTGATTGTTCAACCCGAAAAAATTCAGACAACCACCATGGGACCCATCGGTCATATTTATCTTCCTTTTTCTGTATCAGATACTCAAAAAGAAATATTTGCCAAAAACCTGGTGAAAAAAGCAAATATTCCCCAAGTGTTTTTTATCAAGCAAGATCAGCTGATGGCTGTCAATCAAAATGGAATTTTTAATCTCTTGAATCAAAGCCAAAAGGTTTTGGGCAAGGATCACCCATTCAGGCAATGGACAGCTGAAGATCTTCAAAATGCCTGTCGACACGTCAATGCCGGAAATCTGGTCATATCGGGCTGGTTTCCGGGCAACACTAACTTATCTTTCAGTGTTGAAAACGGCGCCCACGGTGGCCCGGGAAAAGAGGAAACCCGCGGCTTTGTTTTACTTCCCAATGAAATTGAAACACAAGAAGCTGCTTTGCGTCCGCTTGATTTACGACGGATCATACATAATTCATTCAAAGACCGGAAGGATAAAAAAACAATTGGGCAACGTCGAAAAGAATCATACACTCTGAAAGTTATGACGTACAACATCCACAGTTGTGTGGACATGAACGGAATGGTCGACATCAATAAGATAGAAAAAGTCATTGCCCATTTTGACCCTGACGTGGTGGCCCTTCAGGAGGTCGATGCAAACAGACACCGGACGCTATATATGGATCAGGCAAAATGTCTCGCCGAAGCGCTTAACATGGGCTATCAATATTTTTCATTAATGAACAGCGGTTCGGAAAAATACGGTTTGGCAATTTTGGCCAAATATCCCCTTATAAAAATGAAATACGATCGGTTTCCGACCGTCAAATCAAGACGAATGGTCGAACGAAGGGGGGCGATGTGGGTACGGATTCAAACACCACAAGGTGATGTAAATGTGATCAATACGCATCTTGGGCTTCAAATGAAGGAACGATTATTTCAGATTAGAACATTACTCGGCAAAGACTGGCTTTCAGATATTTTGGGAAAAAAACCGTTGCTTATTTGCGGTGACCTTAATGCGGGAGCACGTTCGCCGGTATACCGGGAAATCTCCGCTCATCTCGCGGATGCTCAGAAAATGGGAAACCATAAAGACTATCCGAAAAACACATTTTTTTCACGATATCCTATTCTGCGTTTGGATCACATTTTCGTTTCAAAGCAATTTGCCACGCTCCATCGGGTTTTAGTGCCCAGTGACGCAGTAACTAGGCTCGCTTCGGATCACCTTCCGGTTTTTGCCGAATTTGCTTTCAACGCATCTGTCGGAGATTGATATGAACTTGAATGATCAACAGAAAAGATTTCTGATGATTGCCCTTCTACTTCTTTGTATTATGGGCATACTTTATCTCTCATATAAAAACAATGTCTTTGCATACATGACATATGTCATAAACGAGCAAACCCACCCAGTGGTTTTTATCCTTCTTTTTATTTTACTCCCAATTGTCGGATTTCCCGTCATTTTATTTCTCATCCTTTTGGGCATTAAGTTCGGTATAGAAACCGGGATGCTGATCATGCTTCTGTGTCTGCCGATACATCTGGTTGTTTCTTTTTTGCTGGCCAATAAATTATTAAAGCCCCTTATTAAAGACTTTGCCAAGAAAAAGGGATATCGGTTTCCACAAATACCTGAGAGCCGGTTGATCTGGTTTAGCATCTTGTTCATGGCGATTCCCGGCCTTTCATATACAATGAAAAATTATATTTTCGCGTTATCCGGCATTTCCTTCCGGTATTATATTTTGATCGGATATCTGGTCAATGGCCTGTTGGGTATTCCATTCATTGTTGCTGGACATGCGATGATGGGTAGAAGTTTTTTGCTGCTGATAGTTATTTTCTTGTTTCTACTATCAGCCTATAAATTCGGACTGATGATAAAAAAGCGATATTATGAAAATCATTTCAAAGAGAACGCTTAACTGTTAATTTAGTAAGGATTATTATCAAAAAGTTCAAATTGTTTTAATCATGCCGAAATAGCATGACTATACAGGAGTTCTCCTGATTATACTTATCTAAGCCAACCAACATACTCGATTGAACTTATTTCTTTTTTGACGCTATTTTTTTACATATAATTGAAATCATATGTTTAATCTGGAATGTTTTTGAAAGGAGATAAAAAATGCCTAAAATAGAATGTGCAAGATGTGATAGGAAAGTTGGAGAATCAAAAACTGAGACAATAGAATATATTCGTTACTGTAAAAACTGTGCCAATCAGTTAAAACACGAGGAAAAACAGATAAAACAAATAGCAAAGCAAGAAGAAAATGAAAAAATAAAAGAAAGAGAATATATTGAAAAAGAATTAGAAGCTATTACCGAAGAAGATATTAAATTTATTATCATAACAACAACCGACAACGTTGAAATTAAAAGGATTGGTGAATATATAAATGTCATATCGGCTCAGGAATATAAGTATAATAAAAATTTTAGCGAAAATGAAAAAGAAGTTGCTGAAAAAGACAATAGAGAATGTTTGGAACGGGCCCTTTTTAAGATAAAAAGACAAGCCTATTTATTGGGAGCTGATGCAATAGTTGGTATGAAAGTTTATAATAATTTCGATTATGATACGAAGCAAAGAAAGGTATCTGCCATTATGACCAAAATCAATATCACCGGAACGGCTGTCAGGCTGATTCAATAGTGTTAAAGAAAAAAATGATAAACAATGGAAAAGGAATCTGGCCGAAAATATCAAAAAAAAGAATTGGAGTGCTATCATCTGTCCGCACAGGCGGACAAAATCGTTTAGATATTGAACAGCTTTTACAAGACGATCCCCTTCCGCGGAAATACATAAATTATCAGTGGTATAGGGGGCGATCTTTCCATTAAAGGCGTTTTTTTATGAGAACGCTAAATGACAGCAAAATTAATGAAAGACCGGAGTGATTAAAGACAGGACCTAATGATTAAAAGCTTTTGTTTACAAGTTTCAGGTTAAAATGAAAGTGGCTTTTTGGTTGTCTGTTCAGCTACTTATGCGGGAAGTCTTTATCGTCAATGATTTCCAGCTCTTCTTTCAAAGCCTGGGGCGACAATCCATGACTTATCCTAAATCCATAGCGTTTCCATAGAAAATCCTCTATCCGCAACCATTCACCTTTGAATCTAACTTTTTTGGTCTTGGCACACATGGTCAGAATATTCGCTAATGCCCTGGCTCGTTCTTCAGCATTTTTTTGTTTTGATCTGGCTTTATTTCGTGCTGCAAGATGTGCGGCGCGACGTTCAGTGATGTCTGACGCAAAAACGATAGCCGATTGGACCTCATTTCCTTGGAATATCGGCGATATTCTACAGGAAAACCAACCCATTTTTTCACTACCGAACCCGGCTTTCAGCTCACAGCTAACCGGTTTTCCGGAATTGAACGCTTCGTTTATAGAGGATGTCATCCGATCAATGTGGGACTTGGAAATGCAGCTTATAATAGATTTTCCGATTAAATTATCATCTGATTGATTCACTGCCACTGTAATTAAACCTTTCTGATTTATGAAGAAGATTTTTTCGGTACTGTGTTCAATCACCATTTTTAAAAATTCAGTGGTCTCAGTAGTCTCCATCGGAATGCTGTCTCTCTTTCTGTTTTGCAAAACCTATTATTATCAAAAAATCATATTTTAATCAATAGTTGTCAAAATTGTCATTAAAAACGAAGTGCGTCGTTTATTTCCTTTCACTCATAAGTTTCCTTTATAAATACTGGTCACCATACCACTGAATACATAATCCCCCTTATTTATAATTTCACTCAGTTGGTTATATTTTGTAAGAGAGGAAAATGTATAAAACATAAATATACAATAAAGGGGTTTAAATGATCGGTAAAGATGAAAAGATTAAAATAGATGTTGTGGACCAACTTTTGTGGAACAGACGAGTGGACGCTTCCGCCATAACTGTAGCAGTTGATAATGGGACTGTCAGTCTCGGAGGAGAAACATTTTCATACCTTGCCAAGGACACTGCCTTAAAAATTGCATGGGGCATACCAGAAGTAAGGGATGTTAGAAACAATATTACAGTACGACATCCCGAAGTTGTTCCATCGGATGAAGAACTTAAAACCAGTGTCGAAAGCACGTTGGTTTGGAACAGAAATATCGATGCTTCAAAAATTTACATTGAGGTTAACGATGGAAAAATTGTCGCGGAAGGAATTGTGGATGCATATTGGAAGGTTGACTATGTTGAAAGTATCATATCGGATATCCATGGAGTGGTTCGCGTCGAAAACAAATTAACGGTAGTCCCCGAGAAAAAAATTATTGATGAATCTATTGCGAAAGGCATTTCAGGTGGAATAGATCGCAGCCTTCTTATTAACGCAAAAGATATTATCATTAAAGTAAAGGATGGGAAGGTCTTTTTCAACGGAAAAGTTCCAACATTTTTGGCGCGAAGAGCTGCATATAAAATAGCCTCGAATTCCTCTGGAGTTATAAGTGTGAAGAATGATCTCATTGTGGATAGAGATTTATTAAATCCAACTGATATCGAATCTTAATAATTGCAATTTTTACTCATAAAATTAACAGTAAGGCGGTAGACAATTATATCTTGGATGGTTGATTTCTTGTAATTATAACCAAAATACCATCAACTTCCTTTTCATCCGGATAATATTAAAGCAATTATGTGGTTACAGGCAGCCTTAAGTTACAAAAATTTAGATCACAGAGGTCAGGAAGGATATATCAATGCTACCAATCAATAAAATATTATGCCCGATAGATTTTAGCGAGGCTGCATTTGAAGGTCTTAAAAATGCTAACGAACTGGCTGGTCATTTTTCGGCTGAATTAATTTTATTCTATGTCGTTTCACCGCTGCCCGGAATCCCGGGCTCTACTTCGCCAACAGGATTTCATATTCCAGCCGTTTTAGAGGAAATCGAAGATTCTGCAAAAAATCAAATTGCGAAACTGAAAAATAAATATATTTCCAGTAACATTGAATCTGAAAAAATTGTCGTCATCGGTGATCCGTCGGCTGAAATAGTAAAACACGCCGCAGAAGACAATGTGGATCTTATTGTTATGTCAACCCATGGCCAGTCTGGATGGAAGCGGATGATAAGCGGATCGGTCACTGAGAAGGTGGTAAGGATGGCTGAATGCCCTGTCCTGACAATCAGAGGAACAAAAGAAAAATAATTGCTTGATCATATCTACTGGATTGAAAATGTCGACCGGGCTGAGTAAACAGAGGGGCTGACAGGGTTATCATGGAGATAAAGAGGTAGGATTAATGGGAGCTATTGAAAAACATATTGAAGAAATTGAAGCTTATGAAAAAAATCTCATAGAAGACTTAACGGTTAATGAAGCACTTATATTAGTAGCAGTATGTTCGGCTAAAGAAAAGACTGATAACGATAACAACCATATCCAAGATAAAAAGCGTATCGCCGCTTTGGCAAAAGACCATCCCATATTTAAAGACCTACATGACAGTATCGAGCCGAGTCTCAATAAATTCATGAATACGATTAAATCTAAAGATACTGTAAAATATGTCATGACAGCAGCAAAAGTATTAAAACCGGAATTTAAAGAAACAGCATTTAAATGGGCAACCGTGATTCTCATGTCAGATGGCGTTTTAAGCAAAGCAAGAAAAGATATTTTAGAAAAATATGAGATAATCTTGAATATCAACAGGGATGTCGCGCAAAAAATTCTGGTACAAGCTTCTCAAACATCATGAGATTTGAAATAATATTTTATAATTTATTCAAGTGATAAGTGCCTTGCCAATGGTAAACCGTTTGGTTTTGATATCCTGGAAGGTGAATTTCGCCTTGGGTTGGAATGTGCATTTGATCGGCATTGAGAGAAACTTCCAGCTTGTGGCCGATTCGAACGATTTTTATGCTGATTTTTCCGAAAGGTGTTGGCGTCGGACCGAAACTGACGGGCGTTGCTGTTTGCAGCCATTTTGAATCGATACCTGAGCAAAGGATTAATCGATGCCCTTCTTCGCGCACAAAAAGATTACGAATCATCATCACCCATTCGGCGGCAGCCCAACCGTGTTGTCCGTCTCCCATGCAGCCGCCACCGGTAAGCGGGTGGATGGCTTCGGGCCACTGGCCGGTAGATGTGGCCAGTTCTTCAACGGTACGTATCAGGAGCCGGTAGCGATCGTCTCCATTCCGGAGTAAGGATTGGGCAATTGCAAGGGTCAAATAGACATTGACCCCGGAGTGAATCATATCTTGAAAGAAAGCACCGGAATGAAAGCAATTCTCCATTAAAAACGAAAGAGTTTCGGCAATGCGTTGTTCCCCCGGTGGCGTTAGTTGTAAAGGATAGTCGGCAACCATGGAACCAATTGCTCCGGCATCCATGCGCCGATAGGGAGAAGCGGGAATGCCGCCATGGCTGTGCTTTTCAGGAATTTTTTCGATACTGTCAAAAATACTTTTTTTAAAATCATTTGCAAGGCGTTCAACTTCTGCTGATTTACTTTCCGATCCATATCGTTTTTCCATTTTCGCAGCAGCCTTTAACCCGGCCAGTGTCCAGAAGTTGTCCCAGTAATAATAATCATTGGGCCCCAGGTGTTCGGCACTGAATCCAGGTGGTAAAAGACCTGCATGGGCGGTATTGTTTTTTGGCAACCGTTTGTGACGGATCCATTTGACCGCTCGATAAATGGTGTCACGTATTGTATGATCTAGAACCTGCCCGCTCAAACTTTCATATCGGTTATATATCCACAGAACCTGTCCATTGGAATCCCACTCGCCATCCTGCGAGTGAAAAAAACCCGAGCGTTTCTGACGTTTTGGAAATTTGGAAAGAATACGTCGACAACGATCGGTGAGTCCAATTGCCAAAAGTGCGTTCAGCATAAAACAGGCATCTCGGAACCAGAATCGTCTGTAAGTGTATGGGCCGGGCACAATGTCACCCGCGGAGAGCAATATGAGGGTCTTTACCGCCGTATCATAGAGGTATTGAGTGTTTTCATCGGGCACGCTTAAGCGAGCCGTATTTTCGAGAACCGAAGGCCAATCTTGCACATCTTGTGATGGGCAAAAAGTATACGAAGACGTTTCTTCTTGAAGAGGTATACGAATGGTCAATCGCTTTTCACGGAGGCCGCGCAGGTTGTAAACCGCTGCCGCCGTCGCCATTCCGACAGGACAGCGCACGGCATTTTCTTCTTCTTCCTCTTCCAGTTTATAAATCACATCCCCGTTGGCATAGGTTGAGAAAAGGATTTTTTCCGGTGTCTCTTCAAGATAAATTCGTTCTCGATTGTCCACAACCAGGACCTTACGGGACGGTTCAAAGGACACCCGTTCGATAAACTGAATGCCCTCTGGATTATAAGGCCTCAGGGCTGTGACCAGCCACCTGCCCGAGGATATTTGAACATGCACCGAAATATCCAGTACAGGCTGACCATCTGTTATAACGACTTCAGCGGATTGAATCAGATGTATTCCGGATAGGCGGCATGATGTTTTTAACCGGAGCATATCTTCTGTTTCCAGATACTGCTCTACATCTTGGAGTTTGCTGGGAATCATCTTTCGACCGTTTTCGGAAACAACCCAGAAATCAAGAGACCAGCCATTATAAAACGGGGTTACCAGTCCCCTGGGATCTATGATCGGGTAACAAGAAAAATTCGGCAACCC
>Ga0210064_1001166_pt1 | contig 11473 bp, 10 predicted proteins | sample Muzzi_CordC_D2_FD_185531 | JGI IMG/M metagenome (GOLD analysis project Ga0210064, IMG submission 185531) | Wetland microbial communities from San Francisco Bay, California, USA, that impact long-term carbon sequestration - Muzzi_CordC_D2 (SPAdes) | ecosystem: Environmental > Aquatic > Marine >...
GATCCTGAAGACCCTGGTTGCGAATCGCGTCGATTATTCTCGATTTCTCCCTGCCATCGCCGGCAACGAGGTACAAAACATCCCCGCCAAGCCGGTTTACCACCGCTTCGATAAACCAGACGACTCCCTTGCGTTTAACCAGCCTGCCGAGTGTGAGCAGGACGCTGCCGTTAATCTTTCTGCCGACGAACGTCTCCAGGTCCTGCCGTGTATAACCTGGAACCGGATCCGGAATGGATACCCCGTTGGGTATGAAAACGAACCTGGATTCCGGTATGCCAAGTGATATGCCTTGATGAATCGTTTCATTACCGACGGCTATCAACCTGTCCAGACGGCGAATGAAAACCTTAATCCAGAGGTTTTGATAGATACGGTTCCTGCAGGTCAGGTCCAGTCCATGTACAATGCAGACAACCGGCTTGCCGGAAACCAGCTTCAGGAAATAACCCAGGATAGCCAGTACCCCGTCACCCAGCAGGACAATATCATACTTTCCCAGCGTGACGATGGCCTTGACCAGGGCAAACGGCAAGAACAGGGGGAGGGCACGTTTGCCTTTCCTGTTGGCAATGATGTCGAGTTGGCAGAGTCCGGCGAGTTCCCGGGCAACTTCATAATTCTGTTTTTCTATGCCGCCAATGGTCGGTGGATATGCCCTTGATATGAATAGAATCTTCATGTTCAGAATGGCCGTGGCAGGCTATTTTTCAAGGACCCAGATGTACCCCGGGCTTGCCCAGCGGGCAATTTTCAGAACTGTACCCGCGATTCTTGCCTTTGCGCTGCCGGGCCTGATCAGGTAATCGGTGTAGTATTTTTCCGATTCAGTGACCAGTTTGATGGTGTAATCCGTACACTTGAAAGCCTTCACCAGTGATTTAAGGCTCCAGTAGCTGAGGTGCTTCTCGTGATAGTACCGGGCTTTCCCGGTCAGCCTTATGTATACATGGGCCAGTGGCCTCGGTAATACCGATAACAGCGGCAGGTTGTAGTGGGGTTCATTCCACATCAGGCGGTTACCGGCCGAAAAATAGCAAATTCCAAGTGGTTTAAGTACCCGGTATATTTCGTCAAACATCCGGTACGGATCCGGGACATGTTCGTAGACATGGGAACACACGACCACATCGAAACTCTGATCTTCAAACGGGAGATGGAGCGCATCAGCCACCCTGAACTCCAGGTTATCCCGGATATAGGTTGTGGTCGCGTGCCGGATAGCGGGTTCGTCGATATCGGTTCCGACAACCCGGTGGAAATAACCGGCCAGATAATTGTCGATGATCCCTGTTGAGCCACCAACATTGAGTAAATCATATTCCTCAAGGGAACCCGGAAGATAATCTTCCATGACGGCTATCATGGTGCGTGCTTTCTTCTCCCTGCCGGCAACGTCATATACATAGGCCCTTTCGCTTGAAAATCCGTACTGATAATCTCTGCTCAAGATAGCTATAACTCCCGGACGGTTAGCTTCAGTCCTTGAAACGACGTGCGTGTTTTCCCGATGGTCTGTATCGCTGCGGCCCGTTTATATGACTGGCGGCTGTGCAATGCCTATCTTACCATTGATGGATGTGCATGGACTTCGCTTTAATGCCCGGACCAGATCGTTGCTGCGGTGCCGTTATGGTAAAGTTTGCCAGGAGAAAACCTGCGCACAGGATACGCTCTCCGTTGGTCCCCCGGCAATTATCATGCACGAAATAGCTGCTCTCATGGCAAGCAAGAGTAACCAGGATAAAGCGGAAGGTCATTGAAACTACTGTTTCTGAGCAAACGCAGACCGATGGGCCGGGATCTTGTCGCCAGGCCCTATGGCCGGTTTTTTTATCTACCTCATTATCTTGCAGAGCGGGGCCATGAAGTCTGTTCTCTGCTGCTGGATTACAAACCCGCAGCCTCCCTTGATACCCGGCAGCACGGGATTCGCTGGGTATGCGAATCATTGGCATACCGGGGTCCGGGAAAATACCTGGGAAAACTCAAACAGCTGATTCATGAAACCGGACCGGACTGGATTATCGGTTTCTCGGATACCTATTTTGGAATTCTTGCCGAACGCTTTGCCCGAAAATCCGGGATTCGCTGTTGTATCGATGCATATGATAATTATGAAAGTTATATTCCCTGGATGAAGCCGTTGCACTTGCTGTGGCGTCGCGCCTTGTCCGGGGCCGATCTGGTAACGGCAGTGGGTCCCGATCTGGCGGATTACCTCAGCATGCAACGGCCCGGTAGACCTGCAGTAGTGATACCCATGGCGGCCGACCCGGTTGGGTTCAGGCCCATGGACCGGATTGAATGCAGGAGGCGCATGAATCTGCCACCGGGCAGGAAGTTTGTTGGCTATTGCGGTGCACTGCATAAAAACCGTGGCATCGAGGTGCTGTTCCAGGCTTTCGATTTGCTGCATCATCGGGATCCGGAGGTGAGTCTGCTCCTCTCGGGAAGATCATGGAAAAATGTGCCGCTGCCCGGATCTGCCTGCTCGCTGGGTTATGTTCAGGATGATTTGATGACCACCCTGCTCAATTGTATGGATGTGCTGACAGTTATCAATCGTGCTACGGTTTTTGGTAACTACAGTTACCCCGTCAAATTATATGAAGCGATGTGCTGCCAGATACCGGTTGTAGCAACCGAAACCCCGGCCACCCGATGGATACTGCGGGATTATCCCGAGTTTCTCGTGCCTCCCGCACAGCCGGATGTGTTATGTGACAGGATAGAGCAGAATCTGAAGGCCGGGCGCGTGGATTACGGGCATATCCCCGACTGGAATTCTGCTTGTGGAAGCTTCGAAAAGGCCTTGCTGGCATCAATGTAAACCGGGTTTCGTAATATTCAGGTAAATCCTGCAGTTGCAATCCAGCAATCCAGCAATCCGTGACCGGACAAATTTCCATTTCTCGCCTGTTTCAGGGTCCGGATTAATCGGCTGGTTGGACGGGCCTGTTCAATTCCGCATCAACCATGAGTTTCACCACATCAGCCATATAGTGCATGGGCTGCCAACCCAGTTGTGTGCCTGCCTTGCCGGCATTGCCGCAGTTGGCAGTAATCTCGGATGGTCGTATCAGGCCCGGATCGATTACTACATGATTACGCCAGTTCAGACCGACTTGTCCAAATGCAGCCCCCACAAAATCTTCAAGACTATGACTTTGTCCGGTAGCGATGACAAAATCATCCGCCTGGTTTTGCTGTAATATCATCCACATTGCTTCGACAAACTCCGGCGCCCAGCCCCAGTCACGTTTGATGCTTATATCCCCCAGATGCAGCTTTTCAGTACTGCCTGCAGCGATTCGGCAAGCAGCGGTTACGATCTTCTTTGTTACGAAGCGTTGCGGACGCAATGGAGATTCATGGTTGAAGAGTATACCGGTACAGGCATGCAGTGCGTAGGCTTCGCGATAATTGGCAACTTCCCAGAAGGCGGCGGCCTTGGCAACTGCATAGGGACTTCTGGGGTGAAATGGTGTAGTTTCAACAGCGCAGGCACTATTCGTGTCACCAAAGCATTCGCTTGAACCGGCATTATAGAATTTGATCGGTTGCCGGGAGAAACGTATTCCCTCCAGCAGGTTCAGTGTGCCAATTGTTATGCTGTCCATGGTTTCCACGGGTTGTTCGAACGACAAACCTACAGAACTCTGCCCGGCCAGATTATAAACCTCATCCGGTTCAATTCTCATCAGGGCCTGCAGAACGCTCCGGAAATCGTTCAGTGTCACTGAAATCAGTTCGACCTTTTCGCGAATACCCAGGCGTGCCAGATTGCTGAACGAGTTTATTTGTGCGTCACGGGATGCGCCATATACCTGGTAACCCTTTGTCAGCAGTAACTGTGCAAGGTAGGCGCCATCTTGTCCGGACACACCGCATATCAGTGCTTTCTTCATAATATAGGCATTGTATTAACGATTGTGTTATCGCGGGTTATGGGTTCATGGTTGGCTTGGTCAGTTGTTCATAAATTTTGCAGGTCTCACTGGCACACCTGCTCCAGGTGAAGTTGGCAATACGTTCCCTGCCAAGAATGCGTAATGCTTCACAACGTTCCGGCGATGTGGCAACCTGCTGGATTGATTGCGCTATATCGTGTTCGTCATATGGATCAAAGAATTCACCGGCGCTCCCGACTACTTCGGGAATAGAACCGCCATTACTGCAGATGACGGGACAGTTGCGGGCCATTGCTTCAAGGGGGGGTATGCCAAAGCCTTCGTAGAGTGACGGGTATACGAATGCCGAGGCATGGCTATACAGTTGCCCAAGAACCTGATCGTTGCCACCAATCCAGTGTAGCCTGTCATCAGGCAAGCCCAGTATTCTTCTCTGCCGTTCTTCCGCATGACTGGGTTTTCCACCACCGAAGCAAACCAGTTTGAAATTCTTGTGTAATACCGGGTTATTGCCATAGGCGTTAAGTAACCGCGCAAAGTTCTTGTAGCCACTGCGTATACCGACATGGAGAATATAATCACCGTCAATTAGTGAGTTGCCCATGCTGGCTGATGACAGCGGCGTATCAAAGCCAAGGTGGACCACTGAAACCTTTTCGTGACTGATCCCGGTTATATCAAGCAGGTCCTTTCTGGTTGTATCAGAAATACAGATCACGTGGTCCGCGCGTTCAACCGCAAGGCGCTTCGTCACAGCAGTTTTGTCAAGTTTTGTGAAGTATTCAGGGAAACGCTCATGAATCATGTCATAGACGGAGACGACTGTGGTTTGCCGGTTGCTGGCAACCAGCGGTTTCGCAGAAAAGTAGGTTTCGTGCAGTATGTCCGGCCGGTATTTATCCAGCCAGTGGCGTGATGCGATACGGTTATACACATTAAGCAGCTTGCCGGCGGATTTTGGGACATGCGGAACCAGTTTCCCGGAAACGATGCCGGAATCCAGCCGGTGCAGGTAATGATTTATATGCAGCGGTGCGATGATCTTTACTTCCAGCCCGTTCCGGGCAGACAGATGTTTCGCCATCTCAACGAAGTATCTTGAAACCCCACCGTATACCTGGCGTGAAAAGGCCTGATAATCATAGAAAATCCGCATATTAATTACGTTACATGGTTGCTCGCCGGCGCTCTCCCCCGGCAGAGTCTAGCAAAGTCCTCTGAGTGCTCGTATTGCCAAAAATTTACGGTATGACTGACGGGCCATTTCTTTTGTGCATTACGTAATCCGGTATCCATATGGCAAGCAAGTGGACACATACCTGCTCCGTATCCGGGTGCAATCCGATAGCATATGCCGTATCTGCATAGTAAAACCAGAAATCATGCAACAATATACGAAATTGCTGCGGATTGCCGCATGCGATAAAACTGTTGCCGGGGTATTTTCATATGGCGCAAATCAGGCGGCCTTTGACGCTGTTTTTAAAACGTCGCATCGCAGATTTTGAGTAACGCAGGCACGCTGCGGCCAGGATTACGAGAACAGCGGCTGTTCCGGCAGTGATTCTTTCCGGTGTGGCACACGAGTGGTAGACCGGGTTTTCCGCCACAATATCCATCCAAACACTAGCCGCTATCGAAGACATGGGAAATAGCGAGCTGAATCTTGACAGTCCGAGGGTTTGTGTAATCTTCCGGTGACTGGTGGTGGCGCCCCCCAGTTCACGGTGTACGGATACTCCTGGAAGCGCCTTGACTTTCCCGGTAAAAGCGAGCGCCGCGATCAGGAGCCAGTCACCTCCCATAATGTTTTTTATCTCCAGCTGCTGAATCCGGGGTGTTCTCATTAACCCATAAAACATCCCGTTGTCAGCAACCTTTGCATAGTAGGCAAGCATCCTTCTCCAGGCTGATTCATGCAGCAGGTTGAATATTTTCCCGGTATACACGAACCGGCCGTCCTGGTAATACCGCGGAGTACCGCTCACCAGGGAGATGCCTGTGTCCGCGGACAATTCCCTGAGGCAGGCGCTTACATAATCGGCATCAATCCAGTCGTCATCCCCCAGCCACATAAAGTATTCTCCGGATGCGGCCTTCATGGCTGCGGTAAAATTTTCTGTCGGCCCCCGGTTTGTCGTCTGTCGGATATATTTAAGGCGGGCGTCCTGGTCGCAATACAGCTTGCAGATGCTCTGTGTTTCATCGGTTGATGCATTGTCTGTTACGATTACTTCAATATTATCGCAGTCCTGGTTCAGTGCCGCCTCGATTGACCGCCTGAGTAATGCGGCCCGGTTGTAAGTCGGGATGCCGATGCTCACCAATGGTCCGCTCCGGGCCATCTAGTGCGACCTTGAAAACTGCCGTAGCAAGCTGTGACGAAGAAATCCGGAACTGCCGATTGCACCTGCCATGGCCAGGCAAAAGATTGTGACCAGACTGAATGTCGCCTGCATTTCAGGCAAGCCGTTGGTGATAATTGCGCGCCCGATAGCCGCAATTATCAGGGTGACCAGCATTGGCTTGCCTATATCGTTTATATACCATGACCATTTCTCGCTGATCAGCAGACGCCGGTGCATGAACTGGATACTAACCAGAAGGTAGGCGCTGTTCAAAACCAGCCAGACGACCGCTGCACCTGCTGCGCCGGCATGCAACACAGCGAAATAAATGGCGGGAATCAGGACAATTACAGCGATTGTATTCGAGTAAAACGCAAGGCTGGTCCAGCCATGCGCAAGTTGCAGGGCGTATGGCATGTTCATCAGGCCATTGAACGCGTTACCAATCGCCAACAAACTGACCAGCAGGTGGGTCCGGTCTACAATCTCCGGATCACGCGCCCACAATTCGAGTATATCCCTTGAGAAGAAGGCCAGGATAATCGCAACAGGAAGCACCACCGCTGCCATCAATTGACTGCCCTGATGGTAGGTTCTGCGAAGGACAGTGTTATCCCCTGTTGAGACCAGCGCCGTCAGACGGGGGTAGTATGCGGTAAATACCGGCCCGATCAGGCGGTACAGTACTCCGGCCACGGTAGCAGCAAAGGTGTAATACCCGAATTCGGACAGGGAAAGCAATCTGCTGAGAATCACCTTGTCCAGTTGCGTGAGAATCGTCGTTAATATCGAAATTCCACTCATGCCTGCTGCGAATCGCCATAGCCCTGCCAGTACCTCTTTGCGAAAGGCCCCGCTACTGGTGGAAGAAATGCTGTGCCATAAGGCGCCCCTGAAGGCAACGACCTGCAATAGCGCAATCAAGGCCTGCCAGAGAAAGAAGGCACGTATCGTTGGTTCAATAAACCACAACACGGCAAGCGCTCCCGCGCCTTGCAAGGTGACAAACACGCCGAGGAGTACATTAACCAGTGTCTGGCGCTGGAGTCCGTTTAAGCCGCCCATATAGAGCGCAACCGGCCAGCGCAAGCCGATCACTAGCGCCATCACCAGGAGTGCTTCCAGCAGGGATTCTCTGGACAGTTGCACCGGATTCAGCCAGTGGTAGGAAATAAAGTACGCCAGCAGGGCTACGATTGCAGCAACCGATAGTGCAAATACCCAGTAGATGACTTCGAGGGTCCTTGCGGTATCTGCCATTAAATCCGTATTTCTGTGATTTACGCAAAGCCGGGCCATCTCCCTGCTCAGCGTGTGCGATAAACCCAGATCAAGAACCGCAAATATCGCCTGTAAGGAGGCAAACACGCCGACTATTCCGTATGCCTCTACCCCCATCAGGCGAATGTAATAGGGGACAAAGACAAGCCCCATCAGCGCGATCCAGGCACTGCCCAGATAGTTGGCGATAAGGTTGCGTTTTACGCTGCTCATCGGGGGATCCGGCCCTGTGCGCAATAATCAGACACGCATGAGGTAGCCATCCGGTGCAACGGTAATCAGCAGTTTGCCCTCTATAATCCTGTCTGCCCTGAAGGCTAGTGGATCACCATCAAATGCCTTGCGGCCTTCCTTGTCCAGGCGTCGCAGGTATTCCCGAACTGCTGTTTTGGGATTATTACCCTTGCCCCAGGGACGATCGGGAAAGATGTTTTCCGGCATATCCTCGATTACTGTATCAAATACGACGCAATAGCTTTCCTTGCTGGTTAGCGGTGCATAGGCTTCTAGTTCCGCCAGTACATGCTCATGGGTATGATTCGAATCGAGAATGACCAGCACGCGGTCATGATCTCTGGCAATTCCGTGTACTTGTGTCACGACATCCGGTTCGATGGAGGAGCCCTGTATCATATCGATATGATGCGCCAGCGGGTGTTCTTCAATGGCGATGCGGTTATGCTGACGGATATCAATGTCGATACCCAGCACCCGGCGGCGTGTATCACGCGGGTTGAGGGTATGTCCGGCAACGGCCGCTTCGCAGTAATCCAGCATTGCCAGCAGCGAAGCACTCAGGATCAGCGAACCACCGTGGGCGATACCGGTTTCGATGATCAGGTCGGGCTTGATCCTCCATATCAATTCCTGCAGGGCGACGATATCCTGGGGATATTGAATGATTGGTCGTGACAGCCATTCAAAATGGTATGAATATTCGTGGCTGTTTGCTGTTGCAAACCATTGCCGCGTTAACTCGAGGAATGATTTGTCAGCTGCACCCCTGGCAATGAATTCCAGGTTCCTTTTATCAAACTCTTCAGTTTGGCTCATCTGAAACCTCTGTTATGGAAATACGTACTTCATATTTTTTCCCCTCATCAATAAAACAGCAGGCAGGTTTTCCCTTGAAGGTTCTTGCTCTCAGGAGATTGAGCAGGTTTCTAGCGCTGTATGACTTGTCCAGATATATACGGCTGGCCGCATCCAGTTCTTTAGAATAATGAATATGCCCGTGTTCAGGGTCCTGGGGGCATCTTGTATACCGGCCTGACATAATATCAAGGTAGCGCGCCTTGAAGAGTGAAAAGATCTCTTGCCGGGCCTTCAAATACAGGGTTTCTCCGGTGTCTTCCCAGCTTTTTCCAATTTGCGACTGAAACAGGATATCTCCGGAGTCGATACCCTTGTCTGCAAAATGCAGGGTTACGCCAAAGGGCGTATTCTCGACTATCGTCCAGAAGTTGTAATTCTTACCCCGGTTGTAGGGGAGCAGGCTCGGGTGAAGATTTACGACTCCAACCCCGGGTGTATCCAGGATGTATTCCGGAATTATCCTGGGCCACCACGCAAGGAAAATAACTTCCACACCCGCTAGGATTGATTTCGAGTTTTGTTCCGTAATTTCATCGTAACACAGTGTCCGGCATCCGGATGATCTGGCGACCTCCGCTATTTCATTGGCGCCGGTAGTCACAATGCATTGTATGTGCCGGGGGTGTTTTTCCAGTACGTATTGCACGACACTGAGACCAACATCCTGGTCAGCAAAAATTGCAGTGATATTACGCCGCTGATCAGCACCCGGGTTCGTCACGAACATCCCTCATGGCAACGTTGGATAAAATGTGTATCACACATCACCCCTGCAAATGTAAATGAATATGGCGTATTACCCGGTCCATTTCCGGTTCACTGATGTCATGATACGCAGGTAAATTGATTGCGCGTTCATAGAGTCCGTAACTCACGGCATTTTCGGGTTTCATTTCAAACATCGGCAGCATGCTCAGTGGCCAGAAAAACACACGTCCATCAATGTCATCCGCCTGGAAAGCCGCGAGCAACGCATCACGGTCAAAAACTATGCCTTTATCAACCACGATCGTCGGCATCCAGAAGCCGTTTTTCGTACCCGCGGGTTCGGGATTCATTGCCAGCGGCAATTTGCGCAACCGCTCGGCATAATAGGAGAATATGCGACGTTTGGCGGCAACGAGCGTGTCAACACGTTCCAGCTGGGCACAGCCAATCGCTGCCTGCAGATTCGACATCTTGTACTTGAAACCCGTCAGATCCGGCCAGAACTGCTTGTACTGCCCACGCGCACGGCCATGGTTGCTGAGAGTGAGTGTCTTTTCATACAGGGCATCGTCCTGCGTGACAAACATCCCCCCTTCGCCGGTTGTCAGCGTCTTGGAACCATGAAAGGAAAATGTGCCGAATTTACCCAGCGAACCGGCTCTTTTCGCGCGCCATCGGGAACCTATAGCCTCTGCTGCATCTTCAATGACCGGTATTCCGTGGCGTGCGCCGATGGCCTGCAATGCATCCATGTCGCACAGATTGCCGTACAGGTGGACGGCGATAATGGCCCTGGTGCGGTGCGTTATTGCAGCCTCCGCCTGTTCCGGATCGATGCACCAGCTGTCGGGCAAGATATCCACGAAGACGGGGGTTGCGCCCAGATAGGTTATGGGTGCAGCACAGGCGATCCAGTTGATGTCACCGAGAATGACTTCGTCGCCCGGTTTGATACCCAGTGCGGCCAGTCCCATATGCATGGCGCCGGTGCAACTCGAGGTGGCAATGGCATGCGTTACCCCGAGGTGTTCACAGAACCGCTTCTCGAACGTTGCAATATATTCATAGCAACGCTTGCCCCAGCCATGTGTCGCGGCATCGGTGGCATAACGAATCTCGAGTTCTGTTATCGATGGTTTGGTGTAGTAGATTCTCGACACGTGTATGTTCTTGACCTGTCAGGCTGAATTACAGTTCAGCGGGATAAAATGTCTGTGGCAGGCGCATGCATGCGCTTATGCGGTGAAATCCGGAAGGTCCCGGTCACGACTGGATATGATACTGACATTCCCCGGCCACTGTATGGAGAAAGCCGGGTCATTCCAGCGCACTCCGGCAACACTTTCAGAATGGAAAAATTCCGACATCTGGTAATGCACTTCGCAATGGTCAACGAGTGTAAGGAAGCCGTGCGCGCAGCCCTCCGGTATGTATACTGACCTGCGATTGTCAGCACTCAATTCCATGCTTGCCCATTGCCTGAAGGTTGCAGATTCCGGCCGCAGATCGATGGTTACGTCGTAGATTCTGCCCATGGTGCAGCGGACTACCTTGGCTTCACCATAGGGTTCCCTCTGATAGTGCATCCCGCGCAGGGTCCCCCTGTGCGGGTTGAAGGAAATGCTGGACTGGACAAGATCTGGATTGAGGCCATTGGCGGTGAATTCCCTGCGACAGAAGGTGCGCGCAAAGAAACCGCGCACATCCGTTACCGGCGCCGGCTCGATGAGGTATGCACCTGGTAATGCCAGGGGCGTGAATTTCACGCCAGCACCTCGGCATATGGAATCGGTACCACAAATTTACCGCCCCATTCACGAATGTGTATCATTTGCGCCATGATTTCATCCTTGAGGTTCCACGGCAGGATGAGTATATAGTCCGGTTTCGTCTCGTCCACTTTTTCCGGAGCATAAACCGGAATATGTGTGCCAGGCAGGAAACGCCCCTGCTTGTGCGGACTGCGGTCCACCGTGTAGTCGAGAAAATCCTGGCGTATTCCGCAATAGTTGAGCAGGGTGTTTCCCTTTGCCGGTGCTCCGTAACCGACGATCTGCTTGCCCTCGCGCTTTGCAGTAATGAGCAGCTCAAGCAAGGCGCGCTTGGTTTCGCGGACTTGCTCGGCAA
>Ga0210064_1001167_pt1 | contig 11469 bp, 6 predicted proteins | sample Muzzi_CordC_D2_FD_185531 | JGI IMG/M metagenome (GOLD analysis project Ga0210064, IMG submission 185531) | Wetland microbial communities from San Francisco Bay, California, USA, that impact long-term carbon sequestration - Muzzi_CordC_D2 (SPAdes) | ecosystem: Environmental > Aquatic > Marine >...
TCCAGACCAGCCTGTTGAAGGTGCAGATGAACACGTTCCGGTGTCAGCGGTGCTTCGCGGGTGGTGTCATAAAGATCCTGTAGAACCTCGCCCGCCAGTCGCGGTGCGCTTTCGTTACCGGCGATCTGAAACTGGTTGCCACGGTTACTGATTTCCACGTGCAGGCGACGTTCCAGCTGACGCAGGTGCTCGTCGAACTGACCACACAGGGACGCCAGCCGCTGATTGTCGGCGGGTTCCAGGCTGAGGGTAATGGATGAGGGCTCGGGATCCAAAATGGCAGTTTATAACGGGGATCAACCCCAGTTAAGCGCTTTATCGGTCGCGCCGGGATCGGCTATAGCAACAAATTCTCCACGCAAGGAGTTAGGCATGGCCTCGGTAATGCGCAAGCTGACAAAACGGCCGATCAAATCGGTGTTCGCGTCAAAATTCACGACGCGATTATTTTCGCTACGCCCGGCCATTTGCGCCGGATTTTTCCGCGACGGTCCTTCCACCAGTACACGCTGCAGCGTACCCTCCATGTCGGCACTGATCTGTGCAGCCATTGTCTGGATACGTGCCTGCAGGTGCGCCAGCCGTTGTTTCTTGACAGCCATCGGCACGTCATCCGGCATATCTGCCGCCGGTGTCCCCGGCCGGCGACTGTAGATAAAACTGAAAGAATGATCAAAGCCGATGTCTTCAATCAATTTCATGGTGGCTTCGAAATCACTGTCGGTTTCACCCGGGAAGCCGACGATGAAATCCGAAGACAGGCTGATAGCCGGCCGCGCCTGGCGCAAGCGTCGAATCCTGGACTTGTACTCCAGTGCCGTATGGTTGCGCTTCATGGCCGCAAGCACGCGGTCTGAACCGCTTTGCACCGGCAGGTGCAGGTGACTGACCAGCTCAGGGACCTCCGTGTACACCTGAATCAGGCTGTCGCTCATCTCCAGCGGGTGTGAGGTGGTGTAACGAATGCGATCGATGCCGTCAATGGCCGCGACATAGCTGATCAACAAGGCGAGATCCGCCGTCGAGCCATCGTCCATGCTACCGCGATAGGCGTTGACATTCTGTCCCAGCAGGTTGATTTCGCGAACCCCCTGCTCCGCCAGGCTGACCGCCTCGGCAACAATATCATCAAACGGCCTGCTGACCTCTTCGCCGCGTGTATAGGGTACGACACAGAAGGTGCAGTACTTGCTGCAACCTTCCATGACAGACAGAAACGCCGTCGGCCCCTCGGCGCGCGGTTCGGGTAAACAATCGAATTTTTCGATTTCGGGGAAGGACACATCCACCACCGCGGCCTGTTTGCCACGCGCCTCGCTGATCATGGCCGGCAAACGGTGCAGCGTCTGCGGACCAAACACCACATCGACGAACGGTGCACGCTCACGCAGCGCCTCGCCTTCCTGGCTGGCGACACAACCACCAACGCCGATAATCAGTTCAGGGCGCTGCTCCTTGAGCTCGCGCCACTGGCCCAGCTGCGAAAACACCTTCTCCTGGGCTTTTTCCCGGATTGAACAGGTATTCAGCAACAGCACATCCGCCTCTGCGGCCGACTGCGCCGCTTCCAGTCCATGGGCAGCGGCGAGTACGTCCAGCATTTTAGCCGAGTCGTACTCGTTCATCTGACAACCGTGGGTCTTGATAAAAACTTTGCCAGCCATGGAGCGGGGATTTATGCCTTACGAAAAATTCTATCTTAGTTTAATGAAACAGCGGAGCAATATTATACAGCCAGTTTGGTGGAGAATGACATTACAACACTGCCAACGTGGATTTTTCACCAGCTGACCACAAAGGTCACAAAGGACCAACAGGGTTAAATATTCGTTACGAGAATCTCACCCGGCACAGCGTGTAATGCCGTACGATTAAGGGCCGCGCGGGATTCTCCTGCCAATCCTTGAGTGACCAACCTCTGTAAACATGAGTCAAATTTCAATCAACTCTCTTGCAAAGCCGCAAAGCCCGCCAAGAAAATCCTTTGCGTCTCTGCGGCTTTGCGAGAGATTAAAAGGATCTTCAGATCTCGTCTGTCTGAGACCTGGTGGCCCTGGTGTCCTTCGTGGTGAGAAGTACGCACCAGCCTATCTGTTTTTGCAGCGGGATCAGGCAATAATACAATTATAAATCATGGCATTAAAAGGAAGCCGGCCTGTAAGCCGGGTTCTGTCGTGGACAGCCATTCATCTGGGATGCACGTCACCGTACACCTCGAGCGACCTACCCGGGAACAGCGCGGGCAACGCCAATGCTCCCCTATTTGGTCTTGCTCCGGGTGGGGTTTACCCTGCCACGGCTGTTACCAGCCGCGCGGTGCGCTCTTACCGCACCATTTCACCCTTACCGGCGCCGAAACGCTGGCGGTATATTTTCTGTGGCACTTTCCGTAGACTCGCGCCTCCCAGGCGTTACCTGGCACCCTGCCCTGTGGAGCCCGGACTTTCCTCCATGACCGAAGTCACAGCGGCTGTCCGACCGGCTTCCGACACCATTGTAGTCCAGATCAGGTGTCGGTGTAACCGTACGTCTGTCGGTTTTCTTACGCAGGATGGTATGAACCCTGAACTTTACAACATACTGTTTTATCTGTATTTCCCTGTATAGCATTAAAGATTTCCCAACCCAATCGACGTCGAAAAAAATTACAAATCACTTACAGTTAAAGCCAACAATGCAATAACTTTCTGTTTTGTATGTATATTTAATTACGGCGTAATTTTTGCGAGGGCACATATCGAACTTGTAAGCTACTTGTAAGTTAAGATGAGCTTGCGCAAAAAGCTTAAACAATAAACATATCGGAGGAATATCTTCAATGAGGAAGACAAAACTATTAGGAGGAGCTCTGGGCGCCTGTCTGCTTCTCAGCTATCAAGCTGCTAACGCCGCGCTCATCAACGGCTCTTTGGGAATTGCTGGCCCGTACAACCCCATTGACGAATTTGGAACTTCGGTCACCTTGGACGTAGCAACCGGCATTGATTTTATCGGTGATAGCGGCGTTGCTCTGACATCGTCAGGCGATCTCACGATCCCGTTTCTCACTACTGTTGCGATGACCGACTTCCAGTTCAACCCCCTGAGTCCGAATCCTGTCTCCATCTGGTCAGCTGGAGGATTCACATTTAGCATGAGTGCAGTTTCGATAAATAACCAGAACAATATAAACCTGAGCTTGTCTGGTACAGGAACGGTTTCAGGTAACGGGTTCGATCTCACCAGTGGAACCTGGGAATTTACCGCGAACGCAACGGAAAACTCGACGTTCACTTGGTCATCTTCCACCGTGTCAGTCGTTCCGGTACCGGCCGCAGTTTGGCTGTTCGGCTCCGGCCTGCTGGGGATGGTGGCTGTCGCCCGTCGTCGCCGCAGCTGACAGGCTGCTTCATTGTAAACAAAAAAGGCGGCTTTTCAGCTAGCCGCTACAATAAGATGTTGATGGATTTCCATTAGCACCAGTAACGGTGCGGGATGCGGCTCAATTAAGTAGCGGAAGATTTCTTCGGAAAAAAAGAAAGCCCTCAAGCCATTGCTGGCTGAGGGCTTTCGCGCCTTATAGGAAGGCGCTTTTAACAGCTTTGTGTACCGGCTTGGCTTTTCAGCCGCCTTTTTTGTCGCCCACCGATCAGATCGGGGCACGCCCCCGCACGACCCTACGATAAGTCGCCCTACCCAGCCATTTATTCAACAGGTTTTCGCGCCTCAGAAACGGCAGGCAGGGGTTGCGGCGCACACCCATATCGCCGCGCAGTTTCAACAGACCGGGGTGCCGCGGATCGACCTGGAGTCCGAGCCTGATGGCAGCGCAGGCGCGTTTGCGGTGCCTGAAACAGATTTCTGACAAGGCCAGATTCTGGAATACCATCGCCTGAAGGGTTTCCTTGGCCGCTGCGTGCCGGCATAGATTCAGGCCACTGACGTCGCCACAGTAGACCAGCGACAAACCGTGGTATGACCTGTAGAGGTGTTGGTGGACATCATGGCGGCCGGATTTCTGATCGGCCAGCCCGAAATGACGTGCGGCGGTTTTCCAGTGCTGCTTTCTGAAAAAGGCCAGACCGAGTTGATATTCCTGCTGTACCTGCTGTGCACGCTCCTGTGCAAAAGGTGTTTCTGATCCATCCATGGACAATCTCCTTAAATTTGTGACTGGCGTTCCATTCGCCTGATTGATTTCCCCTACACTCCGGCGTATGTCGGTCAGCCGATTTAAGCTTTCAGGACCGTCGGCCGCATGGACGCGGCCGTCGAGCGTACAGGGAGGTATTAACAGCGTGTCCTGAAAGTTTAAGTCGGCTGGCCCACCTACAGTAACAACAACTAATCAACCTGGTTCAATCCTGCTTCACCTCCTGAAAAAATGCCAGCAATCCCCGCGTGGAACTGTCATGATCCTGCGTAATCTCCTGGCTGTCCAGCTCTTTCTGGATCACGGTGGCCAGCTGCTTGCCCAGCTCCACACCCCACTGATCGAAAGAATTGATCTGCCAGATGATACCCTGCACAAAAATCTTGTGTTCGTAAAGCGCTATCAGCATACCCAGTATCGATGGGGTCAGTTTCGGGTAGAGCAGCGAATTGGTGGGTTTATTACCGGGAAACACCTTGTGCGGCAACAACTCGCTGATGCGCTGTTCAGACAGACCTTCGGCTTCCAGTTCAGTTCTGGCCTCGGCTTCCGTCTTGCCGCGCATCAGGGCTTCGGTCTGGGCGAGATAATTCGAGAACAGAATCTGCTGTTGATCCGGTATGCTGTGGTGCGCAGTCACCGCCATCAGAAAATCCGCCGGAATCAGCTCGGTTCCCTGATGTATCAGCTGAAAGAAGGCGTGCTGGCCATTGGTGCCCGGCTCTCCCCAGATGATGGGCCCGGTCGCATACTCCACCCTGTCTCCGCTGCGTTCCACCCGCTTGCCGTTACTCTCCATGTCGGCCTGTTGCAGATAGGCTGGCAGACGGTGCAGGTGCTGGTCATAGGGCAGGATGGCATGACTGCCGGCAGCGAAAAAATTACGGTACCAGATACCCAGCAGCGCCAGGATAACCGGCATGTTCTGCTGCAGTGGCGCCGAACGAAAATGCTGATCCATGTCGTGCGCCCCGGCCAGTAACTCCTCGAAGTTATCCATGCCGATATAGATTGCAATCGATAAACCAATAGCCGACCAGAGCGAATAACGCCCGCCGACCCAGTCCCAGAACTCGAACATGTTGTCCGGGTCGATACCGAAAGCCTGAACGGCTTCCCGGTTGGTGGACAGGGCGACAAAGTGTTTGGCCACCACGCGCCGGTCCGAAGCGGACGCGAGCAGCCATCGGCGTGCCTGCCTGGCATTGGTCATGGTTTCCTGGGTGGTAAATGTCTTGGAAGCCACCAGGAATAATGTAGTTTCCGGATTCAGCCTGGCCAGCGTATCGAGAATATGGCTGCCGTCCACATTGGACACAAAGTGGACGTTGAGCCGGTAGCCGTAGGGTTTCATTGCCTCGGTCACCATCACCGGCCCCAGGTCCGAACCTCCAATACCGATATTCACAACATCCGTAATCGACTTCGCACTGTAACCCTTCCACTCCCCACTGCGCACGTTTTCGGTAAAGCGCCGCATTTTCTCAAGCACCCGGTTGACCTCGGGCATGACGTCCACGCCGTCCACGTACACCGGCGTGTTGCTGCGGTTACGTAGCGCGGTGTGCAACACCGCCCGCTGCTCGGTGAAATTGATTTTCTCACCGGCATACATGCGCTCAATCCAGGCCGGCAGGTCACTCTGTTCAGCCAGATCAATCAGCAACGGCAGTGTTTCTTCGCTAATACGGTTCTTTGAATAGTCCAGCAGAATATCGTTGTAGCGCAGAGAAAATTTCTCGAAACGGCTGGCATCATCGGTAAAAAGATCGCGCATGTGCAGATCTTTGATTTGCTCGAAATGTTCCAGTAACGCCTTCCAGGCGGGGGCTTCTTTTAATTTCGACATTTATAAAAATCCTGACGTAGGAGCGGCGCCCTGCGAGTAGATCAAACAATGGCACAGTTTACTCTTCATCGGTTTCCAGCGTATTACGCCAGCGGTGATCCTGCCGTGTAAACAGCCGGTCAGCTTCACCCGGGCCCCAGCTGCCGGAGGGGTAAGTATGGATAAAATCACGTTCCACTGCCCAGACCTTCAGAATCGGGTCGACGACCTTCCACGCCCAGCTTACTTCGTCATAGCGCAGGAACAGGGAATGGTCACCCTCGATAAGATCGAGCAACAGCGCTTCATAGGCGTCCAGCTGCCCCTGATTGATGCCACAGTAACTGGCATCCAGGCGGGTGGTCTCCGCACGCAGTTCCAGCCCCTGCTGCTTGACCTGCATTTCCATGCGAATGCATTCATTCGGTTGAAGGTTGAGGAGGATCCAGTTGGGCTTGAGCCGGTCGATCTGGGTTTCCCTGAACAACTGCTGTGGCGGATGCTTGAAACGTATCGACACCATGGAGTTGCCCGCTTTCATGCGCTTGCCGGTGCGTAGATAAAAAGGCACCCCCCGCCAGCGCCAGTTATCAACAAAAAGCTTCAACGCCGCGTAGGTCTCGGTCACACTGTGTTCCGGCACATCCTGTTCGTCCAGGTAGCCGGGCACCTTTTCGCCATTCACTGTGCCGGCGGCATACTGGGCGCGAAACGCATGTGCATTCACCGCGCTTTGCGGAATGGGTCGTACCGAACGCAGCACTTTCACCTTTTCGTCACGCAGGGATTCTGCATCCAGATTGGCCGGCGGCTCCATCGCCACCAGCGTCAATACCTGCAACAGGTGACTCTGCAGCATGTCCCGCAACGCACCGGCTCCATCGTAGTAACCGGAACGTCCTGCTACACCCAGCGACTCGGAGTGGGTGATCTGGACATGATCGATATAGTTACGGTTCCAGAGCGGCTCCAGCATCAGGTTGGCAAACCGGAAAACCAGCAGATTCTGTACCGTGCCCTTGCCGAGATAATGATCGATGCGGAAGATCTGTGTTTCCTGGAAATCCCGGCTGAGACGCAGATTAAGACTTTCAGCACTCTGCAGATCGTAGCCGAATGGCTTTTCTATCACCAGGCGGCGCCAGCCGCCATCCTCCTGATTCAAACCCACCACCCCCAACAGACGACTGACCACACCGAAATCGGCCGGCCGGATAGCCATGTAGAAAATCAGATTGGGTGAAAAGCGCGAACCGCTGAGCAGAAAATCGCGCAATGCCGGATAGACCTGCTCGTCTCCCAGGTTGCCAGCAAAGAACGCCAGACGCGCGCAAAAACGCTCCAGCACCCCCGCATCCGTTGCCTTGCCTGCCAACCACTCCCGTACCTGGCCACGCCAGGTTTCGTCATCCCAGTCGCGACGCCCGAAACCGACGATTTTAAGCCCCTGCGGTAAACGGCCCGCAACATCCAGACGATAAAGCGCCGGCAGCAGTTTTACCTGGGATAAATTGCCAGTCGCGCCAAAAATAACAAAAGTACAATCTTCCATGCCTGCAGTTAACCTTTCTCAAGTCTATGGTGACAAAACCTGACGCTGACGCTCGAACACCGTATTGCTGGACTCCCTGCGATTCGAGTACATTGTGTTAACGCAACCTACCTTAAACCGGGGAAACGTACCAGTCATGGACATTCTGTTTGCAAGCAGCGAAGCCCATCCGCTCGTCAAGACCGGCGGCCTGGCCGACGTCTCCGGCAGCCTGCCGCGCGCAATCAAGAACCTGAAACAGGAAATACGCCTGATTTTGCCGGCCTATCCTGTCGCCAGGACCAACGCTGGCGTCCTGAAGCTGGTATCAGAAATCTCACTGCCAGGATCACAACGCCCGGTACGCATCCTGCATGGGCGCCTGCCGCACACCCGGGTACAACTGTACCTGATTGATGCGCCCGAACACTTCGATCGCGCCGGCGGACCCTACAGCACACCGGCAGGCGAGGACTGGCCCGATAACGCGGCACGTTTCGCGCTGTTTGCACGTGCCGTGTGCGCGGTAGCCATGAACCAGGCCGGGCTAGACTGGGAGCCGGACCTGGTGCACTGCAATGACTGGCAGACCGGTCTGGTTCCCGCCCTGCTTTCCCTGCAGGCGAAACGGCCGGCAACAGTCTTTACCATCCATAACCTTGCTTACCAGGGGCTGTTTGACTGGGACCAGTTCAAGGCCCTGCAGTTGCCGCATGACTGGTGGTCGCTGGAAACCCTGGAATTCCATGACAAGATGTCGTTTATCAAGGGCGGCCTGGTATTTTCCAACTGGATCACCACAGTCAGTCCCGGCTACGCGAAGGAGATCCGTACAACTGAGTTCGGATGCGGCCTGGAAGGTCTGCTCGAACACCGCAAGGATCGCCTGACCGGCATCCTCAACGGTGTTGATTACCAGGTGTGGAGTCCGGCACGGGATCGTCTGCTGCCACAGACTTACACGGCTCGTACGCTGGAATCAAAGCTCAAAAACAAAGCTGCACTACAGGAAACTTTCGGACTGCCGGTCAAAGCGGAGATAGCACTGTTCGGGCACGTCGGCCGACTGGTCGAACAAAAAGGCCTGGATCTGATTCTGGATCTGCTCCCGGAACTGCTGAAACGCCCCATGCAGCTGGTATTTCTGGGCACCGGCGAAGCCAGGCTGGAACAGGCCTTGCGCAAAGCCCATCGGCAACACCACGACAGAATCGGCGTGCAAATCGACTATGACGAAAAGCTCGCCCACCTGCTCGAAGCGGGCTCGGACGCGTTTCTGATGCCATCCCGCTTTGAACCCTGCGGCTTGAACCAGCTCTACAGCCTGCGCTACGGAACCCCCCCCGTTGTCCGCAACACGGGCGGCTTGGCCGATTCGGTGGTCGATGCCAATGGCATCAATCTCTACCAGCACACTGCCACCGGTTTCGTGTTTGAACAGGCCAGCCCCCGGCAGTTACTGCGCGCCATTGACCGCGCGCTCAACCTCTTCAACCGGCAAGACGTGTGGAAAGACCTGCAACAGGCCGGCATGCGAGAGGATTTTTCCTGGGGCCGCAGCGCCTCAGCCTATGTTGATCTCTATGCACAGGTATTGAAACACACGCATACCAGCCCTGACAGCCTCAGCACAAGCCCGCTACATGACCTGTCAGAAGCACAGGCCTAGGAGCCTGTCGGACTTAGGATGATTCTGCTACGACGTTGGGAGAGCGGCCCAAATCGTCCCGGTTTCTCGTTGCGCAGGTCCCACTATGCGCCTCAAAATCGGAACGATTTGTTCTCACTCTCCCACTCGCCTCGCTACGAACACCTAAGTCCGACAGGATCTAGAAAAAAATAATATAAATATATTATTTTTTACATAATGCACTGTATCCGCTCGGACTTTGCTGGATCAGGGTATAATAGCAGTATGCCGGAGCCGGTTGTGGCCCGCGTTTTTGGCCAGGTTAAAATATGGATATGCCAATACAACAAGGTGTTAACCCACCGCCCCGAGACAAGGAACTACGTTCCCGTGTACGCCTGTTCGGCAACCTGCTCGGTGAGGTACTGGCTGCACAGGCAGGACACGATGTGCTGGCTGCCGTAGAAACCCTGCGTAAAGGTTATATCCGCCTGCGTAAAGAGGATAACCCTGCCTTACGTGCACGCATGGCAAAAACAATCGACAGGCTCAGACCGGAGACACTGAGCTCTGTGGTCCGCGCCTTCAATATCTATTTCAGCCTGGTCAATATTGCCGAAGAAGCTTTCCAGCACAAGGAGCGGCGCCGCCGCGCCCAGCAAGGCGGTCCTTTGTGGCGCGGTTCGTTTGACCATACACTGCGGGAATTTCACGCCCGGAATATTGACGCTGCGCAAATCCAGACACTGCTCGACAACACCCTGTACATGCCTGTGTTCACGGCGCACCCCACCGAATCGAAACGCCGGTCGGTAATGCACACCTTGCGCGGCATCTTTATAACCGCTGAGGAAATGGACGGGGCACGTGTGGGCAAGGCAGAGCGCAAGGACATTATCAACGACCTGCGCAACCAGATTCAGATCCTCTGGAAAACCGATGAGGTACGCGTTAATAAACCCATAGTCAGAGACGAAATCCGTAACGGACTGTTCTATTTCCGCGAGTGCCTGTTTCAGGCGGTACCGCGCGTCTACCGCTACCTGGATAATTCCATTCAGCGAGTCTACGGTGATATCGATATCCGGCTTCCCAGCCTGCTGCAATTCGGGTCATGGATCGGTGGCGACCGTGACGGCAACCCATACGTAAAGCCTGCCACCACCCAATACGCGCTGCGCATGCACATGCGGGAAATTCTCTGCGAATACCTGCGCCGGGTTGAGAACCTGCGCAGCAGGCTGACCTACTCTTCGCGACTGGTGCAACCCAACCAGGCCTTCAAAGACAGGCTGGATCATGATCTGCGTCACTGTCCGGGGGTCATGGGTGAACGCCCCGATCGTTTTTTACACGAGCCCTACCGCCGCATGCTGTACATCATGCGCAACCGACTGCGCCATAACCTGAAACTGACGACGGCGCGTATTGAGCACCCGGAATCCGCCGACCCCGCTGCAAATTACCCGTGCCGCTACCGCAATGCACAGGAGTTTCTTGACGACCTGAAACTCATTCAGGCATCACTGGCCTCGCACGGCGACCAGAATATCGGCCGAGGTGAGTTACTGGACCTTATCCGCCTGGTGGAAACCTTTGGCTTCTTCCTGTTGCACCTGGATATCCGGCAGGAATCAGCACGTCACAGCGAAGCGGTCAGCGAGCTTTGTGCACAGATCACGGATGGTCGCGACTACAGCTCACTTGATGAAGAAGCACGCATTGAGCTGCTATGCGGGCTGCTGAACAAACCACCAGTGGCGGTCGACCGAAGCGCTCTCAGTGAAAACACGGTTGAAACCCTGCAGGTACTGGATGTGATGGCGCAGATGCGCGATGAAGTCAGTGCCGAAGCATTCGGCACCTATGTCATATCGATGACCCACAGTGCCAGCCACATTCTGGAACTGATGTGGCTGGCGTCGCTGTGCGGACTGGCCGGGCGCATGGATAACAGCTGGTGCTGTCATATCCGCATCAGTCCCTTGTTCGAAACCATTGACGACCTGGCCCACATCGAACATGTCATGACCCGCCTGCTCGATGAACCGGTCTACCGCGAACTGCTCAAAGCCTCCGGTAACCTGCAGGAGGTGATGCTGGGTTATTCCGATTCCTGCAAGGACGGCGGTATCCTCGCCTCCGGCTGGAACCTGTACGAAGCCCAGCAAAAGATCATCCGTATTGCCCAGGCACACGATATCGACTGCCGGCTCTTCCACGGCCGTGGCGGCACACTGGGCCGTGGTGGTGGCCCGACCCACGACGCCATCCTGTCCCAACCGGCAGGTACGGTACACGGCCAGATCAAGTTCACTGAACAGGGAGAAGTGCTGTCCGACAAGTAC
>Ga0210064_1001168_pt1 | contig 11465 bp, 13 predicted proteins | sample Muzzi_CordC_D2_FD_185531 | JGI IMG/M metagenome (GOLD analysis project Ga0210064, IMG submission 185531) | Wetland microbial communities from San Francisco Bay, California, USA, that impact long-term carbon sequestration - Muzzi_CordC_D2 (SPAdes) | ecosystem: Environmental > Aquatic > Marine >...
ATGAAAAAGATAACCAGTGCCGGTAAGCCGCACCAGAGGGCTGTCATTGCTCCGTAATACGGGGGGCGGGAGTGGAGCTTTCGAATATGTTCCTGTCCTCCGGCGACGGCAACGGAACGCCTAAGGCCGATGTAATAGGCCGTTCCGGTAAGCAGCAGCAATAAAAATAATATGGTTGTGGTTGATATCATGAGTTATTCTCTCCAATTGGGCAAACCCGATTGTTCTTCAAATCAAACGGGCCATTATTTTCTAAGATCGTAACATAAATCTATAATGTTAGATTTATGTTAGGTCCAAGTTAAATTTATGTTTCATTATCGATTCAAACTTAAGATATTTTTTATAAAAGGTTAAGATTATGAAATTATTTGAGTAAAATAAAAATTTGGTTAGATGTTTTGTTCGTTAAGAGGAATTAGAGTTGAAATGTGAAAGGTATGCCGGATGTCAAAAAGGGTAATAAGACTATCACGTCGGTAAATGCAATGAAAACGTGCTCCCTTTCCCAAGGATGCTGTCAACGGAAACGCGGCCGCCATGGGCCTGGGCGATGTGTTTGACAATGGCAAGGCCGAGTCCCGTACCGCCGAGTTCCCGGCTTCGGGCTTTATCGACCCGGTAAAATCTTTCAAAAAGACGGGATAAATTCTCTTTTGGAATTCCGATGCCATGATCTTGAACACGAATCATTAACTCGTCATCTTTTAAAGATGCTGAAATTTTAATATCGCTTTTTTCATTGCTGTAGTTGATCGCATTGTCCAACAGGTTTACCATGGCCTGGGTCATCAATCTGGAATCGCATTGTAACGAAATATCTTCCGGACACGCAAGATCCATGATGATTTTTTTGGCTTTTGCCTTTTCCCGGCATGTTTGAATGGCCGACGAAATCACACTTTTTACTGAAGTTTCTTCAAGATGAATTTCACTTTTCTCATCCTGCTGCTCGATTTTGGAAAGTTTCATCAAATCTTCGATAATGGCTGTAAGGCGATTCACATGCTTGTCAATAATGGCCAGAAATCGATCGGTTTCCTTTGGTTCGGCCTTTCCGCCGGTGCGTAGTGTTTCGACAAACCCCTTGATGGCTGTCAGCGGTGTTTTGATTTCATGGGAAACATTGGCGGCAAAATCTTTTCGCATATTTTCAAGTTTCCGGAGATGGGTCACATCGTTCAGAACGACCAGAATGCCGCTTCGACGGCCATCAGCATCTTCAAGAGGGGTGTTGTGGACATACAGAATTCGTTCGCCTCTTTGGTAAAGGGTAATGTCCTCTTCCAGGTTTTCTTTGCTGGAAAGTGCTTTGTTGATAAACTTCTGAAGATCCGGATTTCGGATGACCTCCGGAATACTTCTGTTTAACAGGTTTTCAGGCAGGTTTTCAAATATTCTTGCTGCGGCCTTGTTGATGCTGACAATCTGTTCATCCATATCGACGGCTATGACCCCTTCGGCCATGCTCGACAAAACCGCTGCCAGTTCATTCTTCTGACGAACGATTGTATTGAGGCGGTCTTCGAGTTGGCCGGCCATCTGGTTCAATGCCTCGATGAGACTGTCGATTTCAATCAGATCCGTATCCGGCATCCGGTGGGACAAATCACCCCTGGCAAAAAAATCCGCCCCTTTTTTTAGCTGTTCAATGGGCCGACTGATGCGCCGTGACACATAAAGACTGATTCCTGACGCAAGCAGTGCGATGAAAATCCCCCCAAGCATGATCTTGATCTTTATAACTTTTAGCGCCTGGTCGATAGCGGTGACCGTCAGTGCCGCCCGTATTACGGCGATGATCTCTTCTTTGTCTTTTAGCGGAACGGCAACATACATCATCCGTTCCTGGAGGGTGGTGCTGAATCGTATGGATTTTCCTACCGCGCCTTTTCGAGCTGTTATGATTTCAGGCCGCAACGCATGGTTGTCCATAATGGCCGGATCTTCATCGGAATCACCGATAACGCGTCCTGAGGGCAGGATAACGGTAATTCGAGTGGGCGAGGATACGCCGATTTCTTTGCACATGGCGTCGACCACGCTGGTCTCCAAAGGCCCGAGAAATTGGGGAATCTGATGTTCCAATAAGCGGACCTGAGTCAATAAATCAGCGGTCGTTTGCTCCAGAAAAAAGTGCCGGACAGAACTTGATGCAAACCAGGTAACGGCAACCAGCGATATCAGTGTAATCAGAAGATATGAGGGAAAAAGATGCCGGAGCAATCGTTTCTTTTTTTTCATGATCTTTCCTTAAATAGATTTACGAAACTCCTGTCGGTATCCACAATTTAGAAACGGATGAGAATTTTGATACCTGAATGCAGAAGGCAAAACAAAGACAGATGTGAGTTTTATTCGATTTTATCCGCTCACATAAAATTTAATATGATTCTATCACAACACGTTAAGTAAATGGTGATTCGTTGAATGGTTAAACGGGTTGTGATGATGAAGTTTCAGGATCGCTAAGTTCGTTTATTGTGTTGAAACGCCGGCTTTCACTTTAAATATTTCCTGAGCCTTTAGAAGCGCAGTATGATCGTCGATGCCCATGGTTTCATGCTCATCTTCAGCCAAAATGCATCCGACAGATTTTCCGTCATCCACCAGATACTCAACAAGATCAGTGATGAAAAATTCCTTTACCGGGGTGGTGTTGCCGCTTATCTCTTTGTAAACGATCTGTGGACGAGAGGCCATGACCGGAAGATACTTTTTTAGGATATTCTTTTTAACAGCGTAAATTCCTGAGTTACAGATCGTTAACTTCGCCTGTTTTTCCTCTGGGTAGTCCTTCCAGTATTTCCATTCGGTTATTTTTTGAACCAGATCGCCTTGGGTTTCCAGAACACCGTATTGCTTTTTATCACTTGGACAAAATCCTAAAATGACAAGGTCAATTGATTCCAGTTGCTGGACAAGCCGCAGATAGGTTGTCTCTTGGACAAAGGGAACATCCCCCATGGTGATAATAAATTTAGAACATGACTGGGTCTCAATAAATGATTGGGCGGCTAAAAGAGCACCACCGGTGCCGTTGAGAACCGGCTGTTCGCAATAGGTAATATCCAAATGACCGGTGGCCGCCATTACATCTTTTTTGCAATGATTGACGATCAGGGCTTTTGGGCCGTCCGGCAAGTTCGCCAACAGATGATGTAAAATCAGATGGGACCCTTCAAAATCAGAATTACCGGAAAGCAGCGGCAGAAGTGTTTTATTGCCCGCATAACCTGTCATTCTACTGCCTCGTCCCGCCGCCATAATAATGGACGCAATTTCAGAATCGAACGGTGTTCTGTGCTTCATGTTTCTATCCTTTACTATATTTTAAGGCTTCAATATCATATTACAGAGGGAATATCAAAACCATGCTGGATGAACTGTGGATTGAAGCAAAAGGCTATTTTTGAGAACTCATTGCGGCAGAATTCTTTTTGCTTTGCTCCGGCCTGCGGTTTCTTCTCTTAGGCGCTTTCCTTAAATCGATATCCGACCCCCCTAACGGTCTCGATGTATCGACCGGCGGATCCGAGTTTTTTTCTTAAGCCCACGATCTGAACATCGACGCTGCGATCCGTAACCGGATAATCATCACCTCTTACGGCATCGACGATTTGCGTCCGGGTAAACACCCATCCGGGTCGCCGGACCAGGTAATACAGGACCTGAAACTCGGTATACGTCAGGGGCACCGGTGTTTCATTCACACGAACTTCTCGGCGCCCGGGGTGGATGGTCAGATCATGAACCTGAATCACAGCATGATTCTCGGGTTTTTCATCTCTTGTTCTGCGGATGACCGCCTTGATTCTGGCCAAAAGGACCCTGGGACTGAAAGGCTTGGTAATATAATCGTCGGCTCCCAATTCCAGACCGGTGACAATGTCCGCCTCACTCCCTTTTGCCGTTAGCATAACGATAAAAATGTTTTGGGTCCGGGGATTGTTTTTCAGGCGCCGGGTCACTTCAAGACCGTCTATTTCCGGTAACATAAGGTCGAGAACAATCAAGTCCAATGGTTGAGAGGCAATGATTCTCAGGGCTTCTTCCCCGGAGGCGGCACAAAAAACCTGGTAGTTTTCACGGGCCAGATTGTATCTTACCAGCTCGAGGATATCTTTTTCGTCTTCAACAACGAGAATGCGTTCTTTAGGCATGGTAATCTCTTTATAGGATATTCGAATGTATTAATAAATTGTTAATACAATATAGAAAACAACTTTTATGTTATCAAATAGTTTGTTTTGTGTTAGATTTTTGTTATGAAGAACGTTTGCATAGCACTTCTTTGGGAATGACATCATTGATTTATGCTCATATTTTATTTGTTCATCAAGATTTCAATCTCATCGGCTTCGATAGGAATGTTTTCCATAAGATCAACAGGGCCGTCTTTGGTGACCAGGATGTCGTTTTCCAGCCGGATGCCGATCCCTTCTGCTTTAATGTAAATTCCCGGTTCACACGTAAACACCATGCCTTCTTCGAATTTTCGGTATTTACTCCCGAGGTCGTGTACATCCAGACCCAAATGATGGGAGGCGCCGTGCATGAAATAGTTTTCATATAGCGGCTCGTCAGGGGACTGGTTTTTTATTGCTTTGGCGTCCAGCAAACCCAGATCAATGAGCTCTTTTTCCGTAATGAGGCCGACGTTTTTATTGTAGGTTTCAAAGGTGTTGCCCGGCGTGAGCATTTGGGCGGCGGTTTTTTGGATGCGAAGTACCGCATTGTAGATCTCTTTTTGACGCGGCGTGAACTTGCCATTTACCGGGATTGTTCGCGTCAGATCCGAAGCATAGTTGGCATATTCAGCGCCAAAATCCATTAGTACGAGATCGCCGTCTCTACATTGCCGGTTGTTTTTGACATAATGCAAAATGCACGCATTGGCCCCTGAAGCAACAATGGGCGCATATGCAGGCCCCCGTGATCGATTGGATAAAAATTCGTGATAAATCTCTGCTTCGATCTCGAATTCCCATATCCCGGGCCGGATAACGTCAAGCAATCGTAAAAAGGCCTTTTCGGTAATGTTGCAGGCCTGTTTGATCAATTCCACTTCTATCTCGGATTTAATGGGCCGAATGTGGTGCATAACGGGCGCCAATCTTTCGTATTTATGCAAAGGATAATTTTTTTTACACCATTTTAAAAAACGTATGTCTCTGGTTTCAACTAAAACGTCGGCCCGCGGGTGTTCATTGGAATTCAGATAAATCCTGTCAGCCTCAAAAACCAAACCTTTAAAAATTTTTTCAAATTCCCGGGTCCAGTAAATCGTCTTGATTCCGGATATCTTCGACGCTTCTTCTTTCGAATATTTCGGTCCTTCCCACGTGGCAATTTTTTCGTTGGTTTCTTTAATAAACAGGATTTCTCTGTGCTTTTCTTCCCCGGCATCTGGAAAAATGACAAGAATACTCTCTTCCTCATCAATTCCGCTTAAGTAAAAAAGATCGGTGTTTTGAATAAAAGATCGGACACCGTCGGCACTCGTTGGCATAACATCATTGGAATTCAGCACGGCAATGGCATTGGATTTGAGCTCGGCGGCAAATCTTTGCCGGTTTTGAATAAACAGGTTGCTGTCAATGGGTAAATATTTCATGAGATTTTTCCTGCCTTTTCCGATTTTAGTCACGGATGAACACAGATTATTAAGATGCTTAAATTAAAAAATTGGAACATATTAAAAGCCATCTCAAAATAAAGATTTTGGTTCAAGATCAAGGCGGAGCCGAGTTTTAACCTGCAGGCATACTCAAGTATGTCGAGGACTTAAAACGAGGCACCAACGCCGAGGCTTGTCCGCCTCTGGCGGGTTGGGCCAAAAGATTATTTTGAGATAGCTTCTATCATTTTGAAGACATCCCCGCTTCAAATATAATTAAATTTTTGCTGAAAGAACTCGTGAATAAGGGGTCGTAATGAAAGAACCTGCCCAGGCTATTAATAAATTCCTCTGCTTTAACAAAGAATTTCATCCACAACAGTTAATCTCCTGTGGTTCTTTCAAAACGATCTCTAATTCACTCAGACAGCTTCCAGTCAAAAATTTAATCATATCTGAAGCTCTATTAGATTCGACTTTTTTTTAACGACTACAAAAAAAATATCTTTGCATATCCCCGGGATTGTGTCTTGTTTTAACCTTTACAAACTCCATACCAATAAACAGGGGTGTGTGGCAAATATAAAAACACCCCCCGAAAAAGCATTGTGTTTTTAAACAGAACCGGTGTAAAAAATACAATCTCTATAAACAGGATAAAAAGGAATTGAACATGAAAGAGAAACTCAAAAAAACTCTGGATCTGGAAAACGGATTGCAATTGAATATATATGATGCATCAAGAAAGCTGGTGGGCGATCGGTGGCTGGTTTCTCTGATCGTCCGAATGGATGTGCCGGTGACGGAAGCATTAAAAAAAGACAGCCGGCAGCCAATAGGAAATATAAATGAAATCAGGGATATTCTTGGGGACAGCGTGTTTTTTGAGAAGAAAAGAGAAAAAAATTTTGTGGATAAAACCGCAAAAGAAACGGTATTTAAAGAACTGTGCGATATGTTCTTGAACAGCTCGCTGAATTACCTGTCAAAAGACATTTTTCCTAAACAGTATGTACTTAAAACATACAAAGAGGAGGTAAAGAAGATCTCATTGTTAAACGCCAGCAGAGATAAAGGATAACGCGCAATGAATTTCAAATTTTGTCCCTTTTGTGGGGAAAAATTGCAGCTCATGATACAAAGGCATCGAAAAAGGATGTTTTGCAATCAATGTAAATGGACCCATTATAAAAATCCCACGGTCGGTGTTGCAGTGATCGTATTGAAAGATAACGAACTGCTCCTGGTCAAACGGAACAGTTCTTATAAGGGGATGTGGTGTATCCCCTGCGGGCATGTTGAGTACGATGAAGATGTCCGGGTGGCAGCGACACGTGAGTTTAAAGAAGAAACAGGGCTGGATGTGAAAATCGGGCCTGTTTTTGCCGTTCATTCTAATTTTCATGACTCGGATAATCAGACGGTGGGAATATGGTTTATGGGAACCTCTTTCGGTGGCAAACTAGAGGCCGGCTCCGATGCCAGTGAAGCAAAATTTTTCCCATTGGGCAATTTGCCTAAAGAAATGGCATTTCCCACGGATATCCGGGTATGTGAAAAACTCAAATCTTCATAACACGTTAGCCGTTTGAAAACATTACCGCATCAGGTATAATTAAATTTTTGCTGAAAGAACTCGTGAATAAGGGGTCGTAATGAAAGAACCTGCCCAGGCTATTAATAAATTTTTCTGCTTTAACAAAGAATTTCATCCACAACAGTTAATCTCCTTTGGTTCTTTCAAAACGATCCCTAATTCACTCAGACAGCTTCCAGTCAAAAATTTAATCATACCTGATGCTTCTTTGAAATCGATTTGTTTCAAATGACTAAGCTGATAGAAGCCATCTCAAAATAAAGATTTTGGTTCAAGATCAAGGCGGGGCCGAGTTTTAAACTGCAGGCATACTCAAGTATGTCGAGGACTTAAAACGAGGCACCAACGCCGAGGCTTGTCCGCCTCTGGCGGGTTGGGCCAAAAGATTATTTTGAGATAGCTTCTATAAATCTTCCTTACTTGATACCCATTGATAATGTCGATTTGCCAAGTGCGTTCAATTGTTGGTTCAGTTCCGCCATTTGTTGATTAAACTGTTGAAGATTTTCTTTTTTGACAGGTTCAATTGATGGAATATCTTCCTTAAAAGGATCCACCTGGCGACCGTTTTTCCAGAATCTATAGCAAAGATGAGGTCCGGTAGCCAATCCGGTGGATCCCACATAACCGATGATGTCTCCCTGTTTAACTTTTGCTCGCGGCTTGATTTTACGGGCAATTCTGGACATATGAAGATACTGGGTCGTATAGATGCCGTTATGTTTTATTTTGACATACCTGCCGTTCTTTGAGTCATAGCCGGTTTTCACAACAACCCCATCACCGGTACTCATAATTGGCGTGCCGGTCTTGGCAGCGTAATCTGTGCCAAAATGAGTCTTGTATTTTTTCAGAATCGGGTGGAATCTTCGTTTCGTATAGCCCGATGTAATTCTTGAAAATTTTATGGGGGCCTTGAGGAATGCTTTTTCAAGGCTATTTGCTTGCTCATCAAAATAACTGTCATGACCATCCTGTTCAAAATAAAAAGCATCAAAAGATTTACCCTTGTGATAAAATCTGGCGGCCTTTATCATTCCAAGACCGATGGGTTTTTCCTTAATGAATTTCTTTTCAAAAATTGCCTGAAAGCGATCTCCCTTTTGAAGATGATGAAAATCGATGGTCCATGCGTAAATTTCGGAAAGTTTAATGGCAAGTTCAGGATCGATTTCTTTTTCCGTCAGGGTTTCCCATAACGATGATTCAATTGATTCCGAAACGGTTTTTATTTCAATACATACAGGTTTTTTCCCTAAAGAAACGGTTGTCGGATCTTCGAGTTTGAAGACCACGAAATCCACAGCGTTTATTTCGTACACAAAATAACGAACCTTTTGAATAGGGTTATCGTTGCGGATAATACAAAAAGGATTGCCGGCTTTAATTTTTCGAACGTCAAATACGGGTCTGGATGAAAACGCAACAGCATGGATTACAGCATTGGGAACTTTATACTTCGATAAGATGTTCGACAGATTTTGATGGGGTTGAACGGTATCTTTTATAAGGATGAAGTCGTCGCAGTTAATGCCATACTCGTAGCACTTCTTTTTCAAGACGGGCGGTTTTTCGGAAATAGGCGCCTTGGCCTGCTCCTTGACATCCGAACATGCAAATGCAAAAACAAACAAAATGAGCAGCGCTGTCGATATTTTTCGATTGAACTTTTTGTCTACAGTCACGGATTTTTTCAAATATTTTCAGATTGTGTTAGGTCGTAAAGGGTAAAATCTAAAAGATCGTAAAAGACTTTTGTCTGTTAATCAATACTTTATTGACACCATATATCAATGAACGATAATATTTTGACCATTTCCTTTTTGACGTTTAGCCATAACCTAAAAAATTACTAAAAAAATAAAAAGGTGAAAAATGAATCTTCAAAGTCAGATGAAAAAGAATTTGCACGCAGCAATAAAGGCAAAAGATGAACAGAAAAAAGACGCACTCCGTGTCATCCTTGGAGAGTTCGCAAGACTCGATAAAAAAGAACTTTCAGATGATGAAATTGTAAAGATCTTAAAAAAGTTAATAAAATCAGAAAAAGAAGTATTGGAACAAAAAGGTGAGACAGCGGATTCAGAGTTCATTAAAGTTATCGAGCACTATTTGCCGAAAATGGCCACTGAAGAGGAAATTACGGCATGGATTCATCAGAATATAGATTTTTCTCAGTTTAAAAACAAAATGCAGGCAATGGGTTTGGTTATGAAGCATTTCGGCGCAACGGCAGATGGTAATTTTGTAAAAACAATTATACAGAGGATGTAAAACAAAAGGCTTGATGAACTCTTGAATTAGAAGTGGTTTTGAAACCACTTCTAGGATTTGTCTGGCTGGGTATACTGTTCGATGACCTTCAAGTACATGGTTTTTGGATATAAGCCTGTTAAGGAAAAAACATTTTCTTTGTTTTTAACAAAAGATACATGGGGGATGCCGGTTACGCGAAACGAATCCATAAGTTCGCGATGTCGATCAACATCAATCTTGTAGATTGATACGGTTGAACTTTTTTCCTTTGCGATTTTTTCAAGAATAGGGGCAAGGTCTTTACACGGAGGGCACCAATCAGCATAGAATTCTAACATCAACAGACGTTCGTTAGATATCTCGATAACCTTATTAAGATGCTCCACATTCTCGATGCTGGTAATCATAGATTTGTTGGTCTGCGCTTGCACTTTCTCGTTGGTATTATTTTTGCATGATACAACACCGAAAATAAGAAAAACAGCAACAATGACCGCGAAGGGCCGGTTGCGATAAATACTGTATTTTGATCCTTTAATCATATAATAATATCCATTAAAACAATATGTTAGAGGTTTAATATATTTAACATCAACTGTTTTAAATACCAAAGATAACCAACAATGGTAATATTTGCAAACGTAAAATGATGACACGAACCGGCATGAATTGTTTTTTTATCGGAATTTACACATTTTTATATATTATGATTGCCATGGCGACGCCCCTGTATGCCGATATCTATGTTTATGCCGACAAAGAAGGGGTGCTTCATTTTACAAACGTACCCACATCTTCCCAATCATCCAATTATAAGGTCTATATCAAAGAAACCTCAAACAGACCGTTAGAATCAAACATCACCGACCTATATGATCATGTTATTTCAGAAGCATCTCATACGCACGGCGTTTCTTTTTCATTATTGAAAGCGTTGATTAAAACAGAGTCGGATTTTAATCCGAGGGCGGTTTCAAGTGCCGGAGCAAGGGGGCTGATGCAACTTATGCCGGAAAATATCAAAACCCTTAAAATAAATAACCCCTTTGATCCAAGGGAAAATATAATGGGCGGTACACAGTACCTAAAACAATTGATCGATCGTTTTAACGGAAAACTGCCGCTGGCACTTGCCGCCTATAATGCAGGTCCGGGAGTTGTTGAGAAATATCAGCGGATTCCTCCTTTTAAAGAAACGGAAAATTTTGTGAAACAGGTGATGAAATATTATTCTTTTTTTAACAAAAGTTAACCGTTCAACTAAAGATTAAATCTTTCTCCACAACGGTTTTTTCTTTGATTACAGCCTGTGTTTTTCCTTTGTTTGTAATAACAATTTTGCCCTTGACGGCAACATTGCTTTCAAATCGTACATCTCCTTTGATGGACAGTGATTCACAATTCGTTAGTGACGGGACGCCTCTGGAAAATCTTTCATCAAAAAGATCTATTTTTCCGTAGTATTTCGGGTCGATATCGACCTGGATTGTTTTTGTTCCAATATTTGGATTTACAATCAGATTGTTTTCTGAAGAAAAAAGAAAGCGGTCGGACCGGATCGATAAAAGGTCGCTACATTTTTTAACCGGTAAAAAACGTGATGTCGGCACTTTAATAACAGCCGCTCCTTCAAAAAGTGATATGGCCGCGCCCATGGCGGTTTCGATCTGAAAAACCTTTGGGCTGTTCTCATCTCTGGGGTCGAGGGTTTTGGGATTGCGGATTATGGGAAGTTTTACAGCCCCGCTCTCTTGAATCAACTTGTGAAGCACTTTGAGATTTATCCAGATGTTGTTGGTGTTAAAAAATCCATAGCGCTTTATGTCTCTGAATGCGCTCAGTTCATTTTCCGGGCACTGAGCCGACTCTCTCAGAATCAATCGTCCGTCTTTATGTCTTGCGATATGCCCTCCTTTTACGTCCGAAGGGGTTCTGGGCGCCACTTCCATCATAAAAGGGAAATTCTTTTCAACAAAATACCCCAGAAGCGAT
>Ga0210064_1001169_pt1 | contig 11449 bp, 12 predicted proteins | sample Muzzi_CordC_D2_FD_185531 | JGI IMG/M metagenome (GOLD analysis project Ga0210064, IMG submission 185531) | Wetland microbial communities from San Francisco Bay, California, USA, that impact long-term carbon sequestration - Muzzi_CordC_D2 (SPAdes) | ecosystem: Environmental > Aquatic > Marine >...
GCCCAACGTCTGCAGGATGCGCCGCGAGCTCTGAGAGAGCGCGATAGGACGGGCGTCAGAAGGCGCCTGGGTTTGTGCTTGGGCTTGCGCTTGCGCGCCGCTGGCATCTACCAGGGCGACAGAAATGCCGGCGCGCCCGAGCGCCAACGCAAGGCTCATGCCCACCAGGCCACCGCCCGCGATGGCGATTGGGTAGCGGCCGTCGTCCGGTGCACTGACGGGCGTGCCTTGAACGGCGCCAACACTCACCTTGCTTCAACCCTGCCCGACAGTTGCCTCGATCTCATCGATGCTCTTTGGTACCGCACCGGTCAGCACCCTGTTGCCGTCCCGGGTAACAAGTACGTCGTCCTCGATGCGGATGCCGATATTCCACCATTTGCGCGCCACCTGCTTGTCACCGGCCGCCACATACAATCCAGGTTCGACGGTCATGACCATACCGGGTTCGAGCACACGCCACTCGCCGCCGATTTTGTAGTCGCCCACATCGTGCACATCCATCCCCAACCAGTGACCGGTACGGTGGACGTAGAATTTGCGGTAACGTCCTTTCTTGATAACCGTGCTGGCACGCCCTTTGATCAGTCCCAATGCCACCATGCCTTCCGCCAGCACCTGGACCGCCGCCTCATGGGGCGCATTCCAATGATTACCCGGCCGAACCTGCTCGATGGCCGCCTGCTGGGATTCCAGAACCAGCTCGTAGAGCGCCCGTTGCGCCTTGGAAAAGCGACCGTTGACCGGAAAGGTGCGCGTAATGTCGGCAGCGTAGTAATCGTACTCGGCGCCCGCATCGATGAGTAACAAATCGCCATCTTTGAGGGTATCGCGATTCTCCGTGTAGTGCAGTACGCAGGCATTTGCCCCGCCGGCGACGATGGATGGATAAGCCACACGGCGGCTTCCGCCGCGCGTAAACGCATAGTTAAGCTCCGCTTCGATCTCGAACTCCGTCATACCAGGACGGCACACCGTCATGGCACGAACATGCGCTGCGCTGCTGATTTCCATGGCCTGGGTCATGGCGCGTACTTCCGCCCTGCTCTTCACCAGGCGCATTTCGTGGAGCACGTTGTCGAGCGCGATGAATTCCGCTGGAGAGCTGACCCCGGCTTTGGACCGGGTACGCACACGGTTCACCCAGCCGATCATGCGCTGATCGAAATCGGAGTAATAACCCATCGCGTAATAAACACGGGATTGGTTTTCCAGCAACCCGGGTAGAATGTCGTCGATATCGCCGATGGGAAAGGCATCATCGGCGCCGTAATCCGCGCAGGCACCCTCGAGGCCGCTGCGCGCCCCGTTCCACAGCTCCATTTCCGGATCGCGCTCGCGGCAGAACAGGACAAACTCGCCACGCTTACGGTTCGGGACCAGGACTGCCACGGCGTCCGGCTCCTCATAACCGCTCAGGTAGTAGAAGTCGCTATCCTGCCGATAGGGATATTCCACATCGCGGTTGCGCGCCCGCACCGGCGCCGCAGGCAGAATGGCGATGCTGCCCTCGCCCATGTCCTCCATGATCGCGCGGCGCCGTCGGGCGAATTCTTTCTTGTCCAAGGCTACAGCGATCTCCGAGGCCGATATCAGTGAAGACGGTGGGCGGTATCACCAGGCTCCGGGCCGCCCCGCAGCTCTTCGAATATGAGCATGACGCCAACGCGCATGTATTCGACGATCTCGCTGTAGTCCTCTTCCGAGGATTCCGATTCCTGCGCGTCGCCAGTGAGGCGCGTGACATCGGAGAAATCCGACAACACCTCCAATGCGTCCTTGGACAAGCGTGAGGCGACATTGTCTCCGGCGCTGCCGAATCCGTACAGGAAGCCGCTGCACCAATCCGCCAACGCCTCGCTGCGTACACCGAGCCCCGCGTTATCATCAGGAAGTAAAGGGACAAAATTACACTGTCCCGAACACAGCGTTCTCACCGTATCGGTCAATACCCGTACCAACTCGTTTCGGCAATCGTCCCTGGATTTCTGCACCCGCCCTTCCGGGCCCAGCACCTCTTCGAGCCAGCGCCGCGGGGCCTGCTCGTCAACACCGCACAACATGCCGCACAACAGCCCATGGCATTCAGCGGCGCCCAACTCCGCCCTGACCCGCGCCAAGGCGCGAGAGCAACCAAGATAGGAAGTTTCCATCGCACTCATTTCAGCCAAGCCTCAAAATAGTTCTGGCGAAGCCCCCCCGGCATCGTCAGTGGCCGTCGCTACTGGTGCTAATCGGCCGTGCGTATGCTACCACCGTCGGTCGGCTCGTCGAAACCATTCGCATAGGACGCGCGTTCCGGCTAACGTTGACCGGCTACATTTCGCGCCCTATATTGGGGAGACTGGAGCTAGAAATTAAGGCAATTGCTCGCTGCAAGCACTTGACTCCTATGGAACGTGACCAGAATCCTCCGAAGCTCGACAGTATGGATCTTCAATCCCTCGAAACCAGGGTCGACGAACTCATCCACACCTGTGAGCAGCTCAGCGACGAAAACCGAGCACTGCGCGACCAGCAATCCACCCTTGTCGCTGAGCGCGCCAGCCTCATCGAAAAATCCGAGCTCGCGCGCTCCCGCGTCGAAGCGATGATCGCGCGGCTCAAGGCAATGGAAATTGGTACATGAGCAAGTCGGCTGAAGCGATCTCCATAGAAGTTCTCGACAAGCAATACACCATCTCTTGCCCTGCCGACGAAAAGCAAGCACTGCTCGAATCGGCCAGAATACTCAACGAGCGATTGCGGGAAGTGCGTGGCGGCGGAAAGGTATTGGGCACCGAGCGCATGGCGGTGATGACTGCGCTCAATGTCATTCACGAGTACACGCTTTTGCAGAAGGCTCAGGAAGAGGTCGACGGCACGCTGGAACGGCTTCACGGCAAGATAAACAAGGCGATTAGTCGACGCGAAGAGTTCGAAGAGATAGACTGATTCGCGATGCCCTCTGCGGTGTTTGCGAGCGGCCTAGTAATCGCTTGAGCCTAATCGTCCACCCTCGGGAGCCGACCGTCGTCGTTGTTGTGCATGTCCGTCCTGGCAACGGAAAGCCTGATACGCCGCAATAAGCTCCCTGCTGAACCAACCTGGTTCAAGGGTCATGGTGCGCAGCGGCAATTGCGGAGGGTGTCACCTGTCGGGCTGAACATTTCCATGGCCCGCCGCCGTCTGCGAGACGTCAATGCAATCGCGCCGTAGCTTGCGATCCGATATGCGCATTCAGCGCCGCGATTTATCCAAATCCGCGCGCACCGCAATGTCCGAGGCTTTGGCCCGGCATGTGCGCAAATCATTGCGGATTCGGCGCGCGCGGCGAATCGCGTGCTATTTGTCCAACGACGGTGAATTGGATCTGGGACCGGCACTGGACGTCATGCGCGCCAATGGCACCCAAGTGCTGCTTCCCGCGCTACGCGGTGGCGCGCTGTGGTTTTTGCCCTACGACGACAATACGCCGCTAATACCGAACCGCTTCGGAATTCCGGAACCCGCGGTCCCGGCGGGCACGCGATGCCGGGCCCGGGATCTTGATCTGGTACTCATGCCCCTGGTCGCCTTCGATGCAACCGGAAATCGACTTGGCATGGGCGGTGGCTTCTACGACCGCACCTTCTCCTATCTGAGAAATCGGGTTGTTTGGCACAAACCCCTGCTCATTGGTGTCGCCTATGAATTTCAGCGTATTGAATCTCTACCCGCGCGTCCCTGGGATGTGCCTTTGCACGCGGTTGTGACGGAGAGGGGCTTTTGCCGATTTGTCAGGTGAACCACTGCAGCGGGCTTTGCCGTATCATATCGACTGCAACGTAGGTTGGGCTGAGCGCAGCGAATTAACTAGGGACAAATTAAATGGGGACAGATCTATTTTTCTTGTCCGGCAGGGACATTTTGAGATTGTCGTAGAGAAAAATAGATCTGTCCCCATTTAATTTGTGCCGGACAAGAAAAATAGATCTGTCCCCATTTAATTTGTCCCTAGTTAATTCGCTGCGCTCAGCCCAACCTGCGGGAGATGGCGCCAAGCTTCTGGAGATTTGTACGAGCATGCCAAACTACTGGTTGATGAAATCCGAACCCGGTGAATTCAGTATCGATGATTTGAAGACCCGTCCAGGGAAGACCGAGCCGTGGGATGGTGTGCGCAACTACCAGGCGCGAAACATGATGCGTGACGAGATGAAGCCCGGGGATGAGGTGCTTTTCTACCACTCCGCTTGTGAGGTGCCTGGTATCGTCGGAATTGCGAAAATCGCAAGCAAATCCTACCCGGATCCAACGGCATTCGATACCAAGGACAAGCACTTCGATCCCAAGAGCGATCCCGACAATCCACGCTGGTTTCTGGTGGACGTCAAATTCAAGCGCAAGCTTAAACGCACAATCAGTTTGTCTGAGTTAAAGGAGCACGATGCGATCGCGGACATGGTGCTGCTGAGACGCGGGAACCGATTGTCGATAATGCCGGTCAGCAAGAGCGACTGGGACTACATTCTTGCTCTGGAGTAAAGCACGGTAAGCGGTTGCTCAATTGAGGAACAAATCGTAGGCCGGATTATTCGACTCTTCCACGTAGTCGTAGCCAATCTCGGAAAGAAAGGACTGGAACGCTTCCCGCTCTTCGCGCGGCACCTGGACACCGATGAGAACGCGTCCATAATCGGCGCCATGGTTGCGATAGTGGAATAAGCTGATATTCCAATGTTCGCCCATGTGGGTGAGAAAACGCAGCAAGGCACCCGGGCGCTCTGGAAAATTCAACCGGTAGAGCAACTCTTCGCCGGCGCTCCCCGAGCGGCCGCCAACCATATAACGAATGTGAATTTTCGCCATCTCGTTGTCGGTCATGTCGACAACGGGATAGCCGCGATCGACGAGACCCTTGAGCAGCGCGGCTCTGTCGCTATCCACGTCCCGAAGCTCCACGCCGACGAATATGTGCGCATCACCGGGCTTTGCGTAACGGTAGTTGAACTCAGTGATGGAGCGGGCGCCGATGGCGTGGCAAAACTCTTGCAGACTGCCGGGACGCTCGGGGATGGTGACCGCCAACAGAGCTTCTCTACGCTCGCCGAGTTGGGCCCGCTCCGCAATATGGCGCAAGCGGTCGAAGTTCACATTGGCACCACCGTCCACAGCCACCAGCGTGGCTCCAACGATTCCTTCGCGCTCCACGTAGCGCTTGAGCCCGGCAACACCCAGCGCGCCGGCAGGTTCGGCGATAGAGCGCGTGTCCTCGTAAATATCCTTGATGGCAGCACAAATCTCATCGGTGCTCACCAGCAGCACTTCGTCCACGCACTGCTGGGCGATGCGAAAGGGTTCGATGCCCACCTGCTTGACGGCGACGCCATCGGCAAAAATGCCAACATGATCGAGCGTCACGCGCTCGCCGGCCGCAAGGGATCGATGCATGGACGGTGCGTCATCGGGCTCGACGCCGATTATCCGTATGGCAGGCCACAAAGACTTCACATAGGCGGCAATGCCGGCGATCAAGCCGCCGCCGCCTACGGCGACAAATATGGCGTGTATGTCGGAACCGTGCTGGCGCAGAATCTCCAGCGCCACCGTACCCTGCCCGGCGATGACATCCGGGTCGTCGAACGGTGGCACGAAGACCATGCCGCGCTCCCTGGCCAGCTCGTCGGCGTGCATGCGGGCATCATCGTAGGAACTGCCGTGGAGCACGATTTCAGCACCCAAATCACGCACCGCCTCCACCTTGATGCGAGGCGTCGTCTTGGGCATGACAATGAGGGCTTTTACCCCCAGCCGATTGGCGGCAAGCGCGACGCCCTGGGCGTGATTACCGGCGGAGGACGCGATCACGCCCTGCGCACGCTGCTGCTCGGTGAGGCCGTAAATCTTGTTATACGCCCCCCGTACCTTGAAGGAAAAGACTGGTTGCAAATCCTCGCGCTTCAACAGAACCTTATTGTTCAGGCGTCGAGACAGGCGGGGCGCGGGGTCCAGAGAGGTCTCACGGGCAACATCGTAAACCCGTGCTTTCAGAATTCTTTCGACGTAATCTCTCGGCATGACCCGTACTACCTACCGTTGGCGGATTCTCAGGACCCAATGGGGCAAGCTGCGCATAATAGCGTGCGAGCCCACGAGCGAACCAGCGGATCCAGCAGCACCAATGGATATTCATGCATCTATCCCGACCAGGAGAGTGCCGTGACCCAGGACGACAAGAAGCAAGCCGTGGCGCGGGCAGCGCTGGAATTCGTGGAGCCCGGTACGATTGTCGGTGTTGGCACCGGCAGCACGGCGAACTATTTCATCGATGCCCTCGCTGACATCAAGCACAAGATCGACGGCGCAATTGCAAGCTCCGAGGAAAGCGCAAGGCGCCTCGAGGCCCACGGCATTCGCATGATGGATTTGAACAGTGTCAACGAGCTGGCCGTTTACGTGGATGGCGCCGATGAAACCACCAAGCATTTGGCGCTCATCAAGGGCGGTGGTGGAGCGCTGACCCGCGAGAAAATCGTCGCTGCCGTCGCCGCGCGCTTTGTCTGCATGGTCGACGATTCGAAGCTTGTCGACCGCCTGGGCCGCTTTCCTCTACCCGTTGAAGTGATTCCCATGGCGCGCAGCTATGTGGCACGGCAGATTGTTCGCATGGGCGGGTTTCCGGAGCTGCGCGAAGGCTTCACCACCGACAATGGCAACGTCATATTGGACATTCGCAACCTCGACATTCTCGATCCCGCAAAAATCGAGTCGGATCTCAATCAAATCGTCGGTGTCGTGTGCAATGGATTATTCGCCCGGCGCCCGGCCGACACCCTGTTAATTGGCCGCGACTCAGGCGTGCAAACCCTGCAGGCCTCCTGATCCGCCCCGTTGCCTGGTGCCATGAGCCATGTCATCAAAGGCCGCGGCGCCACGCACAACAAGAGCGGCCGCTTCGAGTCAATCGAGCGGCTGGCCACAGACGACGGCTGGGGTTCCATCGAAGACCAACAAGACAGGCTCAAGACCACACTCGGCATCGATCGCAGCCGTACGGTCATCAGCTTCAACAACAGCCCCGATCTGCCCTTCGATCGATCGATCAATCCGTACCGAGGCTGCGAGCATGGTTGCGTTTACTGCTACGCGCGTCCGAGCCACGCCTACCTCGGGCTGTCGCCGGGCTTGGATTTCGAAAGCCGGATTTTCTACAAACCCGATGCAGCCAATCGCCTGCGCTCAGAACTGGCACGACCAGGCTACCGCTGCGCACCCATCATGCTCGGCGCCAACACCGATGCCTACCAACCGGCGGAACGCCGGCTCGGCATTACCCGTGAGATTGTCGAACTGCTGGCAAGCTGCCATCATCCTTTGCGCATCATCACCAAATCGGCCCTCGTGGAGCGCGACATGGACTTACTCGCTGCCATGGCTGACCGCGGACTTTGTACGGTGGCGATATCCATCACCAGCTTCGATAACGACATATGCCGCCCCATGGAACCGCGAGCCAGCTCTGCGCAACGCCGCCTGCAGACGGTCGAGAAACTTGCCGCTGCGGGAATTCCCGTGGAAGTACCCGTTGCACCGGTCGTCCCGGAGCTCACTGACGGGGAGCTGGAGCGAATTCTCGAGCGTGCCAGACAAGCGGGAGCATCCCACGCCTGGTACACGCTGATTCGGTTACCACGGGAGGTGGCTGATCTGTTCGAAAATTGGTTACACGAGCACTTCCCACTCAAGGCGGAACACGTGCTGCGCCGTATCCGCGACTGCCGGGGCGGCAAGGCCTATGAATCCGAGTTCGGCACCCGAATGCGCGGGCGCGGCACCTACGCTGAGTTGCTGGAGCGCCGTTTTCAACTCGCCTTCCGCCGACTCGCCTTTCCGGGCAACCAGGAACTGGATACAACGCAATTCCGAGCGCCGGCGAAAAGCGCTGCTCAACTCGACTTATTTTGAACAAGGCGTGACATGAGCGATTACGACACAACCCACATCGGAACCTCCGGATGGCAGCACCAGAACTGGAAAAGTGCGTTCTATCCTCGTGCGCTGCAAAGCCATGAGTGGTTGAGCTTTTACGCGAGACATTTCAATTGCGTCGAAGTCAACAGCAGCTTTTATGCAATGCCGGATGCCGGCACCATTAATGCTTGGTGTAGTGGCGTTCCCGAGAGTTTTTTGTTCACCGTAAAGGCGCCGCGAGAACTCACGCATATCAAGAAGTTGAAAAACTGTGACGCCGAAATAGCGGCTTTCTTCGACCAACTGAAGCATTTCGGCGATCACCTGGGGCCGGTGATATTTCAACTCCCGGTCCGGTGGCGGTTTAACGAAAAACGATTGGCAGGCTTCCTGGAACGCATACCGGCCGATCACCAGCTGGTGTTCGAGTTTCGCGATCAAAGCTGGCACAACAACGAAGTCTATGGGCTACTGAAAGCCAATGCAGCCGCATTTTGCGTTTATGATTACGATGGCTTTACGGCACCGATAATTGCCGACAGCGACCTGGCCTATGTTCGCCTGTGTGGGCCCGGGGGCGCTTACGCGAGAAATTACCGAGCGCCAGCTCTGCGCGCCTGGGTCGACCGCGCGATCGCGTGGAAGCAACGATCGAAGCATGTCTTCCTGATCTTTGACAACGACGAACGTGCTTCGGCGGTGAAAAACGCTACGCGCACAATTGGACTTCTCAATGCAGCTTAGGCGACCCGCCGATACGGCTAGATCCTGTCCAACACGCTAATCTGCTCGAGCCGATCGAGAAGATTCTGCAAGTTATCTTCGGCGACGTCAGCAAAGCGCTGCTTCAGTTCTGACTCCTCTACGTAGTCGCGTGAAATAATCCAGGCCGCGGCATCCGCTTCTTCCAAACTCAGTGCCACGTCTTGTCCGGGAAGTGCCAGCACGGGCGTACCAGCACGGGATTCGACCCGCACCCCCAGAGAACGCACTCGGTATTCCGTTAATTGCTCCCGGGACGGCAAATTGAAACGCCCGTACCGTTCGCTCAGCGCCCGGCTCCGTTGCCAATCGCGAATCTGATCCGAAAGACTGCTCTGGCCGAGAATCTCGTGGATTCGATTCGCAATGGCCTGCAGGTGCTCCCGGTGGGCTTGCGGGCGATCAAAATGGGGCAGGTTTTCCCTGAACAATGACTCGTCGGGCAATGAACGCAGCAAGCGCGAAATGACGTCGATACCGGTGGGTTGGCCGATGCCGAAGCTCAGATGCAAACTCGCATCGCTGCAGGCCAGCGCTTCGTGATACTGACCTCTGGGTAAATAGAGCACATCGCCCGGCTTCATCTCGATTTCTTCGAGAAGCGCTCCCTTGGCGCGGGCATGATGCTCGGGCGTGAAGCTGCCATAGTTGTGTCCCGGCGCGTCGATTGCATTGTCTGCGCGGCCATCGTATACGCGCCAAATCTTGCTTCCTTCGATATGCAGAGCAAAGACATCAGTGTTGTCGAAATGCGCCATAAAACCCTGATGGGCACGCCACGAACAGTAGGCATTGCATACCGCCACGCCGCCGGTCGCCGTTTGAAGCGCAGCGGAGACCGCCGCGACCCGAGGTGACAAGCTTTCGATGAGATCGAGGATCAGGGTTGCACCTCGGCGCAACAATTCCACGGTCTGCTCCGGGTCCGGTATGTTGGCCTGATAACCTTCGCGCGTCTGGCCAATCCGCCCGTATTCGGCGAAGTCCAGGTTTTGACCGTCGAGGACGATCTTCATGGATCGATCCGACCACAGCTTCGACATATTCAGTAGATGGTTGAATTCCTCCCAGGAAAATACCTGCTGGAACTTCTCCGGCGAGCCCGAAATATGGATAGGGCGCTGATCCCAGATCGAGCCGAAAAATTCCTCAGGCGAAATCGGCGAAACAATCTCGCGAAAAGAGGTATCTACTGACACGCTACTGTCATCATCGGCATCAGGCGTGCGCCAACGCTGCCGCGTGATGGGCAATATGATCGCTCATGAAAGTCTGGATGAAATAGTAGCTGTGGTCATATCCCTGCTGCATGCGTAACTCCAGGCGCTGATCGGCTCCCGCGCACGCATCCGAAAACTTCTCCGGATGCAACTGCTCGGCGAGAAACTGATCATCGGTCCCTTGATCGATGAGAATACGGCCATCGAAGGTCCGCCCACTTCTGACCAGGCTGGTTGCATCATAGTTCTGCCATGCACCGCTATCCTCGCCTAGATATCCTCGGAAGGCTTTATCGCCCCATGGACATTGCGTCGGCGCGCAAATAGGCGCGAACGCTGACACCGATCGGTACCGCTCGGGGTTGTTAAGTGCGATGGTCAATGCGCCGTGACCGCCCATGGAATGACCAAAGATGCCGCGCACTTCCATGTTGGCGGGAAAGTGGGCTTCGATAAGAGCAGGCAATTCATTGGTGACATAACTACACATGCGGTAGTTGCTCGCCCAAGGCATTAGCGTTGCGTCGAGGTAGAATCCCGCTCCTGTTCCGAAGTCCCAATTATCGTCCTCGCCTTCCACGCCGGCGCCCCTTGGGCTCGTGTCCGGCATGACCAGCATCAATCCGTGCCGGGCGGCGTGCGCTTGTGCGCCTGCTTTGATGGTTGCCGTTTCCTCGGTGCAGGTGAGACCAGCAAGATAGTAGAGCACAGGCACCGGGCCTCGCCCCGCGGCCTCGGGAACATATACGGCAAAGCGCATGACAGTGGCTGTCTGCTCGGAGACGTGCTGGAAAATCCCCTGAACACCGCCAAAGCAGCGCTGCTGGCTCAGTGTTTCGACGCTCATCCCTCAGGGATCCTAGTAAATCACCACGCTGCGTATGGATTCACCATTATGCATGAGATCAAAGGCGCGATTGATGTCTTCGAGCGGCATCGTGTGAGTGATGAGATCGTCGATATTAATCTTGCCGTCCATATACCAGTCAACAATTCGCGGCACGTCGGTGCGGCCCTTGGCGCCACCGAATGCCGTGCCCCGCCAAACCCTGCCGGTCACCAGCTGAAACGGGCGTGTCGCAATCTCCTTCCCGGCACCCGCCACACCGATGATGACACTTTCGCCCCAGCCCTTGTGGCAGCATTCCAGGGCCTGGCGCATGGTTTCCACGTTGCCGATACATTCGAAAGAGTAGTCAGCGCCACCGCCGGTCAGGCCGACCAGATAAGGAACCAGGTCTCCCTCCACCTCTTTCGGATTGACGAAGTGCGTCATTCCGAACTTCTCCGCAAGCTTCGCCTTTGCCGGGTTTGTGTCTACGCCGACGATCTTGTCGGCGCCGACGATGCGGGCACCCTGGATCACATTAAGACCGATCCCGCCAAGTCCGAAGACGACGACGTTGGCGCCAGGCGTCACCTTTGCGGTGTTTATGACGGCGCCGATTCCGGTTGTTACGCCGCATCCGATGTAGCACACCTTGTCGAAGGGGGCGTCACGCCGGATTTTTGCGAGGGCAATTTCCGGAACTACA
>Ga0210064_1001171_pt1 | contig 11440 bp, 6 predicted proteins | sample Muzzi_CordC_D2_FD_185531 | JGI IMG/M metagenome (GOLD analysis project Ga0210064, IMG submission 185531) | Wetland microbial communities from San Francisco Bay, California, USA, that impact long-term carbon sequestration - Muzzi_CordC_D2 (SPAdes) | ecosystem: Environmental > Aquatic > Marine >...
TAGAACTTTCGGGACAAATTGAGAGAATTACTTACACCAATGAAGAAAACGGTTATACCATTGCCAGGGTTAAGGTCTATGGGCAGCGGGATCTAATAACCGTTGTGGGCTATTTGATGTCACCGGTTCCCGGCGAAGTTCTAAACCTGAAAGGTGAATGGATCAATCACCCCAAGTTCGGTGAACAGTTTAAGGTAGTGGAATACAAAACAGCAGTTCCGGCAACGGTTTTTGGAATTAAAAAATATCTGGGCTCCGGACTCATCAAGGGGCTGGGACCGGTTATCGCCGGCCGAATCGTCAAAAAATTTGGAGAGAAAACACTCGATATCATTGAAAATCATATCGAAAAACTGGCCATGGTGGAAGGTGTCGGCAAAAAGCGCATCGCCATGATTCAAAATGCATGGGACGAACAAAAAGAGATTCGTGATGTCATGATGTTTCTCCAATCCCACGGGGTCAGTTCCGGATATGCAACAAAAATATTCAAGCAGTATAAAAATCGATCCATTGCCGTGGTCACCGAAAATCCCTATCGACTGGCAATGGACATTTTCGGTATCGGGTTTGTGATTGCCGACAGTATTGCAGATAAGCTCGGGTTTTCCAGAAGTTCACCTTTGAGGATTGAAGCCGGCATTATCTATGTTCTCCACCAGCTTTCAGAAGAGGGCCATGTTTTTTACCCGTATGAATATCTTGTGAAGAAGAGTCGGGAAACACTGGATGTTGATAGAGATACCGTAACGCAGGCCCTCGGCAATCTCGCAATGGATAAAAGAATCGTTCTTGAAGATTTAAATGAAAACATCGACGAATTTAAAGAAAACAACAAAAGTGTTTATCTGGCCAAGTTTCATCTCTGTGAAACCAGCATCGCAACGCGATTGAAGATATTGTCCACCACCCCCAAATCCATCCGAACCGTCAATGCGGAAAACGCCCTCGAATGGGTCCAGGGGCAACTGGATATCCGCCTGGCGGAAAATCAGGTCAAAGCCGTACGATGTGCTCTTGAAAATAAAATCATGGTCATAACCGGCGGACCGGGCACCGGTAAAACCACCATCATCAATGCGATCTTAAAAATCTTTGCCGGACTCAAGGTGAAAACATGTTTAGCCGCGCCAACAGGAAGAGCGGCAAAACGGATGAGTGAAACCACGGGTGATGAGGCCAGGACCATCCATCGTCTTTTGGAGTACAGTTTTGCCAAAGGGGGGTTTCAAAAAAACGAGGAAAAGCCACTCGACTGCGACCTGCTCATCCTGGATGAGGCTTCCATGATCGACACCATACTGATGCACCATTTAATAAAGGCTGTCCCGATCTTTGCGACGGTTATCCTGGTGGGGGATGTCAACCAGTTGCCGTCTGTCGGGGCGGGTAATGTTCTCAATGATATTATTGCTTCCGGTGCGATTTCCGTGGTGGAGCTGAATGAAATCTTTCGCCAGGCAAGAGAAAGTCGGATTATTGTCAATGCCCATAAAATCAATAGCGGAATTCTGCCGACATTTGAAGACGATGTGCCGGGTAACGATTTTTATTTCATCCACCAGGAGGATCCTGAAAAAGTTCTGGAAATCATCCTGGAATTGACTAAAGAACGTATCCCCAAACGTTTTGGGTTGGATCCGGTAGACGATATTCAGGTGTTGACGCCCATGCACAAAGGCCTGGTCGGGGCCGGCAATCTCAACGCGGAACTTCAAAAAAGTCTGAATCCATTTCAGGAGGAAATCACTCGGGGAAACCGCAATTTCAGGACAAACGATAAAGTCATGCAGATACGGAACAACTATGACAAGGAAGTGTTCAACGGTGATATCGGCAGGATTATCCGCATACGACCGGATGATGATGAGATGACGGTATTGTTTGACGGCAGAGAGGTCCCTTATGCGTTTTACGAGCTGGATGAATTGGTGCTGGCATATGCCGTTTCCGTACACAAGTCACAGGGATCGGAATATCCGGCTGTTGTGGTTCCTGTTCTCACCCAGCACTATATGCTTCTCCAGCGCAACCTGATCTATACCGCCGTTACAAGAGGTCGCGACTTGGTGGTTATGGTCGGCACGCGAAAAGCACTCGCCATCGGCGTAAACAACGATAAGACGAATAAACGGTTTACAAATCTTAGATACAGGATGACCTGAAACGCCGTGAGGTGTTAAGACTTGCTGGAAGTAATCGTCTGAAAAGAAGTAATCTGCTGTTTCACCTTACGGCTTTTGCATTTCGGGCATTGAAACTTTTTCTTTTCATACTCTGATATTTTCATGATCAGGGAAAAGGGCTTTTTACATTTTTCACAAATGAATTCATAGGTCGGCATGATATCCTCCTTTTGTTCCTAAAGTCCTTTATCGCTGAAGATTGACATACGGTTCTTATTCTATATCTGCTAAAGAAAGTGTCATCAACCATTTTTCTTAATCTTTTGATTAATTAAAAAGTGTTCTTACCACAAAAGCAAAAAAGTGTAAATTTTCGTGCCTTCTCAATTTCGTGTTTTCGTGATTCAATTTAATTGGGGTCGGAAAGTTTTTCTTCTGAGCGTCTCCCACAAGCCCATAGGGGCTTGGGAAGACGCTCAGAAGGTTTAAGCGGCAAAACGGAAGGCTTTTTCAGCGGCATCACGGATTTCTTCGGGCGTGAACGGTTTGGGAAGGTAATCCACCGCGCCCATCCTCGAGGCTTCCACGGCGGTTTCGATACTCGCATATCCGGTAATGATAATGACCATGGTTTCAGGTCTTTTGTCACGAATCGCCTTGAGAAGCTCCAGGCCGTTAACTTCCGGAATTTTTAAATCCAGCACTACCAGCGCATACGCTTTTTGTTCGATCTTTTCAAGGGCCTCGGCTTTGGTAACGGCCTGATCCACGTGAAAATCTTTCTTAGAGAGTATTTTGCGAACGTTGTTATTGACGGCAACTTCATCGTCGATCACCAAAATTTCCGCCCTGACAGCTTCTTTTGGAAATTCAATGACATCCGCCGAAACTTCGGATGTTTCCGCCATCATTTGTGCGACATTCTTTTTAAGTTCTTCATACGGTATGTACGATATACCTTCATGCTGCATGTTCAACACATATTCGGGACCGGTTATGGATGCCACTTCTTCATAGTTAAAGGGATAATCGATACCAATCAATTTTTCAGAATCAAAGCCTTTTGTTTTGGCCATCTTTTTCTTTTTGGCTTTCAATTGCGGGCATTCACCGGTTTTGTTTCCACCTTTACAGGTATTTCCCAATTTTTTAAATATATCGCACACCATATTCCCAAGGTTGCAATAACCTTCAAGGGTTTCCGGTGCAGCTTCGACCACCGGCATGTCTGAAGGTCCGAGCTTGTCTACAAAGTCATCACCTGCATACTTTGCAACCTCTTCCCTGTCAAAAGGAATATCGACATCGATAATCTCTCTTTCCTTTTCCGTGGTGGGCGCCTCAATGAGTTTACCGGACAAAGCCAGTTCAACCGTCGATCTCAACTCATCAGGAGTAAAGGGTTTTGAAACATAGTCCAGGGCTCCCAGCCGAATGGCTTTTACCGCTGTTTCGGTGGAAGCATAGGCGGTCATCATCACCGCTTTTGTTAACGGCCATTCCTTTTTGACAAGCTTTAAAAATTCAAGGCCGTTCATTCCCGGCATCACAATATCGGAGATGAGAAGTGCGAATGAATCTTTGGCCATCTTCTCCAGGGCTTCTTTGGCACTGGTGGCGTGTATGATCTCATAATCATTCTTTGAAAGGATTTTCTCCACATTTTGACAGATTTGTTTTTCATCATCAACCACCATTATTTTTGCTGCTGTTGCCATTTTTTCCTCCTTAAAGAAATTTTCTGTTCAATTATTTTTTAATTTTAATCAGTTTTTGTTGCTGTATGATGTTTTGCTTTTCCTATAAGCATGATGTGTGCCAAAAAAATTGTTCTGAGTTATTCTATTGATATTATTTATTTTAATTAGAATATGGACCATTGGACAAAGGGCGGGTGTATAAAATAAATATACTTTTGAACATAAAACGAAGAAACACATTTCAAACAGAATCGACGGTTATACCGATGTTGACATCCTTTGAACAAGATTTCATAATTATTTGATTTTACATTAAATAAATCGGCAACAATAAATGGTTGGTACGGGTAGGCACACGCTTTTCAGAGGTTTTGTAAAAAGAATCCGAATGCTGTATATTTAAAATATACAGAGTATATTTTCCTTGCACTCAAGTTTCAAACCCCTAATTTTCAAGCAACGTCGAAAAATTGATGCGACTGAGTATTTGCAAAGGGAATGTTGGAATACTGGAAATGTGGAAATGGGAATTCGGATGCCAAATTTTTATTTGTAAATTAAGTAGTGCCCGAACGAAAAATAGGATTTTTCGTTAAGATCAAGGAAGACGAAAATTTTACCCGCAGGAATACTGGTAGTATTTCGAGGATTAACCCGCCAAAGTTCGGTGGGGGGTTAAAATTTGAGTTTGACCCCAGAGAAATAGGCTTCGCATTTCACGGGGCAGGCACAGAGACTTGTCCGCCTCCGGCGGATTGGCGAAAAAGACAGTTTTCGTTCAGGCACTAAGCATCCGGTTTGACGGATTGGGGGAGCTTGACCTGGTGTTTTTTCATTAGCATCTGGAAGTTGGTTCTTTGAAGCCCCACTTTCCGGGCGGCTTGGGTGACATTCCAGTCATTTTTCATCAATGCATTCATCACGAAATTCTTCTCGACGCTAAGTACTGCTTTCTGCCGAATTTCTTTTTTAACGCGTTTAAGTTCATCATTGGTTTCAGGAACATGATCGATCAGTTCTTCAATATCGGCCATCTCTCCCAAAAGCGGAAGTTCTTTAGGGCTAATTTTGTCTTTTTCACACAAAATAACCCCCCGCTCGATAATATTTCTCAGTTGTCTGACGTTTCCAGGCCAATCATATGCCGTCAAACGTGCCACGGTCTCATCATCGAACCCGATGATTTTTTTCCCGAATTCGAGACAAAAATACTGTAGGAAATGATAGGAAATGGACAAGATATCCTCTTTTCTTTCTCTTAAAGGGGGAATAAAAATCGGATATACAAAAATGCGATAATAAAAATCTTGTCTGAAAGAACCCGCTTCAACCATTTCTTCAAGATTTTGATTGGTGGCAAAAATCAATCGGACATCCACCTTTTGGGTTTTGGTGCTCCCTAAAGGCAGAAACTCTCTATTCTCTAAAAATCTCAACAATTTACTCTGAACACTCAGGTTGATATTGCTGATTTCGTCCAGAAATACGGTACCGCCGTTTGCCAGCTTGAAGATGCCGTCCTTGTCCTGATGTGCGCCCGTAAACGCGCCTTTGGTATAACCGAAAAGCTCGCTTTCCAAAAGGGTATCTGACAAGGTTCCGCAATCTACGGCAAAAAATACGTTGCTGTTTCTGTGACTATTGGCATGGATCGCCCTTGAGATCAGTTCTTTACCGGTTCCGCTTTCCCCATAAACAAGGACCGTCGCGTCGGTGGGAGCCACTTTTTGAACCATGGAAATGACCTTTTTGATTTTCGGGCTTTCTCCGATGAGCTGATGGGAAACCGATTTTCTGCTCTTTTTTTGTTCCAAAAGTTTTCGATTCTGAAGCAGCATTTCTCTTTGAATCAGGGCCTGTCGAACAACCGCGCGTAGTTCGTGCGGCGTAAACGGTTTCGGGAGGTAGTCAAAGGCGCCCATCTTCATGACTTCGACGGCCGAAGAAACACTGGCATAGCCGGTGATAACGATGACCATGGTATCCGGATAAGACGATTTCAATCGTCGAAGAACTTCCATACCGCCCACGTTACTCATTTTTAAATCAGTGACCACCACATCGAACACGGTGTCGTCCACCATTTTTAACGCGTCATATCCGTTGAGGGCATACCGGACGTCATAATCCATTTTAGAGAGTATTTTGACGCAGTTTCGGCAAATCGCAGGCTCATCATCAATAATGAGGATAAGAGGATTAGGACTGGTCATCTTTATTTCCTTGGTTATGCGGGAGCCTGATGGCAAACGTCGCACCCTGACCCGGCCGGCTCTGAACCTTGATGTCGCCACCGTGCCGTCCGATGATGCCGTGTGTAATGGCCAAACCAAGGCCGGTTCCAATTTCCCGGGTGGTAAAAAAAGGTTCAAAAATTTTATCTATAGTTTCGTCGCCAATCCCTTTGCCGGTATCGCTCACTTTTACGCTCACAAATTGATTGTCCGGCAAAAAGGCCGTTGAAACTGTAATCTTACCTCCGGGCTCAGTGGCGTCCGTGGCATTGAGGATAAGATTGATGAGCGCCTGTTGAATCTGTTCTTTATCCAGCAGCAATTTCGGAATCTTGTCGGAAAGCGTTTCTAAAATTTGTACATCCTTGAATTCAGCCTGTTTACGGGTTAACCGGATACATTCGGTAATGATGTCATTGATGTTGTGATGCTTTTTGGCCGGTTTTGTTTGACGGGCAAAATCGAGAAGACTGGCAACAATCTTGCGACAGCGAAGCGCTTCATTGGTGATGGTTCCCAATTCCTCATACATGGGATTTTTCGAATCGATGTCCTCCTGGATCAACATGGCTGTTGTCAGAATGGTGGTGAGCGGGTTGTTGATTTCATGCGCAACGCCGGCGGACAATCGGCCGATGGAAGCCAGTTTGTCCTGTTGCATCATCGCCTGCCGAGTGTTGATATCCGCCGTAATATCCCGGGAAAGCTCGATGGCACCGATGATCTCACCGTTTTCAAAAAGCGGGTACGCGGAGATTGAATAATAGACATTCTTATTATCCTTGTCTTTGTGGATATGGGTTTCCGTTGTCGGCTTCCGGGTCATCAGTGTTTCTTCAAGGGGACATTTATGATCTTCACCGGAACATGGAACCGAAAGCCTGTGGGTAATTTCATAGCAGTATCGACCCACAGCCTCTTTTCGCTCCAAGCCCAATTTGTTAAGAAGGGTTTCGTTGATATCCAGAATTCGGTAGTCAGACCCGATGATCATCACATCTTCTTGAATCAGTTCATTGATGAAAACATCATACATGGCTCTGTTACGATCATACTCCTTTAGTTTTCGCCGCATTTGAATTTTTTCAAAGGCCCTTTGAAGCGCCATCTCCAGTGCATCATCATTAATTGGTTTTGTAATAAAATCAGTTGCTTCATGTTTTAAACTTTTAATGGCAAGCTCCAAATCCCCGTGGCCGGTCAGCATAATCACTTCTGTTTCCGGATTTTTACTTTTGATTTTTCGAAGCAGCTCGATGCCGTCGATGCCGGGCATTTTGATATCGGTAATCACCACCGGAATATCATTATCATTCAAAATCTTGAGGGCCTGTGTGCTATTTTCAGCGGTCAGAACATCATACCCGGTATCGGACAAGGAAATATCCAAAACTTCCCGGAGATCGGCCTCGTCATCAACCAGTAAAATTGTTTTTTTCATTGTTTTGGTTCCTTTGCGGGGAAAGTGATACGAAAACATGTTTCCCCTTGTTCGTTCATGGTCACCTTGATGTCTCCCTGGCAGTCTTTGATAATTCCATAACTGATTGAAAGGCCCAGACCGGTTCCTTTGCCCACCTCCTTGGTTGTGAAAAAAGGCTCAAATAATTTATCGACGATATCGTCTGAAACCCCTACGCCGGTGTCTCTGACCTCAACAACCACCGTATTTCCTTCTAATGTCGTTTTAAGTGTAATCTTTTTCATACCCATGGCAGGCTCCGGAGACCACCACTTTTCCTCTATGGCATCTCTGGCATTTAAAAGAAGGTTGATAAACACCTGTTCCAGCCGGCTGGGATCTGCCATGATGGTCGGCAAGTTTTGTTCGATATTCCAGGCCACATCAATACCTCTGACTTTAAGCTGTTGACTGAAAATATCAAAGGCTCTTTTCAGTACGTCGTTGATCTGAACCTCAGCCAACACCACATCCGATTTTCTGGCGAACTGCCTCATATGACTGATAATGTTTGCGCTGCGATTCACATTGCGGTCGATCTTCTCAAGCATGGTATAAAGGTCTTTGTCTTCGATAATTTCATTGCCGTTTATTTTTTTTAAACAAAAATTGCTTGCGGTTTTAATCACAGAAAGGGGTTGGTTCAATTCGTGGGCAATACCGGTGGCCATTTCTCCCAGCGTGGCCATTTTTCCGGCATGAATGAGCTGCTGTTCGACTTCAAGCCGTTTGGTGATATCGCTGGTGGTCACCAGAAGCACTTTTTGCCCCAAGTATTCCGACGGTGACACCCGGATGGCCGCAAAAAGTGTTTTACCGTCTTTGTCGACATGTTTCGCCTGGTTGACGTAGGCGGATGTCATTATTTTAAAAGCATAATGATCCTTTTCCTCATCCAAAAACAAATCCAGAAAGGATCTCCCGGTTATTTCATCCTTTTCATATCCATACACATCTTTGACGCTTTTATTGCAGTCGAGTATTTCAAGCGTATTCATGTTCAATACAAAAACAGCGTTCGGAATGTTATTGAAAATGGCATAATATTTTCTTTCAGATTTTTCAAGCCGCTCTTCAAGCTGCTTCATGCGGGTAATATCGAGGCACACTTCCATAACCGAAACGACATTTCCCCGGGCATCCTGAATGGGCGATGTCCTGGAAAGCCAGTATGTGGTATTGCCGTTTTTGTCCATGCCGGTTTCCTGGCCGTAATGAGATCGTCCGTCCTCGAATGTCTTTTCCACCGGACAGACCTCACATTTTTCATCACGCTTCTTGTACACACGGAAACAGAAATCTCCAGGGGTTGGATTAAACGTTTCTTCAAATTCTTTGTTGTAGCTAACCAGCTGATAGTTTTTGTCCTGAATGGTAATCAAACAGGGTACAAGTTCAAAGAGATTCTGGTATTCGTCTCTTTGTTTTTTAAGTTGGGCCTGCTTTGAGGCAATTCTTTTGCCCATCTTGTTAATGGCCACAAAGAGTTGTCCCATTTCGTCATTTTGATTGATGTCGATATTGCTTAAATACTCGCCCCTGGCAATAAGATTGCTGGCATCAATCAACTTTTTTATGGGCTGATTGACAAATTTCAACACAAAGACAAAAATAATGGCCGAGGTTACCAAAAAAGCAAAAACAGCCAGGGCAATGATTCCGTTTTCAAGAAACGCAATGTCGCTATCCGTCTGTTCAAGGGACACAACCACATCCAGCGCCCCCAGAATCTTCTTTCCTTCGGGATGAACATGGCAGGAATCGGATGAACAGCCGGTTTCATTTCGGATCGGGCTGATAATTCCTAATAGACGATGGCCCTGAGAAGAATAAAACGTCCTGGTTTTTTGTGACAAATCGAGTTCGGCCAGAGGCGGTTCTTTCCGGTGGCACACATCACAGGCCTCTGCTTTTATATTGGTCATCAAGTCGATTTCCGAGGTACGGTTCGAGAATTTTATTTGTCCTTTTTTGTTATATATCCGAATCGTATCGATTTCTTTCTGCTTGCTGATATTGTTAATGATATGATTGATGTCTTCTCTTGAATTCAACATCATGGCATAATGGGCGCCAAGGATAATGGTATTGCTCAACCTGTCGGTTCCCACCATGATATCTTTCATGATCTTTTGGTTCTGATATTTAATATTGAAATAGGCCCATGTGGATATGCTCAAAAGCAAGGTCAGACCCACGGATAGGATCAGTTTTGAAACCAGATTGAAACGAAGATGTTGAAATGGTTTGAGCATGGCTTGACCTATTGGCCGTTTTGGTTTTATGGCTTTTTATTTATTAGCATTACTACATTATTTTTTCAACAGTCGCTCGTTGAAGCTGTCTATATGTTCCTGCTGATGGAAGACAGAGGTATTGGTTTCTTTTGTCGAAAGTGGATGATCAGTATTCCGGCAACGATCAACAGCATGGCGATAAGGATGTTTACGGTTATCGGTTCTCCTAAAATCAGCCCTCCCAGCAAAACGCCGGTGATAGGCATAATAAAAATAAAAGAATGCAACGCCACGGCACCGTATTTTTGCAGCAAACTGTTCCAAACCACAAAACCAAAAGATGCCGTGACTAAACTCTGATACACCATGGCACCGACAATTTTGCCATTAATCAAGGTAATCATAGGGTGATCCCACAACATACCTCCCAGAAAGAATAAAGGCACCGAAATAACCATTGGAAAGAGTGTAATTTGAAAGGGCTGAAACGCGGATATAATCCGTTTGGTATAAACTGCATTACAGGCCCAGAGAAAAGCGGCCGCCAAGATCATTGTATCCCCTGTATTAAAATCGCTCGTAACCCCTTTTTTCTCCAAAAACACAAAAGCAACCCCGGCAAATCCCATTAGGATGCCCATGATTTTTCGTCTGGTAATCTGATCGCCGGGAATAAAAAAATGTGCAAGAAACAGGGTAAAAAAGGGCTGGAAATTCGCAAGCAGGGTTCCACGAGACGCATTGCTTTTGCTGAGACCGAGATAGAAAAGAGATAATTGAATGGTAAAAACAATAGAGATCACAAAAAGTTGAAGGATCTGCTCTTTTTTAATTTTAAAAGATCGTCCGGTAATTTTTGCCCATAAAAAAATGGTGATTGATGCAACGCCGAACCTGATGCCTGCCGTGGTAAAAACACCGATACCTTCAAGACTGATTTTAATGGCCACGGCATTGGCACCGAAGAGCATGCAGATAAACACCGTAAAGGAGGCAGCCCAAAAAGAAAGATCTTTATTTTGATATGCAGCGTCGGTCATCAATCTGCTTCTATTCGAATCGTTTCGCCCGGTTGAGGTACAATTGCCGGAAAACCGTCATTTTGTAAATGATGTGCAAAGGCAAGGGACTGATCTTCTTCGCCATGAACAACGGCGATCTGTTTGATTTTCAAATTCGATTCTTTGAGAAAACGAAGCATTTCGTTCTTATCGCCATGTGCGGAAAAGCCGTCAAGTTTTTCGACATGGGCTTTTAGCGGATATGTTTTGTTTAAAAATTTTAATAACGGTGGTGAACCTTTTCGCCCTGATTTTTCATATTCGAGGCCCTGTTCGAGAATGCGGCGACCCAGCGTGTGTTGAGCCATATAACCGACAATGAGAATCGTATGACGGGGGTTGTGGATTTTATGGCGCAGATGATGCAGGACCCGGCCGGCTTCACACATCCCCGATGCCGCAATGACGATATGCGGTTTTTCTTCACGGTTCAGTGCCATGGATTCTTCTACTGAACCCACAAAATGGACTTGATCAAAAAAAAACGGATTTTGGCCTTTTTCTAAAAAGGCTTCATGGGTTTCGTTATCATATACTTCCGGATGTTCTCCAAAGACCCGGGTAATATTGGTGGCCAGAGGGCTGTCCACATATACCGGAACCCGCCGGACGTCGCCTTC
>Ga0210064_1001173_pt1 | contig 11437 bp, 9 predicted proteins | sample Muzzi_CordC_D2_FD_185531 | JGI IMG/M metagenome (GOLD analysis project Ga0210064, IMG submission 185531) | Wetland microbial communities from San Francisco Bay, California, USA, that impact long-term carbon sequestration - Muzzi_CordC_D2 (SPAdes) | ecosystem: Environmental > Aquatic > Marine >...
GATCACCGCGCTGCAATGACCACGCAACCGTAATCAGCGTGCGCTCGGAGGCCATGCGCCGCGCAAGATCGCGGATCCTGGGCGCGGGAACATCGCAAATGGCGGCCGCCCACTCGGCGGTCTTCGGCGTGCCGTCTTGCGTTCCTTTCAAATAAGGCAGAAAACGATCGAATCCCGTGCAGAAGCGATCGAGAAAATCCTGGTCGTGCAATCTTTCTTCGATCAAGGTGTGGGCGAGACCCAGCAACAACGCGGTATCGGTGTTGGGGCGTACCGCCAGCCACTCGGCGTGCAGAAAATCCGCCGCATCTTCCTTCAACGGGCTTATATTGACGAAATCGACGCCTTTGTCGCGGCAGCGCTGCATCCAGCCGCGGGTCACGTGCCGGCCGATACCGCCGCCATTCACCTGAGCATTCTTCAACGCAATGCCGCCCAGCATGACCACCAGTTTGGTGTGTTCGGCGATGACCGGCCACGCGGTCAAGTTGTCCAGCATGTCGAGAAACTTGAAGCCTACTACGTGGGGCATGATGACCTGGGCGGCGGCGGTGCTGTAGCTGTTGACCGAATAGGTGTAGCCGCCGAACTGCTTGAGAAACCGGTGGATTTGACTTTGCGCGTGATGAAAACGTCCGGCGCTCGCCCAGCCGTAGGAACCGGCGAAAATCGCTTCATTGCCGTGCGTTTCCCTGATCCGCCCCAGCTCGCTGGCGACCAGATCCAGTGCCTTGTCCCAGCTTACGGAAACAAAGGGCTCTTCGCCGCGCCCGCCGGCGTGCCGCTCGGGGCCACGCTCCAACCAACCTTTGCGTACCGCCGGCTGCATGATGCGGCTTTGGTGATGAACGCTGTCCTCGAAAGACTGCCCGATGGGCGAAGGGTCGGGATCGTCAGCATGGGGGTGCACCGCCGTGATCGCACCGTCGGTGACCTCCACGTCATAAGGGCCCCAATGGGTAAAGGTGCGCGTGCGCTTTCCAGGTTGCATGGCCCTGGCCCCTAAACCGGCTCGCTGGCCGGCATGGGTGCCTTTCGGGAGCCGGACGCCGAGGAGCCACGCGAACTTGCGTCCGCGGAACCCATCAGCAGCTCGCGCATGGCGCGTGGGTCGCGCATGGTTTTGGCCAGCGCTGTGATGGATGCATCGATGGCATCGGCAAACGCCGCCGGACCGCCGAAGCGCGCCAGGGTTTCCGGCGGCAGGAATTTGATCATGAGCGCCGCTGTTCCGGGTGGAATGCCGGCGAAGTGCACGCTTAAGATCCCGTAGTCGCGAAGCAACAACATTGCCAGCGCCGCCGTCGCTTCATAGGGCACTACCGGGGCTTCGGCAATGTCGCCGCGCTCCATCGCCAGCTGCAACAAGTCATCGGCCATTAATTGCACGGTTACCGGTGTTTCAAAAAGCCGATTGGCGCCAATGCGGGTGCGTAGCTGTGCCGCCACGGTTTTTGTCGTATCTACCAGATCGCGTACGCGTTGGGGCCGGTAATTTGCCAACGAGCGCACCACCGCCGGATACAGCATCGGGCGCGCTTCCATGCCCATCTCGAATGCGCGGGCACGAATGCGGCTGACGATGCCGGTATCACCGGCCAGCAGTCCGAGGCGAGGTCCCGCCGTACCGTACTTGTCGAGTCCGGTAGCGGCGATGTCCACGTCGAGATTCAGGGACTTGGGTTGGCCGAACACCGCCGGCCCAACCCGGGCGCCGCCGGCATCATCGACGATAATTCTGGCATTCGCCTGGCGCGCCAATTCAACAATGGCGCGCAGCTCCGACTCCGGGAGGATTTCATAGCTCACCGACAGGCGCGTCAGCATCACCGTGGTGATTTTTTCTTTGGATGACAGCGCCTTTTCGAAGGCATCGACGCCTGCGGTGTCGATGAAATGCCCGCCCGCCTGGGCGACCGCGCGCACTACCGCCGGATGACTGTATCGGGGTGACACGCCGATGACATGGTCCCCCGGTGCGATCATGACGTCGGCCGCCAGCCACAGGGCGGCGGTCATGCGATTGAGCAGCATGACGTCGTGGTGATCACCGTTGCCACCCATGTGCGCGAGCCCCAGGCGGGTAAGCTCATCGATGAGCAGCGCAGGCGCGATCTCGTCGTCGAGAATACCGCCATCATCCGCGTCCAGCGTAAAACTGCGTTCGAGACCGCTCAAGTTGAATACGGCCTCTTCACCTTCGGCATCGATGCGTCGACGAATATGTTGCCAGGCGATGCGAAGCTTGGCGATGTCGTCTTCGGTGCTGGATAGTATCGCGCCCCTGGCGTAGGGGAGGCCGGGCGAGTAAGCGTTGCCGAAGCGATCCTTCATCTGAACGCCCGGCCGGCTAGCCGATTTCCTCGATGGTGAGGTTGAATCGTTTGACTGGTAAAAGCCCCGATTTGGTGTCCGCATTGGTTTGCTTCTCTTGTTCGATTTTCTCCAGTGACGCCTGCAGGATCTCTGCCTGACGTTCCAGGGGAATGACGGCGATGCCGTCGTCGTCACCGATGACGATGTCACCCGGTTTGACCGGGCAGCCCCCGCAGGAGATGGGTCCGTCAATGATGCCGCCAAAGCCCTTGCTGGGACCCGCCGGGCAAATCCCGGCGGCGAAGGTAGCAAAGCGCAGCTCGCGGATTTCGGCTGCATCGCGCACGGCCCCGTCCAGCACCAATCCGCCAATACCCTGGGCGATGGCGGCGCGGGTCATGATGCCGCCCCAGACGGCGGTTTCCGTGTGGCCGCGCCCGTCCACGACGAGAATATCACCGGGCTCGACCAATCCGATGGCCGCGTGAGCAGCGCCGTTGTCGCCGACCATGCCGGTGACCGTGCGTGCTTGTCCGCATACGGTCATGCCCGGCGACAGCGGCGATATGCGCGCCGCCATGGTATAGCACCGGTTCATACAGTCAGACGCGATGGCCGGCGCGATGTCTTTCCACTTCGCCAGCTCCCGGGGTGCGAGGCGTTCGAATTCAGGGCGATATTTCTGTACTGCCATGGTTCATCTCTCGGGCCGGATTATCCGGTCGATGGGTGCGCAAGATCCGGGAAATCACCGTGCTCGCGCAAGTATGCCGTCAGGCCACCTGCCTGCAGGATAGCCATGATCATTGGCGCCAAATCCGGTGTCGGGATCATACGGCCTTGTGTGAGGTTTTCGATGCAAAGCGCGCCGTCATGGTAACCGATACTGAGTGTGTCGCCCTCCGCGACACCACCGGTATCGCAAATCAGTGGTAGAAGCCCGTTGTTGATGGCGTTGCGGTAGTAAGAGCGGGAAAAGCTTTTTGCCAGCACGCATCGAATCCCCGATGCAAGGACGACGGTAACGGCGACTTCCATTGCAGATCCGCAACCAAAGTTCTTTCCGGCAACGAGAATGTCTCCGTCGTTCACGGTATCTGAAAATCCGGCAGTGAAATCCTCCAGCAAATACTGCTTGAGTACGTCCGGATCGATGGTGACGCGCTTGCGCCGCGACGAAATAATGTAATCCGTATTGATATCGTCGGGTAGCACGCGTGCCCGGCCGTTGATGGCGATGGTGTTCACGATCCACCCTCGGATTGCGGCGCGAGAAAGTGGCGTGGATCGGTGATCTCGCCGGTCAGTGCGGCTGCAGCACAGGCTTGCGGTGAAGCCAGGTAAATATCTGCTTTGGCATTGCCCATGCGTCCGGTGAAGTTTCGGTTCGCGGCCGACAACACCACCTTTCCGTCACCTGGAATACCGCCGCAGCTACCGCAACAGGCGCCGCAACCAGGGGTCATGATCACGGCGCCGAACTGAATGAACTCGTTGAGCAAGCCCGTCGCGCCGAGCCCCGAGAGCACGCGGTCCGAAGCAGGCGTGACCACCAGTTGCACCCGCGGATGCTTTTTGCCCCCGCGCCGGATGATCGCCAGGGCTTTCTCGTAGTCCGAGGAACGCCCGCCGGTGCAGGTGCCGAGATAAACCATATCGACCGCGCGCCCCTGGAAATCCTCCAGTGCAACAACTTCGGCGGCGGCGCCGTTTCTCGGCGGCAGCGCCAGGCGCGGACTCAGTTCGGACAAATCGATCGCGACCTCTGCGGCATAGTGTGCATCGGTGTCGGCACTCACCGATGTGTCAGCAATATCTTTGCCCGTCTGATGGCGAAGATAGTCGAAGGTCTTGCCGTCCGCCGCAAATATCCCGGCCTTGGCGCCGGCTTCGGCCGACATATTAGCGAGCACCATACGTTGCTCCAGCGACAATGAAGCAACTCCGTTTCCTGAAAACTCCAGCGTTTTGTACGAGGTGAAATCCGCGTCGAGATGGTCGATGATTTCCAGGGCGATGTCTTTCGCGTCGACGCCCTGTGGCAGCTGCCCCGTTAGGAGCAGGCGAATGGATTCGGGCACTTTGAGCCATAGCTTGCCTGTCATCATAACGGCGGCCATATCCGATGAGCCGATGCCTGCGGCAAATGCGTTCAACGCACCATAGGTGACGGCATGGCTGTCCGCACCCAGCACCAGCCCGCCGGGCGCCACGTGCCCGTGTTCCGCCATCAATTGATGACCGATGCCGGCGCCGATCTCATACAGCACGTTTCCCCGGGCGGCGGTGAAGTCGCGAACGGTGTCCTGCAGGCGAACGGTCGCGGGGTTGTCTGGTGGGGCGTAATGATCCATTGCAAAGACGATTGATTCCGGTCGATGCAGAGCGGTGCCGCCCATTTTGTGAAAATAGTCGATGGCCATGGGTGCTGAACCATCTGTCGCCATGGCGCTGTCGATACGGCAGATGACACTCTGCCCGGCGCGGCAAACATCACCACTGTGCGCGGATAGTATTTTTTCGCTGATGGTCAAACCAGGCGACGTAGGTTTTGTTGGTGCATCAGCCATTTTTTGCAGACGCGCTCAGATACTGCATTGTGGACGCGAGATACTTCAAATCCGTCTCGATGTCGGTTTGCGAAATATGCCCCATGGTGCCGATGCGAATGACCTTTCCTGAAAGCCAGTTTCTGGCACCGGCAATAACCGTGTTGAAGTGCTCGTACATGTGTGCGACGACCGCGTTTCCATCGACACCCTCGGGCATTGAAAAAACAGCCACGGTATTCGACTTGGTGGCCGCGCGGGCGAAGTCGGACAATCCGAGGGCGTGTCCGCCCGCACGGAATGTATCGGACAACTGTTCATGACGGCGCAGCACGTTGTCCAAACCTTCTTCGTGCATCATGGTCAGGGCTTCGTTGAGTCCACACATCAAGGTAACCGGAGTGGTGAATGCGGTCTGATCCTTGGCGGCGGAGTCCCGGGCTTTGCGGAAATCCCAGTAATAGCGCTTCTTGCCGGCTTCCTGCTCCACCCGATCCCAGGCTTTGTCACTGATGCTGGCCAAGCCCAATCCCGGGGGACACATCAGGGCTTTTTGGGAAGCCGATACAAGAATATCCACGCCCCAATCGTCCTGGCGCATTTCCACCCCACCCAGTCCGCTGACCGAGTCGACGATCAGAATGGCATCGGTATTGCCCACGACTTTGCCCAGTGCCTCAAGATCAGAAACCGCGCCGGTTGAACTCTCATTGTGAACGACGACAACGGCCTGGAAGTTGTTCTCCCGAAGCTTCTCTTCGAGTTGGCTGGCAGAAACAGTCTCGCCCCACGGCGCTGCCAGTTGTTCTGTCTCTATACCCAGTGCTTTGGCGATGGAAGAAAAACGTTCGCCAAATGCACCGTAGGACAAAACCAATGCTCTTTCGCCTTCGCCGAGGGCGTTGGCGAGGGCGGCCTCCATCATGCCGGTTCCGGAGCTGGCAAAAAACATGACGTCGTTTTCGGTGCCCAGTATCGGCTGTGCGAGCGAAACCGTCGCTTTGACAATATCGGTGAATTCCGGCCCCCGGTGGTTCAGCACCGGGCCGGCGATCGCCTTTTGTACGCGTTCCGGAACGGCGGTAGGCCCTGGCAGCCGAAGCCGGTATGGTAATGTGTTTTTCCTCGTCACTGATTGGTCCCGCTCAACGTCCCAGAAACCGGGGCCTGCGCTTCTCCGAGAACGCTTTCTGGCCCTCCAGATAATCTTTGCTTGCATGACAGGCATCCACCAATGCTTGGCAGAGCGCCCGGTTCTGTTGACCGCCCGTCCTATAGGCTTCGTGAACGATGAGCTTCGCGGCCTTCACCGACAGTGGTGCGTTGCCGGCGATCATGGCGGCATAGTCATCGATGGTGGCATCGAGTTCCGATGCCGCTACGACGCGGTTGACGAGGCCCATGTGCAAGGCCTCGTCCGCGGAGAACAGGCGACCCGTCATCAGCAACTCCTTGGCATGCTTCATACTCGTGTTTTGCGCCAGCAGCATGACGTCTTCCAGCTTGTACCCGAGCCCGAGCTTTGCCGGCGTTACCGCGAATCGCGCACTGTCCGCGGCAATTTGCAGATCGCAGAGCTGCGCGATCTCGAGACCGCCGCCGATGCAAAAGCCTTCGATGCGCGCAATGGTGGGTTTGGGGTTACGGCCAAGTGCGGCATAAGCGCGCGCCGTGACCCGGGTGTACTCGTCGATACTCGCCCGATCGGAACGGTGTTCCTTGAACTCGGAGATATCATTGCCCGCCGAGAATGCTTTGTCGCCGGCGCCACGTACGATGATGACGCGCACCTCATCGTCCTCGGCCCAGGCTTCGAAAACCGCGCCCATGCGCTGCCACATGGCGAAGGACATGGCGTTACGCCGCTCAGGGTTATTGATCTCGAAGCGCGCGATATGGCCGTCTTTTCGAGTGAGAATTTTCTCGGCAGTCATGGCTGTGAAACTGAGGTATATTGCCGCCTGAACACGCTTGGACTATAAGTGCAGGCGCTGTTCTGGTCGAGAAGAAGAACCTCTTCCGGTGGTGGGAGAGGCACAACACGCATGCCTGGAGGAACAAACCATGAATTTTCGCACGTCATTCGTTGCCGCAAGCGTATTTGCATTGGCGACCTCCGCCGGCCTGCTGGCCGGTCCGACTCCCAGCCAGGCCCAGGAGATGCAGTTTTTCCGCATCGCCAGCGGCAGCGCTGGGGGCACTTACTTCCCCATGGCGGGGCTGTTGTCCCAGGTGATCTCGAATCCGCCGGGTGCGCGAAGCTGTGAGAAGGGCGGCAACTGCGGCATGCCAGGGCTGGTGGCCATTGGCCAGTCCGCCCACGGCTCGGTTGCCAACGTCAATTCCATCAAATCCGGCCAGGTCGAGTCCGGATTCGCCCAGTCCGACGTGACCTACTGGGCCTATACCGGTACCGGACCCTTCGAAGGCAAGGAGCCCATCAAGAAGCTTTGCGTCATCGCGAGCTTGTTCCCCGAGCACGCGCACGTGGTGGCCGGCGTCGACAGTGGCATCAAGAGCGTTCACGATCTCAAGGGCAAGACCGTCGGCATGGGTTTGCCGGCGTCCGGCGCCCTGGTGGGCGCGCGCCTGGTGGTGGGCGCCTACGGACTCAAAGAAAAGGAAGACTTCAAACCGGAGTACGTGAAGGCCCAGACCGGCGCCGACATGATTCGTGACCGGCACGCCGATGCCTTTCTCACCGTGACCGGCTATCCGAGCGCCGCAATCACGGAGATGGCCTCGACCCAGGGTGCGAAGCTGGTGCCGGTATCCGGGCAGGAGCGGGACAAGTTGCTCGAGGAAGTGCGCTTCTACTCCAAGTCGAAGATCCCCGGCGGCACCTATCAGGGAAATCCCGACGACACGGAGACCGTTGCCGTGAGCGCGCTGTGGGTGTCCAGCAACGAACTCCCCGAAGAGCTGGTCTACGGCGTCACCAAGGGCCTCTGGGGCAACGACAAGGCGGCGAAGATTCTGAGCGACGGCCACGGTAAGGGTAAGGCCGTCACTCTGGATACGGCCTTCGACGGCGTGCCGATTCCTCTCTGTGCTGGATCGGAGAAGTACTACAAAGAGATCGGCGCGCTGAAGTAAGCGCTTCGCTGTTCCTCCGCGGCCGGGGGCGCCCGAGTGCCTCCGGCCGCGCGTTCGGCACAGCTTCGACCCGCCTTCCGCACACTTGGGGCCCGCCTCCTTCACACTTGGGGCCCGGCGTTGGAAAAATGGCAAAAATTGATCTCGACAGGGCCGAGGAGCTCGAGGCGCAGTACGACCCGGAAATCCAGTTCCGGCCCGTGCATGGGCCGGTGGCCATCCTGGTTGTCACGCTGTTGTTCACGCTCTCGGCATTCCACTACTACACCGCCGGCTTCGGCGTTCTCGAGCACCATTGGCACACCGGCGTGCACTTGTCTTTCGTGCTGGGGCTGATATTTCTCGTATTCAGCGCGCGCCGGCACAAGCCCGGTGAGAAGAACCCGCCGGCCTGGTGGAAACCCGGCGGGGTTCCTATTTACGATTGGGTTTTTTTTCTGTTGACGGTGGTGTGCTGCATGTATATCGCCGTCACCTACGACGGCGTCGATGGAATGCTTTCGTCCATCAACTTTCGCATCGGCGATCCCACGCGGACCGACGTATTGTTCGCAACCTTCATGATCATTATTGTGCTGGAGACGACCCGGCGCTCCATGGGCAAAGCCCTGCCCATCATCTGCCTCGCCTTCATCGCCTACGGAATTTGGGGTAATTATGCGCCGGGACCGCTGGTGCACCCCGGCAACAGCTGGTCGGCGCTGATGGATCATCTTTATATGACAGGGGAGGGGGTCTTCGGCCTGCCCGTGGTCGTCGTCGCTACCTACGTTTTCCACTTCGTGCTGTTCGGCGTGGTCGCCACCCGCATCGGTCTCGGTCAGTTGTTTATCGATATTGCCTACTGCATCGCCGGCCGCTACGCCGGTGGACCGGCGAAAGTGAGCGTATTGTCTTCGGCGATGTTCGGCATGCTTTCGGGATCATCCATCGCCAATACGGTGACCACGGGTTCGCTGACCATTCCGGCCATGAAGCGCATCGGCTATCAGCCGCACTTCGCCGCCGCGGTGGAAGCGGCCGCCAGTACCGGCGGGCAGATCACGCCGCCGATTATGGGCGCTGCCGCGTTCCTGATGATCGAGTTCCTGGAAGTGCCGCTGCGCACCATTTTGCTGGCGGCCATGGTTCCGGCGGCGCTGCATTTTTTTGCCGTGATCATCATGGTGCATCTGGAAGCCAAGCGACTGAATTTGCGGGGTATGCGTAAAGACGAGCTGCCCGTGTTTTTGCAGCTGCTGAAGCGCGACTGGTTCCTGCTGCTGCCGCTGGTGCTGTTGATCACCATGATCATCAAGGGCTTCACACCGTACTGGGCGGCCTTCTGGGGCATAACCGCCTGTCTGATCATCGGTTTTTTGAACCCGCGCAACCGCCTGACCGTCAAGACGCTGGTCTCGACCTTTCAGCTCGGCGCCAAGTATGCGCTGGCAGTTGGCGCCGCGGCGGCTGCTGTCGGCATTATCGTCGGCGTCATCACCAATAGCGGCATGGGCTTCAAGATATCTTTCGTGGTCACCGCCTTCGCCGCCGATCTCGGCACGCAGATGGCCGCCCTGGTGCCGTTCGGTTTGCTGGATGCTGAGACGCTGACCTTGTTCCTGACGCTGGTTTTCGTTGCCATCGCCTGCATTTTCATGGGCGCCGGGCTGCCGACCACGGCCACCTATATCGTGCTCGTGACCATGGCGGCGCCGGCACTGGCGGTGCTGGGCGTCGAGCAACTGGTTACGCACTTTTTCGTATTCTTCTATGGCGTGCTGGCGGACATCACGCCACCGGTCGCGGTGGCGGCCTACGCGGCAGCAGGAATCGCCGGCGCCAATCCATTCCGCACCGGAAATACGGCGTTCAAGCTCGGTAACGCCAAGGCCCTGGTGCCCATCGTGTTCGTGTATGCGCCGTCACTGCTGATCGTCACTCAGGGATTCACTTGGAGCGAATTCATCGTCGCACTGATCGGCTGTGTTCTCGGCATCCTGATTCTGGGCGGGGCTCTGACGGGTTACCTGCTCGCGGACTTACGCCGCTGGCAGAGCTGGCTGCTGGGAATCGGATCATTATTTCTGTTCGCGCCGGGGATTCAATCCGGGATCGTAGGCCTTTTGCTGTGCGCGCCGGTGTTGGTCATGCAGTGGCGCGCGTGGCAGGAGCGGCGAGCGGGCGGCGACGTGGCGATTGCGCAGGCGGCGGATTCGTCCGAGTGAACGCTTAGGGGACCGGCCGCTCACGGCGCTCACGATTTGTCAGGCCGCTACCCCGCCTGCACGCCCAAGCCAGAGCCGGCACCGTCCGGTTATGCACCTCCTCGTGCACCGGAAACACTTCCGGTCACATAGCCGGCATTTATGAAAATGAGATTGTTGACAATATTGCAGGCAGATAACATCATCGCGTAGACCTGGCAACACAGGTGTGTGAACGCCATGCCCAAAGAGAAGGTTGTTCGACTCGCATCGGCAACATCGTCACCATTTGAAACGGCGGCCTCCGATACGGACAAGCTGGTGACGGAGCTTCGCCGTCGCATTGTGAGCCATGAGTCACCGCCGGGCTCCCGCCTTCGAGAAAGCGAATTGGCCGAGGCGTTCGATGTTTCCAGGGCACGGGTTCGAGATGCCTTCGGCGTGCTCGAGGAGCGGGGCTTGATCGAGCGCGTGCCGAACAAGGGCGCGGTGGTGACCCGGCTCGAGGCGGACCGCATTCAAGAGCTGTTCGAAGTACGCGAGGTTCTCGAGGCGCAGATGGTGCGCCTGGCGACCCAGCGTGCCGAACCGGAAACCTGGGATGGTCTACTGGACTTGTTTGGCGATGCGCTGGAGAGGCGGGTTGCCGACAACGACTTCGATGCCTACATGGCCGCCATCGTGGAGTTTCGCAGCCGCTGTATCGTCAACATGGAAAACGACACCCTCAAGGGGCTGCTGGACAGCATCTACGATCGTATTCAAGGCATGACCCGCCGGCTGGTACTCGTTCCGGGGCGCGCGATGGAGGGCTTCCGTCAGCACCAGGAAATTCTGCGTGCCATGCGCTCGGGCGACGCCAATCGGGCAGAACAACTCAAGCGCGAGAACATCCGCAGCGCCCGTGAGTGGTTTCAGAAATATCACAAGTATCTTCTCTAGGCGCGTAGATGACCAGCAGCGCCAAGAGAAGCGGCCCGCTCAAAGGATTGCGCGCCATCGAGCTCGGCTCCACCGTCGCAGGGCCTTTCTGCACCAGGCTTCTGGCGGATTTTGGTGCCGACGTGATCAAGGTCGAGCAGCCGGAGGGCGATGCCGTGCGGTCGATGGCAACCCAGCGTGAGGGCTGCTCGCTCTACGGCGCTTCCATTTTTCGCAACAAACGGCTGGTGTGCGTCGACCTGCGACAACAGGCGGGCCGTGATCTGGTAAGGCGCCTGTGTCTGAAAGCCGATATCGTGGTGGAGAACTTTCGCCCGGGAACGCTGGAGCGTTGGGGGCTCGGATACG
>Ga0210064_1001174_pt1 | contig 11434 bp, 11 predicted proteins | sample Muzzi_CordC_D2_FD_185531 | JGI IMG/M metagenome (GOLD analysis project Ga0210064, IMG submission 185531) | Wetland microbial communities from San Francisco Bay, California, USA, that impact long-term carbon sequestration - Muzzi_CordC_D2 (SPAdes) | ecosystem: Environmental > Aquatic > Marine >...
GACTCGATCACCCGTCTGGCGCGGGCCTATAACACGGTGGTGCCCTCATCCGGCAAGGTATTGACCGGTGGTGTCGACGCCAATGCCCTGCAACGTCCCAAACGTTTCTTCGGTGCCGCGCGCAACATCGAGGAAGGTGGCAGCCTGACGATCCTGGCCACCGCGCTGGTGGAAACCGGTTCGCGCATGGACGATGTGATCTATGAGGAATTCAAGGGAACCGGCAACCAGGAAATTCACCTCGACCGCAAGATCGCTGAAAAGCGTATCTACCCGGCCATCAACATCAACCGTTCCGGCACGCGTCGCGAGGAATTGCTGACCGATCCGAATGAATTGCAGAAGATGTGGATCCTGCGCAAGTTGCTCCACCCGATGGATGAACTTGCCGCCATGGAATTCCTGCTCGACAAGCTGAAAGCCACCAAGAGCAATGCGCAGTTCTTCGAATCGATGAAACGCTAGCCGATAGCCGGCGGCTGGCGGATAACCATTCGCCCGCAAAACTGAATACCCGCCAGCGCATTTTCTGCTGCCCTTCAGGTATCACCCCCGAGGTTGCGCAAGCGTGCCATACGCCGCTCCAGCGGCGGGTGGGTAGCAAACAGTGCCCGCGCTTTCTCGGGAAAGTTCCGGAACGGATTCACGATAAACATATGCTGGGTGGCCTGGTTGGCACCCTCGAACGGTGTGGCACTCCCCGCCAGTTTTTCCAGTGCCGAGATGAGGCCTTCCGGGTGTCGCGTCAAGCGCACACTGGTTGCGTCGGCAAGAAACTCGCGCTGCCGGGATACGGCCATCTGCACCAGACGGGAAAATACCGGTGCCAGTGCCGCAAATATCAGCAGGAACAGGACAATGACCACCGCTCCTCCACCACCGCGGCTGTTTGCACTGCGCGAACGACCGGAATAACGCAGGGATCGCAAGGCCCCGTCACTCACCAGCGCAATCAGACCAACGATGACACCTACCGCCGTGGCATAGCGTATATCCCAGTTCACTATATGCCCCATCTCGTGGCCAATGACACCCTGCAGTTCTTCCCGGTTGAGGGTATCGAGCAGACCGCGGGTCACACCGATGGATGCGCGGGCCGGGGTCATACCGGTGGCGAAGGCATTCAGTGCATCCGTCTCGATAACATGGATACGCGGCTTGCCGAGCCCTGCGGCGATTGCCATTTCCTCCACCACATTATGCAACAGAGGTTCTTCATCAGCAGACACTTCGACAGCCCCTGTCATGCCAAGGATGATACGGTCACCGGCTCGAAAGGATATCCACGACCAGATGCTGCCAATGGAAAACAGGATCACGGCGGCCCATACACCCCAGCGGCTGACGAACCAGATATCCTCGCCGGGCTCCGGCACTTGCCCCGACAGGGCCTGCATGCTCCACCCCAGCAGATAACCGAGCACGAGGAGGATCAACAGCAGCAGGAACACCAGTCGCAGGGTTGCCTGCTGATTGGCGCGCGCCGCCGCGATGAAATCGGTGCGGCGCAGGATCTTGTTGTACAACCGCCGCCGGCCCTGCCAGTCACTGACCAGTGGTGCACCACACAGACGGCATAGTTTCGCACGCGGGCGATTGGCTGCGCCGCACTCCGGGCAGCCGTTGTCAGAAGTAGCTGTCATACAGGATTCTTGCCGACGCATCGAGTAACAATGAGTAGTTACGCCTCATGTCCCGCTGCCCACCCGCCACTTCTTCAAGGCGCTATTGAAGGACTACTAGCGCAAATCCACCCTGGGTGTTGCCGTCTCCGCTTCCGCAACTTCAAAATAGGTGGCCGCTTTAAAACCGAACATGGCAGCCACAATATTGGAGGGAAACGCCTGCACGCCGTTGTTAAGCGCCATGACGCTGTCATTGTAGAATTGCCGCGAGAATGAAATCCGGTTTTCGGTTGCGCTCAACTCCTCCATCAACCGCGAAACATTTTCGTTGGCCTTCAGGTCCGGGTAATTCTCCATCAGGGCAAACAATTTACCGAGGGCGCCACCCAGCACGCCTTCGGCCGCGATAGCCTCTTCGGGGTTACCTGCACTGGCTGCCTGGTTACGTGCCTGGATGACCTTTTCCAGCGTCTCCTGCTCATACGACATGTAGTCCTTGACGACTTCCACCAGGTTGGGAATCAGGTCATAGCGGCGCTTCAACTGCACATCGATCTGCCGCCAGCCATTGCTGACCTGGTTGCGCAGACCGACCAGACGGTTGTAAAGCACGATTCCCAGCAGGGGAATCCCGACGATTAGCGCCACCACTACCCAACCGAATATATCCATCGAAAAACTCCTGGTAACCCTGAGACCATCCGATATTGCCGATTATGACTCACGGCCTATCGCCCGGTAACCAATATCGGTGCGGTAATAGCAATCCTGCCAGTGAATCCGGTCAACGCAACGGTATGCCTTTACTTGCGCTTGCGCCACCGTCTCCCCCAGCGCACAGACACACAGCACCCGCCCGCCTGCCGTTACGATGTTTCCGTCCCGCTCCCGGGTACCGGCATGAAACACCTTGCACTGCTTATCGTCAACAGTCGGCAGCCCTGTAATCACATCCCCGGTCCGGTAGTCCTCCGGATAACCACCGGCCGCCAGCACCACCCCCAGCGCCACCCGTTCGTCCCACTCGATATCCGTCCTGTCGAGATGCCCCTTAAGCGCGGCAAGACAGAGTTCCACCAGATCCGATTTGAGGCGCAGCATGATGGGCTGGGTCTCCGGATCACCGAAACGCACATTGTATTCAAGCACTTTGGGAATACCATCCGGCGTAATCATCACGCCGGCGTAGAGAAAGCCGGTGAAATCATTCCCCTCTTCCGCCATACCGCGCACCGTGGGACGAATAACGGTATTCATGATACGGCGGTGAATATCGGGGGTTACCACCGGTGCCGGCGAGTAGGCGCCCATACCACCGGTATTGGGCCCGGTATCGCCAGCATCCCGCGCCTTGTGGTCCTGCGAAGTGGCCAGTGGCAGGGTGTGCACGCCGTCCACCATGACAATGAAACTGGCTTCCTCCCCCACGAGGAACTCCTCGATCACCACCCGGTGCCCGGCTTCCCCGAAGACATTGCCGCTGAGCATGTCCTCCACCGCCGCGATCGCCCGCGCCTCGGTTTGCGCAATGATCACGCCCTTGCCCGCCGCCAGTCCATCGGCCTTGACGACCAGCGGAGCACCCTGTTCACGAATGTAAGCCACGGCAGCGTCGACCCCGGTAAAGCTTGCATAGGCAGCCGTTGGAATGCCATGCCGGGCCAGAAAATCCTTGGAAAAAGCCTTGGATCCTTCCAGTTGCGCCGCGGCCTGAGTCGGACCGAAACATCTGAGGCCGGCCGCGCGGAAACGGTCCACCACCCCGGCTACCAGTGGCAGTTCCGGCCCGACGATGGTCAGACCGACGTCATGTTTCCGGGCGAATGCGATCAATGCCTCGCTGTCCAGCGCATCGATGGCCACATTCTCGATTCCCGGTTCCAGGGCGGTACCGGCATTACCCGGCGCTACATATACCGTGTCCGCCAGTGGAGATCGGGCCGCCTTCCATGCCAGGGCATGCTCCCGTCCACCACCGCCGATGATAAGTATATTCACGTTGAATTCAACCAGCCGTTCAAGTCACCGCATACACAGGGTGTTCCATTATATGCCACCCGGGCATGCCAGCCATTACCCGTGGATTCCCGTTCAGTGCCGGAAATGCCGCATACCGGTGAACACCATCGCCATGCCATGCTCGTCCGCGGCGGCGATGACCTCGTCATCCCGCAGGGAACCTCCCGGTTCGATGACCGCGGCAATACCTGCCGCGGCCGCCTGGTCGATACCGTCACGAAACGGAAAAAACGCATCCGAGGCCATGACCGAACCGCTGACTTCCAGTCCTTCATCCGCCGCCTTGAGTGCCGCGACCTTCGCACTGTAAACCCGGCTCATCTGACCGGCTCCCACGCCGATGGTCATCCCGTCCCTGCAGTACACAATGGCATTGGATTTGACGAACTTGGCAACCCGCCAGGCAAACAGCAGATCCTGCAATTCCTGCGGCGCAGGCACGCGCCGCGTGACTACCTTGAGATCCCGTTCACTGATCCGGCCCAGGTCCCGGTCCTGCACCAGCAACCCGCCATTGACACGCTTGAAGTCCATGGCTGACCGCGGAACCTCATCCCATTCGCCACACACCAGCACCCGTACGTTTTTCTTCTCCGCCAGCACCGGCAAGGCCGTATCCGCAACCGCCGGCGCGATGATGACCTCCACGAACTGCCGTTCGATGATGGCCCGGGCCGTTTCCGGATCCAGCGCCCGGTTGAAGGCAATAATCCCGCCGAAGGCGGAGGTCGGATCGGTGCGAAACGCCCGCTCATAGGCTTCCAGCGGGGTTGCCCCGAGTGCCACCCCGCAGGGATTGGCATGCTTGACAATCACGCAGGCAGGCCCCTCGTTAAAGGATTTAACACACTCCAGTGCCGCATCGGTATCGGCGACATTATTGTAGGACAACTCCTTGCCCTGTAACTGGCGGGCGGTGGCAACCGAGGCCTCTACAGGGTCAGGTTCGCTATAAAATGCCGCCTGCTGGTGAGGGTTCTCCCCATAGCGCATGGTTTGCACCTGACGATACTGCAAGTTCAGGGTAGCCGGGAATACCGTACGGGCACCCTCGGGGCCAATCGTACCCAGGTAATTAGCGATGGCACCGTCATATCGTGCCGTATGCTCGAAGGCCTTGACTGCCAGCGAAAAACGGGTCCTGTCCGATATGTGGCCACCCTCCTGCAGCTCGTCAAGCACCCTGGCATAATCCGCACTGTCGACAATCACGGTCACAGCCGCATGGTTCTTGGCCGCCGCCCGTAACAGGGCAGGACCGCCGATATCGATATTCTCGATCGCCGCAGACAAATCACAGTCCTCCCGGGCCACCGTCTGTTCAAACGGATACAGGTTGACCACCACCATGTCGATCGGTGGTATATCGTGCGCCTCCATGACCGGTTCGTCCTGACCCCGCCGTGCCAGAATGCCGCCATGAATCCTCGGATGGAGTGTCTTGACCCGACCGTCCATCATTTCCGGAGAGCCCGTATAGTCGGATACCTCGAGAACCGGAATTCCGGCCCCGGCCAGCAGGCGTGCCGTCCCGCCGGTGGACAGAATTTCGATACCCAGTGCCTGCAGCGCCATGGCAAATTCGGCAACACCGGTCTTGTCTGACACACTGATCAGTGCGCGGGTAACTTTATTCATGGGATCCGGTACCTATAACGCAGTTGAGTGGCTGTCAATTATCGAGCTTTGCATTACTCATGAACCTGTTCAGAAGCAGCCCGGGTGCAGGCAGCAAATAGCGGGTTGTTCCGCGTTCCGAGAGAGTGCAGAAAGGGGCAGCGAAAGCCGGTGTTTTCCCGAACGTGATGCCTGCCGCAACGGTTGCGCCATTACACTCCCTTGTGCATCCGTGCCGTCATGTATCACAAGCCGTACAGCTTCAATTTTTTCCGCAATGTCCCGCGATTGATTCCCAGCATTTCCGCCGCGTGGGTCTGGTTGCCCTCGACGTGATTCATAACTACGTCCAGGATCGCGGGCTCGATTTCGCTGAGCACCACGTGATACAGATCCGTGACTTCATAACCGTTGAGGTCACCCAGGTAGAGTTCCAGTGCGGATTGCACACTGCGGCGTATCGGTTGCTTGCGCCGTTCCCTGGGAGCCGGTACGTTCATGCGGCCAGTTCCTTGGGTTGCTCCCGGCGTTCCGTCAGGCCGGCAAAGAAGTCCCTGACATAATCCAGCTGGGCCACGGCTGAATCTGTACGGTTGATATGCTCGCGGAAACAGTTTCCATCCGGCTGCCCCTTGCTGTACCAGGCAATGTGCTTGCGCGCCATGCGCACCCCCGTGTACTCGCCATAAAAATCATACAGGTTGTGCAGGTGCCGGGTCAGGATGCAGCCAATCACTTCCGGTGCCGGCTCGGGAAGATGCTGACCGGTGGCCAGAAAGTGGGCTATTTCCCGGAAGATCCACGGCCTGCCCTGCGCTGCCCGCCCGATCATCAAGGCATCGGCGCGGGTATGACGCAGCACCTCCAGTGCCTTCGCGGGTGTATCGATATCCCCGTTGGCAATCACCGGAATCGACACGGCGGCCTTGATGGCACGCGCAGTATCATGCTCGGCCTGCCCCCGGTAGCCGCAGGCGCGGGTGCGACCGTGAACCGTGAGGGCCTGGATGCCGGCCCGTTCGGCGATACGGGCAATGGTGAGTGCATTCCTGTGTTCCGGAGTCCAACCGGTACGGATTTTCAGGGTAACGGGGACTTCCACGGCATTAACCACGGCTTCCAGTATCCGTGCCACCAGCGGCTCATCCTGCAGCAGGGCCGAGCCGGCCATGACATTACAGATCTTTTTGGCAGGGCAACCCATATTGATATCAATGAGTTGCGCCCCGTGGTCTACATTGAAGCGCGCAGCCTCCGCCATCATGTCCGGGTCCGCCCCCGCGATCTGGACCGCGACCGGCTCCTGCTCGCCGGCATGATCGATACGACGACGTGTCTTCAGGCTGCCCCACAGCAGGGCGTTGGATGAAACCATCTCGGATACGGCCAGACCCGCCCCCTGGAAGCGGCACAGCTGCCGGAATGGCCGGTCCGTCACACCGGCCATGGGGGCAAGAACCAGGTTATTCGCGAGTGTATAGGGTCCTATTTGCACCGGAGTTTCGTCTGGTCTGTTTAGGTTCCGGGAATAAGGGACGGGAGATAATACCCGCTAACGACTCCGGGATAAAGAAGAAGAATTCTATGCGTTGAAAGATATTGAAATCAGAGAAAATTGAACTCGTAGGAGACGGCGTCTTCGCCCGGGTCCTCGATTTCCAGAACCACGTGGACCGGCGTATCCGGTACCATGCCGGACTCGATATCGACGCCTTGGCCCAGGTATTCAGCCGGCTTGAAATGACGCACGGCCAGCGGGGTGCCGGTCAATGTGGAGAAACTGATGGTCAGAACCGGATAGGGTTGCGCAAAACCGGCATGATTAACCAGCGTGGCATTGATCAGCAGGGCGGCCTTTTCCCGGGGGTGCTTGCGCACATCCCGATTGAGCAGTTCAATGCGGGCAAGATCGGTCCTCAATGGCAAATCGCAGTGCAGGATGGAGCAAAATCGGTCCATGGTCGGACGCCAGTTCGCGTCGGCACTCAATGCGGCACGATTGAAGTAGACCCACTGGACTCCCAGCAGCAATATCAACAGCCCGATGCCAGCGCCGCTTATGACATCCCTCCAGGAAACCGGCTTGCCCGACCAGTCACTGGCGAATACCGGCCGCACCAGGGGACGTGCTACCACCAGATCCGGGTCGTCGGAAGACCGGCCCGAATCAACCTCATCCTGGCCTGCATCCGCCGCAACTGCATCACGCACGGCACCGTAACCTGCCAGTGCCTCACGGGCTCCCGCCAGTTCCTCATGAAGGTAATCAACGGCGCTGAAGATATGCCGGCACTCACCACAGCGCACCAGCCCGCCAGCGACATTCAGATGATCCGCCCTTACCTGAAAAACCGTGCCGCACTCCGGACAAAAGGTATACATGGCGGGAAGTTTACCCTGATGCCGCGTCAAAGGTAAAAACCCGCGTTAGAAAGGAACCGCAGGTGTCGGCACACGGGTTGTTCTCAGCTGCTTTCCGCATCTTGTTTTCTGGTTCCCTCCAGCAACACCCACTCCTCACGCTGCACCGGCATTCTGAAATCAAACCGGGACTCATAGGCCGACATGACATGCACCGCCTGCTCCCGCAGTATCCCCGTTAACACGATACGCCCGTGGATGCAGACATGGCTGGTGAGGGTTTCTGCAAGTTCAACCAGCGGATTGGCCAGGATATTGGCCATCAGGAGGTCGGCGGGTCCCGGCTGCAGCGCCTCTGGCGGAGAAATCACCAGCTTTTGGCCGACCTTATTGCATGCGCCATTGGCGTATGTTGCCTGCAGGGCCTGCGGAACGATATCCACTGCCCGGACACGATGCGCGCCGAGCTTGCATGCGGCAATGGCGAGTATCCCGGAACCACAACCATAATCGATGACCGAGAGACCCACCGGTGGATTGGCATCCAGCCATTGCAGGCACAGCGCCGTGGTGGCATGGGTCCCGGTTCCGAATGCCATCCCGGGATTCATCTGCACCACCACAGCCCCGGCATCGGGTGGCGCTTCCCCTACCGGGCAAACCCACAGGCGTCTGCCAAACGCCATGGCATGGAAATTATCACGCCAGGCCGTGGACCAGTCACGATCTTCCAGCGGCGCAAGCTGGTGCAGTGTTTCCGTTGTATTTAATACCGCCCGCAGGCTGGCTGTTACTGTTTCGGGCTTGCAATCGGAGGGATACAGCGCAACCACGCGCGTCTTTGTCCACAGCGGTTGTTCGCCCGGCGCAGGCTCCAGCAGTGGCTCCCCGGCCGCGTCCTGCAAGGTAACCGACAGTGCACCGCTCGCAACAAAGGCATCGCTGACGTCCTCTGTCCGCTCACTGGTGACCTCGACGGAATACTGTACCCAGGACATTAGCTGTCAAATCTGCGGCAACGGCTTTGTCTGTGGAGCGGTTACGGCCCGCCTGGCACCTGGAAATCACACAGGTGAGCGATGACCGGGACCATCCTGGAACAGTCAGTCCGGCGCCCGCTCCTTGTCCACTGGCTGCTCCACGGGGAAATCGGCAAACGTATCCTTTACCCGTTGCGAGAAATACAAATACACAATAATGGGCAGGGACAAGACCACTTGCACCCAGCCAGCCAGGTGGATATGGTGCATTAACCCCAGCAGCAGGGGTATCAGGACAATGGCGATATTCAATACGGCTGCAGTGATCAGCAGCCATGCTCCATGACGCCAGATCTTCCACACATAATCCGGCGCACCCGGCTTTCTTTTAACCCATCCGTAAAGCAATATCAGTACCGGGATGGTAGCCAGAATCCCCAGGGTCAGTGAAAAGTCATCCGGGTACACCATATTCTTCAGGCTGTCGACACCCTCCACACCACCGCTGCCACGTCCCATGCGAACTGAGGATACCAGCAGGACATACGGCCGCAATAAATACAATATTACCAACCACAACTCGGTACTGACTTTAAGACATAAAAATTTGTCATAGTCTTTATAGGAATACACCTTTGACATCCAAAGCTACCCGGTTACATAAACTCCATTATCTTCAGAACCTTGCATTCCTTCAGCATAATACGACTCGCATTCTCCGAATGTGCACACTTGTTTTCCCGGATACTTGCCATGATTCTATTATTAATTTCCAAGCATCTTTTCCAGATAGTGAATATCCGATCCACCCTCCATAAAGGCCGTATCCGACACGATCTCGCGCTGCAGGCTCACATTGGACTTGATCCCGTCAATGACGATCTCGCCCAGTGCGGACCGCATGCGGGCCAGTGCTGAGGTACGATTCTCGCCATAGGCAATCAGCTTGCCGATCATGGAATCGTAATAGGGTGGTACAAAATAGCCATTATAGATGTGAGTATCCATGCGGATTCCGGGACCACCCGGCGCATGGTACATCTCGATCTTCCCCGGTGAAGGCATGAAATTCTTCGGATCCTCTGCATTGATACGGCATTCGATGGCATGGCCGCGGACTACAATATCCTCCTGACGATAGGTCAGGCCTTCGCCTGCCGCAATACGCAACTGCTCCTTGACGATATCCACGCCGGTGACCATCTCCGTTACCGGGTGTTCCACCTGGATACGGGTATTCATCTCGATGAAATAGAATTCATCATCCTGATAGAGAAACTCGAAAGTACCGGCTCCGCGGTAACGCAGGCGTTTGCACGCATCGGCACAGCGCTGTCCCATTTCCCGGCGCCTCTCTGCACTGATACCGGGAGCCGGAGCCTCCTCCACCACCTTCTGGTGGCGGCGCTGCATGGAACAGTCACGCTCCCCCAGATGAATCGCATTACCTTCGCCGTCACCCAGCACCTGAAATTCCACGTGACGTGGTTTCTCCAGAAACTTCTCCATATAGACCACACCATTGTTGAAGGCGTTCTTTGCTTCCATCTGCGTCAACGAAATCGCACCCAGCAATGCGGCCTCGGCGTGCACCACCCGCATACCGCGGCCACCCCCGCCACCGGCCGCCTTGATAATGATCGGATAGCCGATCTCGCGTGCCAGCCGGAGGTTGGTCTTGTCATCATCACCGAGCGGGCCATCCGAACCCGGCACACAGGGAACCCCTACTTCTTTCATGGCGCGAATCGCCGCGACCTTGTCTCCCATGGTGCGAATCGTTTCCGGACGCGGCCCGATGAAGATAAATCCACTACGTTCCACCTGTTCGGCGAAATCATCATTCTCGGAGAGAAAACCATAACCGGGATGAATGGCGACGGCATCGGTTACCTCGGCGGCACTGATGATGGCGGGGATATTGAGGTAGCTTTCAGATGATACTGCCGGTCCGATACAGACACTTTCATCGGCGAGCAGCACGTGCTTGAGGTCACGATCAGCCTGGGAATACGCAGCCACGGTACTGATGCCGAGTTCCTGACAGGCCCGCAGGATACGCAGGGCAATCTCGCCCCGGTTGGCGATGACAACTTTTTCCAGCATCAGCTGATCACGAACAGGGATTGGCCGTATTCCACCGGTTGCCCGTTTTCCACTAGCCGGGATGTTACCTTCCCGTCCACGTCGGCTTCGATCTGGTTGAGCATCTTCATCGCTTCGATTATGCAGAGGGTATCGCCGGTCTTCACTGTCTGGCCGACCTCAACGAAGGGCTTGGCCCCGGGAGACGGGGATTCGTAGAAGGTACCGACCATCGGGGAGGTGACCGCATGGCCTTCCGGCAGAACGGTCTCCGATGCCTGTTCGGCTGTCATCCGGGAACTGCCGGATGCCGGTGGAGTGGCGACCACCTGCGGTGCAACCGCCTGCAAAACCGGCGCGGTTTGCATCGCGGGTGTCATCCGGCTGATACGTACCGATTCCTCACCTTCGTGAATCTCGATTTCCGCTATCCCGGATTCTTCCAGCAGTTCGATCAGCTTCTTGACTTTTCGTATATCCATCTTGACACCCGGTTAGTCGATCATCGTTTCAGTATTGCCTGCTCCGTGATGCGCAGCCGCTGATATACCGGCACTCATTCCCATCACGGCATATGACTCCCGTATTGGGCGCGCTCCTCGAGATAGCGTAGTGCCGCCTGTAACGCCAGCCCATAGCCAATCGGTCCCAGTCCGGAAATCACACCCGCCGCAATATCGGAGAAATAGGATGTCCTGCGGAACTCTTCCCGTGCATAAATATTGGAAAGGTGAATTTCGATAAACG
>Ga0210064_1001175_pt1 | contig 11422 bp, 7 predicted proteins | sample Muzzi_CordC_D2_FD_185531 | JGI IMG/M metagenome (GOLD analysis project Ga0210064, IMG submission 185531) | Wetland microbial communities from San Francisco Bay, California, USA, that impact long-term carbon sequestration - Muzzi_CordC_D2 (SPAdes) | ecosystem: Environmental > Aquatic > Marine >...
CAGGGTGCGCTGATGAGCGTTCGAGATTATGATCTCGGAGGCCATCTCGCACGGCAACGCGCCGTTCCGCGCACGCAGCTGTCCCAGACGAGCCCGCAAATCGATCGTCAGTTCCAGTACGACCGCGCCGGTCGCCTGTTGCTGACCCGCGAATCTCAACGCACGCTCACGTACGGATACGACGCCATCGATCGGCTCATCCGGTTCAACGAGGAACAGTTCGCGTTTGATCCCGCCCATAACCTCTTGCCGCCAGGCACCCCCGCCGGTACCGTGTCCACCAACCGGGTGGAAGCAATCGGTCAGATGCGCTATCGCTACGACGTCCACGGCCGTGTCGTCGAGAAGACTATCAACAACGGCACAAGGATTCGGCTGACCTGGAATGACGACCATCGGCTCGTGGCGTCAACGGTCATCGACACTCACGGCTCCCGCACCACTCACTATCTCTACGACGCGTTCGGCCGCCGGATCGCGAAACGCGACGACTCGCGTCTGGTTTGGTTCATCTGGGATCGCGATCATCTACTGCAGGAACGCCTCGGTAACGAGGACTCCACGTTCATCTATGAGCCCGATACCCTGGTACCGCTCGCCGTGGCGAAGCACGTGGCGGACGCGGGCGGTGGGCATCGTCTCTATTATTTCCATTGTGATCAGGTCGGCGTCCCGAGGGAATTGACCACCACGGAGGGCCGCCTGGTCTGGGAAGGCGAGTATCGTGGCTGGGGGCGTTTGCAGGCCGAACGTCTCGCTGAGGGTGATGTCTCGCCGGTGCTGCTGCGTTTCCAGGGCGCGTACTTCGACGATGACACCGGCCTGCATTACAACCTGGATCGCTACTACGACCCCGATAGTGCCCGGTTCCTTTCCAAGGATCGAGTCGGGTTGACGGGTGGGTTGAACGAGTATTGGTACGCTCCCAATCCGGTGTTCTGGGTCGATCTGTTCGGGCTCACGGGCACCTACATCTTCGTTGGCCCCAAAGGTGCGTACATCGGCAAGGGACCCAAGGAACGTTTCCAGGCATCCAAAAAGCAGCGGACGGGGTCGACGTGCGGAGCAACATCCGAAGTGCATAAGGACTTCGGTGATGACGATATGGGCTACATGGTGGAGCACCTGCTCATGGAGCACTACAGTGCGAACGTTGCGGGCAGTGGCTTTCTCAATCACCCCGGTCTGAGTTCGCCGGGCAAGAAGAGATACGAAGCCGCCGACGCCGCGACTAGGAGGAAAGCACGCGCCAAGCGTGATAAGATGATCGAAGAAATCGAGAAGCAGGGTACTTGTCCATGAAACGAATGATTCTCAAATGGCAGCCGGCGCATGAAGAAGTTTGAGTACAACAGGCAAATTAACTACTTCACGATCGATCCGGCCTACCTGGCCGAGGGGTTGGCGGAGGCCAAGGGAAAGTACCCGAATATCCGTGTGATGTCCCTGTCAATTCGCAAGAAGCAATCACCGCTCGACGTGAAGGTCGTTTCCCAGCACGCCTGGATTCAGGGATTGAACATTCACCCGGACATTCCGATTCCCAAGGTTGACTTGCCGCTGTTGGAGCGGCTGATAAATCTGGAGGCGCTAGCGCTCAAGGAGCACGCTCCCCTGGATTTCAGCGCGTTTCGTAAATTGAAAATGCTGACCGTCATATCCGGAACCGATCTGCCCGGGCTCGACAAGGTCCGGTCGCTCGAGAAACTCTATCTTGGACTGTGGAAGGCGGACGTGCTCCCGGAGGTCATTGGACACATCGCTGCGACCGATGTACGAATCAGCGTCGCTAAGAAGCTCATGAGCATCGAACCCTTGTGCCATCTTGCCCATCTGCAGAAGCTCAATCTGCAGATCATTAAGGACCTGAATGTGGGCAAGGAAATCAATGGTCTCAAGTCCCTTCAGGATCTGTATGTCGAGAAGTGCGGGTGGACCGACTTCAGTCCGCTGCGGATCGACGCGTTGCGCGAACTGTTTGCATCCACGGTGGAATCGCTGCGTTTCATCCTGCAGTTGAAAAATCTCGAACGTCTCTCATTTTGGGACTGTGTGGATGGCGATCTGGCGCCTGTGCTCGAGCATCCGAAGCTCAAACACGTGGATTTTACGCCACAAAAGAAGCATTACACTCACAAGGAGGCGGATCTGCAGCAGCAGCTTGCGGAACGACGCTCCCGTCCAGCCTGAGCGACGGGAACCGCTCCGGGAACCCGGGGTCACGTGACAGGATGACAGGAAAAAGCAGGAAAAAGCAAGAGAAGGGTCAAGCAAGAGAAGGGGTCAAGTCTTGCATTAACACATCGCCGCCGTAATCGTGGCGGCCATGGCGAGACCTTTGAGGCTTGAGTTATTCAGCGCGTGCGCCCGAAGGAAATGGCCTCGATTTGGTCGAATAACGAATGATGATGACAAAAGAACCGCGCTTGTCAACAGCCTGTTAGATGTTTGGGTGATTCTGTGAGTGATGCAACTCGACACGCTACCAGAGGACAGGTTCTAGAAATTGGGGAACTCATTGCAAATCAGCGACTCGTCTGGCAAATCATCGAGGGCAAATCGTGGTCGGAAATGACCTGCGAATCCAGCATCGAACCGGATCGCATCCGTTATCCCGCGATTTCCCCATTGGAACTGTTCAAGTGTTGGACGGGAAGACTCGCCTCCACCGGGTATCATCTCAGGTGCTCCAACAAGAAATGCGATACGCTTGTAGATATCCCACGCGACAACGTAAGCTTGCATTGCTAGACCCCCGAGAGTTGCACCGGCAACAGCCCCTAACGCGTAAGCGTAAGGTGTGTCGCTTTCGAATTCTGGCGGAGCGGGCTTCTTAAGCAAGCTATATCCAAGTCCGGTTGCCATGAATACGCCCCAACGCGCAAACCAGAAATGATCCGCATCTCGTGGAATGAACGGGGTCAAGGAATGAACGGGGTCAGGTCTTGCATTAACACATCCCCGCCGTTATCGTTGCGGTCATGGCAAGACCATTACGGCTTGAGTTATCCGGTGATGTGTACCATGTTACCTCGCGCGGCGACAGGCGCGAGGACATTTGCCTCGTGGATGCAGATCGGGAAGCCTAGCTTGATATATTCGGGCAGGTCTGCGAACGCTTCAATTGGGTATGCCACGACTAGTGCAAGATGACAAATCATTACCATCTCCTGATCGAAACACCGGAGGCGATTCTGGAGCAGGGCATGCGTCAGCTCAACGGTGTTTACACGCAGCGATTCAATCGCGCCCATGCGCGCATAGGGCATGTTTTTCAAGGACGCTAAAAGGCTATTCTGGTTGAACGGGACAGTTACCTGCTGGAGCTGGCGCGCTATGTGGTGTTGAATCCGCTGCGGGCGAAAATGGTGAGGCGCCTGGAGCAATAGCCTTGGAGCAGTTAACCCAACCGGGGAGGAATGCGGATGTATCGTCATTTACTTGACAATCTCAGTGTCGCACATGCTGACATCCTGGCCTTTCCTTGCGACGTGTTGGTGCTTAAACATGCACAGAGTTTTATGGGTGCCGACTCGGCCGTAATGACAGCACTCCGGGCGAACACCCGCGAGCCACAGGCTGCTGTAAACGCTCCTGCGTCGGGCGAGCATGTCTTGCTGGCGACAGAAGGGGCCATTGCGGCGCGGTTCGTTCTATTGATTGGAGTTAATTATTTATCGAATTTTGGGTACGCCGAGATCAGGGAGTTCGCGTGCCGTGCTCTTACGATATTGGCTAACGAAATGCCGGGGGTTACTCACATTGCGATGACGGTGCACGGCGTCGGATTTGGCCTGGACGAACGGGAAGCCTTCATGGCGCAGATCGGAGGACTTCTGGATGCCACGAAAAGCGGGGATGTCAGGGCATTGTTAGCGAGGATCTCAGTGGTTGAGAGAAACGCAGACAGGACGGAACGTCTCGGGTTAATCCTGAAGGATACGCTCACTCAGCTCGAACCTGATCATACGCCTGGTGCGTTGCCTGCACAGAGCGCCAGTCTCGTCGTCGATGCGGGCGCCAAATCCGATCTCAAACCTCATGTGTTCGTTGCCATGCCGTACAGCGAAGACATGGAAGACGTCTATATCTTCGGTATTCAGGGGCCGGTCAATTCCGCAGGGCTGCTATGCGAACGAGTCGATATGACGACCTTTACGGGCAACGTGCTAGAGCGCATCAAATCTCGTATCGAGACTGCTGTCCTTACAATTGCTGATCTTACGGGTGACAACGCCAATGTCTATCTGGAAGTCGGTTATGCCTGGGGCAGGGGGCGTCCAACGCTTCTTCTTGCACGACGCGGACAGGATCTGAAGTTCGATGTGAGAGGACAACGGATTCTCCTCTATAAGAACATTTCCGACCTTGCGAAGAAGCTGGAATGTGATCTCTCCCAGTTGCCACCTGAATAAGCAAACGGGAAACAGAAACGGGGTCACAGAAACGGGGTCAGGTCTTGCATTAACGCATTTTCGTCGTTATTGTTGCGGGCATGGCGAGACCCTTAAGGCTTCAGTTATCCGGTGGTGTGTACCACGTTACGTCGCGTGGCGATGGGCGGGAGGACATTTATCTAACGGATGCGGACCGGGACGCCTGGCTGGAGGTATTCGGGCAGGTCTGTGAACGCTTCAATTGGGTATGTCACGCCTGGTGCCAGATGACAAATCATTACCATATCCTGATCGAGACGCCGGAGGCGAATCTGGCGCAGGGTATGCGTCAGCTCAACGGCGTGTATACGCAGCGCTTCAACCGCGCCCATGCGCGCGTCGGGCACGTCTTTCAAGGACGCTACAAGGCCATTCTGGTTGAACGGGGCAGTTATCTGCTGGAACTGGCGCGCTATGTGGTGCTGAATCCGCTGCGGGCGAATATGGTGAAGCGCCTGGAGCAATGGCCGTGGAGCAGTTACCTGCCGACCTGCGGCCAAGCGGCTGCTCCCGCGTGGTTGCAGACGGACTGGGTATTGGCTCAGTTTGGGTCGCGGCGTTCCAGCGCCATCACCAAATACGTCAGTTTTGTTCATGAGGGTGCGCGGCTGCCGAGTGTGTGGACACGGTTGCAGGGGCAGATATTTCTAGGAAGTGAGTCCTTCGTGCGGAAAATGCAGACGCGCATAGGACAAATGCCCGCACTGGACGAAATTCCGCGTGCCCAGCGTCGCGCCATTACGCAGCCGCTGGCGGATTTCGAGAAGCGCTATCCGAGAAACGAGGCCATGGCCCGTGCGTATCGGTCGGGTCGCTATGCCATGGCGGACATCGCACGGCATTTCAAAGTGCATTATTCGACGGTGAGTCGAGCAGTGAAGGTTTATGAAGATGTGGCTAATCAGTGATCTCTTGATACAGAGCCCCTTGGGTACATACTTGAGGCAAGCAGCGCCCGCTGCCTGGACTCGTTTCCGTGCCGAGTGATATGGTGGCCCCTATGAAGACAACCGTCGATATCACTGATGCCCTTCTCGAGGCTGCCTGGAAAACCGTTGCACGCGAGAGAAGACATTGCATGCTCTGGTCGAACTTGGTTTACGGCAAGTGCTCAAGGCGAGGAAACGTGGTGGGCATTTCGGCTGCGCAAGGTGAGTGTTCAGTGACAGGGTTTGCATTCCGAAGTGAAGACGCTTGCGTGGTAGCAGGTATGCGAGATGGTGTACAAAGAGTGCGGCAAGTTATCGCGATCGACATCAATGGATTTCCAAAGCTCACGACGACCAAGCCATTGGTGGCCTGAGAGGGAGCGTAAAAAGCGGATTATTGCTCCCGCTGGCGCGAATACAACAGAGTGCTCCCGTCTCACCCCAACAATCCCTTTCATTCCCCGCCCCGCGCCTTCATTTCCTACGCTCGGGCAGACGGCGAACCGTTCGCCTCGAGGTTACGGCAAAGGATCGAGCGTGAACATCCGGAGATCACCCTCTGGCAAGACCGCGCCCAGATGGAGGGCGGCGTGGGCTGGTGGAGCCAAATCACCGAAGCGCTCGACCAGGTCGAGTTTCTGATCATGGTCATGACGCCAGCGGCACTGGCCTCCGCCGTCGCACAGAAGGAATGGCGCTACGCCCGCCAGCAAGGCGTGCGGGTATGCCCGATCATGGCAATGGCACCCGAGCGCCTGGATTTTGCGGTCCTGCCGGGTTGGATGCGCAAGGCGCATTTCTACAATCCGGAAAGAGAATGGGAAACCTTTATTTCCTTTCTGAGGAGCGCGCGCAAGGAAAATCGCGTTCCATTCATGGCGCCGGATCTGCGTGCGGATTTTGTCGAGCGCCCGGAGCAGTTCGAGGCGCTGCTACGGTATCTGGTTGATCCCTCCCGCCAGAACCCAGTCGCGATAACCACTGCCCTGCAAGGCTCCGGCGGTTTCGGCAAGACCACCTTGGCAGTGGCCTTGTGCCACAGTGAGGACGTGATCAGTGCATTCGACGACGGCATACTGTGGGCGACATTGGGTGAGTCGCCCAACATCCAGCATGAGCTGACCAAGCTCTACGCTGCACTCACCGGGGAGCGGCCCGGCTTTGTCGACGTCGATGACGCCGCCATTCAGCTCGCCGCACGTCTGGAAGACAAGAACTGCCTTATCGTCATTGACGATGTATGGGATCCGAACCATCTCAAGCCCTTCCTGTGGGGCGGCGGGAAATGTGCGCGGCTGATCACTACGCGCCGGCTGCCTGTGGTAACCGAAGTGGATGCGAGCCGGGTGCTTGTCAATGAAATGACGGCGGATCAATCGGTGCACATGCTGACCGCATCGCTGCGTCCACCGCCTGTGGATCTCGCCCCCTTCCAAGCGCTCGCCCGCCGCCTCGGCGAATGGCCATTGCTCTTGAAGCTTGCGGCATCGCAGCTGCGCGAACGGATCGAGCGCGGCGATACACCTGAAGGCGCGCTGCTCTACCTGACACGCGCCCTCGACAAGCGCGGTGTGGTGGCCTTCGACCGCGCCAATGCCTCGGCGCGTACCGACGCAGTCGAAAAGACGGTGGCGGCCAGTCTGGATCTGCTGAGCCCGCGGGACAGGCTGCGTTGCGCGGAGCTCTCCATTTTCCCCGAAGACAGGATGATTCCCTTGAGTGCCGTTGCGGCGCTTTGGGGCAGCGACGAGTTCGATACCGAAGAACTCGTTCAGCAACTCGATGGTGCGGCGCTGATCGACTTTGACCTGAAGACCGCGACCATACGTATTCACGATGTCCTCCAATCCTATCTGCGCACGCAGCTTGTCGATCGGCGGGCTGTGCACCGTCGGTTGGTAACGATGGGCTGGCCGGATCACCATGCGCTGCCTGACGCCTATGCGTGGCGCTGGATCGGCTGGCATCTCATCGAGGCCGGCGAGCAGGAGCGTCTTGGAAATCTTCTCCTGGAGTTCGAATGGTTGCGCGCCAAGCTGATGGCGACGGACATTCACTCCGTGCTGCTGGATTTTGAACTGCTGGGCGAATCCCGGGAACTTCGCCTTGTGCACGACGCCTTACGACTGGCGTCGAACGCCTTGAGCCAATATCCGGAACAGCTTGCTGCCCAGTTGTGCGGCCGATTGGAACGGGGCATAACCGACGTTATCGATCGCATGCTGGATTCCGCCGACGCGTCGATATCGAGGCCGTGGCTGAGGCTCTCCCACACATCTCTTACTCATCCCGGTGGCGCTTTGATCGGCATTCTCAAGGGCCATACGGGGTCCGTCGAGGCAGTCGCACTGGCCCCGGACGGCCATCGTGTGGTCTCCGCTTCCGGAGATTGGACGCTTCGCGTATGGGATTTGGACGCTGGGCGGGCGCTGCGCATCCTCGAGGGCCACTCCGCTCTGGTCCACGCCGTGGCGATTATGCCGGATGGACAAGGTGCGATATCCGGTTCCGAGGATCGGACCCTGCGCCTGTGGGATATCGAGAAAGGCGAAGTCCGGGCAGTCTTCCGGGGCCACCTCGGGGCCGTCACGGGCGTAGCGATCACGCCGGATGGACGACGAGTTATTTCCGTTTCCGACGATGGCACCGGAAGGGTATGGGGCATCGAGTCTGGACGCACCCTGGCGACTTTCAAGGGTTTTACACATCAATTGCGTGCGATCGCGGTGACTCCCGACAGTCGCCATGCCGTCGTCGGTGCCGGTGACGAAACGCTGTTGTTCGTGGAAATCGACACAGGAAGCGTGCTCAAGACGTTTATGGGTCATGCTGGCGTTGTGCGGGCAGTCACCATTACCGCGGACGGCCGCCGTGCCATATCGGCCTCTGACGACGGCACGTTGCGGGTGTGGGATCTGGCCAGTGCGGCCCAGTTGCTGCTGTTGGATGGGCATTCGGGAGCGGTGGAGTGCGTAGCCGTCACGAATGACGGGATGCGTGCCGTCTCGGGCGCCAGAGATCAAAGCCTACGGGTGTGGGACCTCGATAGCGGCGCTCTGCTGCAGACTCTGGAAGGGCATTCCAGCTTTGTGCGCGACGTGGCCATTACGCACTCAGGGGATCAGGTCATTTCCGTATCCTGGGATAAGACCTTGCGGCATTGGAGCCTCGCTGGCTCCCATGCGGCCAAGCCTAGGACGGGACATCCGCACCACCCGGTGGCATTTCTTGGTATTTCCGTCGACGGCAGTAGGGCCGTATCGGCATACACGGCCGGTACGGTGGCAGTGTGGGATGCGGCGGAAGACCGTATCATTGATGCACTGGGTGCGCTCAACGGCCACAGCGAGCGCATTACGTCGCTGCGCATCACGGCAAACGGGATGAGGGCGGTGACCGCGTCCCGCGACCGGACGTTGCGGGTATGGGAGCTCGATGGCAGCCAGCGCAGCATCCTTCTGGCCGGTCATTATCGCGATGTCCGAAGAGTCGAGTTATTTGCCGATGGCGCTCGCGCGGTCTCGTTTTCCCGCGACCGCACTGTCCGTCTGTGGGATCTGGCAACAGGTCGCATGCTGCGCGTGCTGGTGGAAAGAGACAACGAACGAGCCCTGGCATCGCTACGGACCGGCAGCGCGCTGCTCGCTGAGTTGGAAGTCGGTGCAGTCCTCGACATGGTCGACGAGCCGATCAAACCCGACTCCGAGCTTGCTTTATCACCCGATGGCAGATTTGTGGTGCTGGGGTCCCAGGGCTCCCTTGCCGCATGGGATCTCGAAACAGGCAACACTGTGCACGAGGAGCTGTGGGACTTTGATGTCGTCTCCATCGCCATCGATAGCAAGAGTGAAAGGGCGGTAATCGGTTCCCGCTTCGGCGTGCTGCTCATATGGGACTTGATCAGGGGAACGACCTGCCATGTCCTTGAAGGACATGCGGGCGCGATCCTGGACGCAGTTATTCCCGCGGAGGGAAATAGGGCGATCACGGCGGCGCGCGACGACACACTCCGAATCTGGGACCTGGACACCGGACGGCAGCTTGCGGTTCATGAGGGACCGTTCGGCAAGGTCGACACTGTCGCTGTGGAACCCGGTGGCGCCTTCGCCTACTCGGTCTATGGTGACACTCTCGTTGCGTGCAGCGTTGGCGGATTTTCCCTCCGCGGAAGCGTCTCTCTGGATCACCAGATCACCGCACTGGCGATCACGCCGGGCGGCAGGCAACTCGCATTGGGCGACGAGTCAGGCCGCGTGCATTTCCTGTGCTTTTGATGTTGCGATGAATGTGTGAATCGGCAGGCGGTTGCTCGAGAACTCCGACTGGTCCGCCTGGAGCTAACGTTTGACATCAGATACCAAGCTACTTAGCATCATGCGGACAACAATAGATAATCGTGAATACCTGAGGAACAAACCTGGCCAGATCTCCACATGTTCGCCACCTCCCGTCAACCCATACCGCTTGTTATCCAGCAGCATGCCGAGGAAGCGGCACACCTGCGTCACGTGCGATCGGTTCTTACCGCCGCGCCGCATGTCAAACTCCACCAGCTGGGGCGCCTCGACGAGCGCATCGCCGCGCACCTCGACGGGCTCGCGGTTGCGGGCGAGTATGGCTCGAAGTTGTGTATGGCCGCGCTGGAAACGCCGGGTGTCGGCGAGGTGTTCGCGGCGGCGGTGCGGGCGATCGAGGACAAGGATGCGCCCTGGCTCGACCGGTTGTTCGCGCTTGGCGAAGCGGTACCTGAAGCACGGCGTGGGCTGATTTCCGCGTTCGGCTGGGTGTCGTCGCAATCCCTGCAGGGCACGGTGAGCCAGCTACTTTCGTCTCCCGCCGCCTTGCGTTGCTGCGTTGGCCTCGCCGCCTGCACCATGCACCGCGTCGACCCCGGCGCCGCGATCGAAGCCGCCCTCAAGAGCCCGGAGGCCGCACTGCGTGCCCGCGCGCTGCGTACCCTGGGCGAATCGGGCAGGAGCGACTCGCTTGCCGCGGCGCGCAGCGCCCTGGACGACGCGGACGACAGTTGCTGCTTTTGGGCCGCCTGGTCGGCGGTGCTGCTCGGCGAGCGTGGCCCGGCGCTCGATATGCTGATGAGCGTCAGCCGTGCGCCGGGGCCGAATCGCGCCCGGGCGCTGCGCATGGTGTTGCAGACGCTGGAGCTGCCGCAGGCGCACGAGCTGCTCAAGCTCCTTGCCCAGGACGCCAGCGACATCCGCACCCTGATCCAGGGAGCCGGCATCGCCGGCGACACGCAGTACGTGCCGTGGCTCATCAAGCACATGGACGATCTCAAGCTCACCCGTCTGGCGGGCGAGTCGTTCTCCCTCATCACCGGGCTCGATCTCGCCTATCTCGATCTGGAGCGTAGTCCGCCGGAGGGCGTGGAGTTCGGGTCGACCGAAAATCCCGAGGACGAGGACGTGGCCATGGACCCGGACGACAGCCTGCCGTGGCCCGACCCGGTCAAAATCGCTGCCTGGTGGACTGACAACGCGCCGCGCTTTCCATCCGGCGTGCGCTACTTCATGGGGGAGCCGGTGAGCATCGAAAACGGTAAACGGGTGCTGCGCGAAGGCTATCAGCGGCAGCGCATTGCCGCGGCGCTCTACCTGTCCATGCTGCAACCGGGTACGCCGCTGTTTCCCACCAGCGCTCCGGCCTGGCGGCAGCAGCGATGGCTGGCGCAGATGGACTCCACGCCGTGATCGCCAAGTACATTCTCACCGCGCTGGCCGTGTTGTTTCTGGCCGCAGCGCTGTTACGGCGGGCGCGCGATGGCGGGCGCATCGGGCCCGCGGCGAGGACGTGGCTGATCATCGCGGTATTTTTTGGCACGGTCAGTGCCTGGCTCTGGGTGGCTCATCACTAGGAGTCCCATTTTGTGTAATCCGCGCCCGCGGGGTGCACACAGACGCTTGTTGGAGGCAGCTATGGCAGGTGGATTCCGACCCGGTCCCGTCGATGACCTCGGCCCGTCACTTGTTATCGATGACGGGACGCTGGCGAGAACCGAAATGCCACCCCCGGCTCCCATCGGCCTGAAGGCGAAAGGGG
>Ga0210064_1001178_pt1 | contig 11400 bp, 10 predicted proteins | sample Muzzi_CordC_D2_FD_185531 | JGI IMG/M metagenome (GOLD analysis project Ga0210064, IMG submission 185531) | Wetland microbial communities from San Francisco Bay, California, USA, that impact long-term carbon sequestration - Muzzi_CordC_D2 (SPAdes) | ecosystem: Environmental > Aquatic > Marine >...
GGATACCGATGCCCATTTTTATGGCTTTGGCGGCTGCTTCGGTTCGGGAATCGGCATCAAGTTTACCGAGTATCGCTGATACGTGGTGGCCGACCGTCCGTGGAGAAATAAACAGGCGCGCGGCAATCTCCGCGTCGCTGAGGCCTTCAGACAGGGCGCCCAGCACCTGGATTTGGCGATTCGTGAGTCCCGCCGGGTTATCGCGAGTACTTTGTCTTGCGCCGGTTGGCACATTCCTGACACCGGCGGCGCGCAGTTCCCTGGACAGCTTTGCAGCAGCGGGCGCGGCCCCCAGGTCCAGAAATATCTGCAATGCCCTGCGCCGCGCCGCCGGGTCGCCTTCTTCCAGGGCAAGCGCCGACTCGTACGGGCAGCCCAGGGTGGTCCATGCTTCCGCCGCGCCCGCCCAATCCTCGCCGCAAAGCAGACGTTCGTAGGGGTGCGCCAGCTCACCCACGGGCACATCGTCATATCCGAGCTTGCGCAGCCACCAGCACAACTCCCCCAGCAACCATGGGTGCTCGAGTCGGCGCGCCCAATCGCGGGTCTCGCGCAAGACATCGATGTCGGCCATGTTCGTGTTGAGGAGCCATGCGTTTTCAGCCCTGGCTGCAATCAACGGTCCAAAACGCTCCAGTTCGCGCGTGTGTGTGATCGCTTCGAGCGCGTGTTCCAGGGACGTCTCGTAATCCGGGTCGCCACGGCGCAGGCGCAGGCGCGCGAGGGTCGTCATTGCAGGACTGCCGATCAGTGCCGCGCCGCGATAATGCTTGAACACCGCGGTAACATCGTCGCCGGCGGAATCCCACTCACCGGTCTCAAATTTCAAGCGGGCGCGCCAGCCGAGCATATAGTAATACCAGGAATCGAGATCACGGTCTGACGTGTAGCCGAGGCCCGCTTCGAGATACCCGCTGGCTTCGTCGTACTGTCTGGCTGAAATCATCGTGCTGCTCAAATTGGTGTACGCCCGCGCCACGTGTTCGTGAAAATTGTTTTCCAGCGAAAGACGGAGGCTGCTCAGCAAGTGTTTTGTTCCCTCGTCGGGGGAGCGCTGGCGCAATGCGGTGCCGAGATTGTTCAGCGCGTGCGCCAACGTTTCCTTGTCCGAGCTGAGCCGTGCGAGTTCAATCGCCCTGGATGCCCATTCCACCGTGGGTTCCGCCTCGCTGCTGAGCATGAACAATTGGGCCCGGTTGCTGCAGGCCATTGCGTATTCGCCTGTTTCGCGCAGCGGCGCGCTGACGTTCAGCGCTTGTTCCGCGAATCGGTCGGCTTCGGCACGCTTGCCGGAGAACCAGTTCAGCCGGGACAACCAGCGCAGCGATCTCGCCTCGCCTTGTCGATCTCCGATCCCACGGCATATTTCCAGACACTGACTGCGCACCGAAATGGCGTCTTCGATTTTGCCGGTGACGTAAAGCTCATAGGCGAGGTTCTCGAGCAGGTCCGCGCGCTCCCGCGCAGGGAGCGTGTCCGCGCAGCCCAGCGCCAGTCTGTAGAATACGACCGCTTCCCGGTGGGCGCCCAGCTTTGCCGACTGGCGCGCTGCGTGTGGTGCGTAGCGAAGCACGGCTTCACTGTTTCCCGAGATATCCGCATGGTGCGCCAGCCGTGCAAGAGCGTTCGGCTGGCGCGACTCCAGTTCAGCGAGCACGTGTGCATTCCACCTGCTGCGTTGTCCGGCCGGCAGCGCGTCCTCGATGGCCAGTCTTGCAAGCTCGTGACGAAACCGCACAAAACCGTGGTCCGCCGTCAGCAGACCCTGCTCAGCGCAGGCATCCACGAGCGACAACGGTTCCGGGAACGCAGTTTCGAGCAACGCCATTTCACATTTGCCCGGCACGACGGCGACCAGGTTCAGCAGCATGCGCGGCTCTTCGCCAAGCCGGGACGCCTTGGCCAGTATCGTGTCCGACACCGTTCTCGGCACACCGCGGCCGCCGCTCGTGATCAATTCCTGAACAAAAAATGGATTTCCGTTCGTTGTCCTGTGTATCTTCCTGGCGTCCGCCAGATCGATCCGGCCTATCCGGGCAATGGCTTTGGGTGACAGGGCTGCAGGGATTACGCGGGTCGTCGCGTTCCCCGGCAGGTCGCCGATAACGTGATGCAACGGATGGTTTGCACCGATTTCATCATCTCGATAGGAAGCGAGCAACAGGCAATTGCAGCGTTTTATGCGCCGGCCGACAAACTTGAAGAAGTCCATCGTCGCGTTGTCGGCCCAGTGGATGTCCTCGATCACAAAGACAGCGCTCGCAAAGTCCGCGCTCTCGATCAGAGCCAGGAAACTGGAATGGATCTTGTGAACGTCGGCGTCGGAATGAAGCACCTTCAGGAACTTTCCCCCCAATTGCTCGGCGATGTCGAAGAGCGGGCCGAGCGGGCGGGCGACGAACAACGCTTCGCAGCCGCCCCAGTACACGGGTGAGCCTTCCGGCAGTGACCCGACAAACGTCTCGATCAGCGAGGTCTTGCCGATACCGGCCTCACCGCTGATCAGGGCAATGCGGCCACTGTCTGCACCAGCCAGTTCGTAGGCCTTGCCGAGCTGTTCTAATGAGGACTCGCGTTCGAGTAGCATCTGATTATTATATGAAACATTGATAGGCACACTTTACGAATCATTATAGGCACCGGTGGGAACGATGCATCCAGACGTTGTTTGTTGTTCGAACGTTCACCGTCACCCACGCGCTCGCACGGCATCGGTACACGGGTTAAAATAGGCGCTTTTCCGGATTCGATTATCATGTCCGAGCAACGCTTTAGCGGCACTGACCAGTATGTCGCCACGGAAGATCTCACAACGGCCGTCAACGCTGCGGTCACGCTGGGTCGGCCGATACTGATCAAGGGTGAGCCGGGCACCGGCAAAACCCAGTTGGCGCAGGAGATAGCACGCGGGCTGGATCGGCCGTTGCTCGAATGGCATGTCAAGTCGACCACCAAGGCGCAGCAGGGGCTGTACGAGTACGATGCGGTCGCCCGCCTGCGTGATTCCCAGCTCGGCGACGAACGCGTCCACGACATCGCCAACTACATCGTTCGCGGACCTTTGTGGGAGGCCTTCGACCAGGACACGCAGCCGGTGCTGCTGATCGACGAGATCGACAAGGCCGACATCGAGTTTCCCAACGACCTGTTGCGTGAACTCGACCGCATGGAATTCTACGTCTACGAAACCAAGCAGACGATCACGGCGAAGCACCGGCCGATCATCGTGATCACGAGCAACAACGAAAAGGAATTGCCGGACGCTTTTCTGCGCCGCTGTTTCTTTCATTACATCCGTTTCCCGGACAAGGAGACCATGGCGGATATCGTCGACGTTCACTACCCAGGCCTGAAAAAAGCCTTGCTGAGCGAGGCGCTGAACGCGTTCTACGAGTTGCGCGACGTGCCGGGTCTGAAGAAAAAACCCTCTACTTCAGAGTTGCTCGACTGGCTGAAACTGTTGCTGGCCGAGGACGTTCCGCCCGAAGCGCTGGCGAGCGACGACCGGCGCAAGACCTTGCCGCCCCTTCACGGTGCGCTGCTGAAAAACGAGCAGGACGTACACCTGTTCGAACGCTTGATCTTTCTGAACCAGAGAAACACCCGCTAGGCCAGGAACCGAAGACCGATGCTGGTCAGCTTCTTTTTCTTGTTACGCACCGGCGGCCTGAAGGTATCGATCACCGAGTTCCTGACCTTGCTGGAACTGCTGGAAAAACGTGTCGTTCGCTTCGATGTCGAGCAGTTCTATTACCTCGCCCGCGCGTGCCTGGTCAAAGACGAGGCCCTGTACGATCGTTTCGACCGCGTTTTTTCGTCCCATTTCAAGGGTATAGAAGACCTCTTCGGGGAGGAAGGGGCGGACATTCCCGAAGCGTGGCTGCGCAAGCAGATCGAGCTGGGTCTGACCGACGAGGAAAAAGCACGGATAGAGGCACTGGGCGGCTGGGAAAAGCTGATGGAGACCTTTAGACAGCGCCTCGAGGAACAGCGCGAACGTCACCAGGGCGGCAGCAAGTGGATCGGCACAGGCGGAACCTCGCCGTTTGGCGCTTATGGCTACAATCCCGAAGGCATTCGCATCGGCCAGGACGGTTCCCGCCAGCGCCGTGCGGTCAAGGTCTGGGACAAACGCGAATTCAGAAACCTCGACGACACGGTGGAACTCGGTACGCGTAACTTCAAAGTCGCGCTGCGCCGCCTGCGCCGGTTTGCGCGTGAAGGCGCGGCGGAGGAACTGGATTTGCCCGACACGATCGCATCCACCGCGAGGAACGCGGGCTTTCTGGATATCAGGATGGTGCCCGAGCGGCATAACGCCACGAAGGTGCTGTTGTTCCTGGATATCGGCGGATCGATGGATGACCACGTGCGTGTGTGCGAGGAGCTTTTCTCCGCGGCCAGCAGCGAATTCAAACACCTGGAGTATTTCTACTTTCATAACTGCGTCTATGAAGGGGTCTGGAAAGACAACCGGCGCCGTTATACCGAGCGCACACCGACGCTGGACGTGCTGCACAAGTACTCGGCCGACTACAAGCTGATACTGGTGGGGGACGCCACGATGAGCCCCTATGAGATTACTTTCGCCGGCGGCAGCGTCGAGCACGCCAACCAGGAGCCCGGCGAAACCTGGCTGAGGCGCCTGCTCGACACCTATCCCAAGGCCATCTGGCTGAACCCGGAACCGCTTGACCGCTGGGATTACACGCCATCCATCCAGATGATCTCCGGGCTGATGGCGCGGCGCATGTACCCGTTGACGGTCAGCGGCCTGGAGCAGGGCATGCGGGATTTGTCCGGCCAGTAGGCGCACGGTCCATCCAGGGCCGTCCGTCGTCCGCGCGGTTGGTCTGGCGAATGCCAGAATACTGGCATATAATGACAGTATCATGTCTGAAGTCACTGCAATCCCGCATCCACTTGCGAGGCTCCGGCACCTGCGCGGATGGTCGCAGACGGAACTGGCGCGCCGTGCGGGGGTGCCCCGCACTTCCGTCAGCGCGATAGAATGCGCGCGGCTGACGCCGTCCGTGACAGCGGCCTTGACGCTCGCGCAAGCGCTGGGGTGCACGGTCGAGGAACTGTTCGGTTCCGGCTCCAGGGACACCGCCGCCACGCGGCCTGAGTGGGCCTGGGAACCCGGGCAGGCTCCATGCCGCTACTGGGGCGCGGAGGTAGGGGGGCGTTTGCTTCGCTACCCGGCCCGGACCTCGGTGCCGTTCGGTCTCCCGCACGACGGTGTCCGGGGCGGCGGGGCCGACAACGACATAGACACCGACTTGGCGGCGAATACTTTGGTGCTGGCCTGTTGTGACCCCTCTGCAGGGCTGTTGGCGGCTGAATACCACAGACGCAGCGGCTTTCGCTTGTTGCCGCTGCAACGCGGCGGTGCCGCCGCGCTGGAGTTGTTGCAACGGGGTCTGGTGCACGTAGCCGGTTTGCACCGGTCAACGAGCGAGCAACCCGGGCGCAACCGCGAAACCGTTCTGCAGCGCCTGGGCGACGGTTACCGCCTCCTGCGGGTGGCGCAGTGGCAGGAGGGTGTGGCAGTGGCGCCGGGTGGATCCAAGCCGTCCTTGTCGTCGCTCGGGCGGCGGCCGTTGCGCTGGGCCATGCGCGAGCCGGGATCGGCTGCCCGCGAGTGTCTGGATGACTTGCTCGCCGGCGCAAGGGCAAACGGCCGGGTGGTGAGGGATCATGCCACGGTGGCTGCGGCCGTCGATGCCGGTTGGGCCGACGCGGGTGTGTGCGTGCGTCTGGTGGCCGAGGAGGCCGGCCTGAACTTTACGACCGTGCACCAGGAAATGCTGGATTTCTGCTATCCGCGGTCCCTGGCGGGCGACCCGAGGATACAGGCGCTCATCGGTCTGCTCCGCAGCAGTGAGTATCGGCGCACAATTGGCGAATTGCCCGGGTACGACGCAAGCCATACCGGTGAGGTGACCACGCCGTGAACAGGAGGGCATTGAGGCGGGCGGGATTGCTTCTGATGCTGTTCATGGCGCCGAGCGCGGATGCCGCGGAACTTTCCGTGGCCGCTGCCTCCAATTTCAGCTACGCCCTCGGTGAGATCGTCACGGCGTTCGAGACCGTCCATCCGGAAGTGTCCGTAAGCGTCAGCTATGGCTCGTCGGGAAATTTCTATGCACAGTTGCAGGCCGGGGCTCCCTATGACATCTTCCTGTCCGCGGATATGGTTTATCCACGGCGGCTGGCCGGGGCAGGGTTCGCACTCGACGGCGAAGTATTTACCTACGCCATCGGGCATATCGTCCTTTGGGTCCCGGGCACATCACCGCTGGACGTGGCTTCCCTCGGTATGCGTGCCCTGCTGGGGCCGTCTGTCAGGAAGATCGCGATCGCTAACCCGGGCCTGGCGCCCTACGGAGCGGCCGCGCAGGCCGCGATGAAATCGTTCGGCGTTTATGCCCGGGCGAGACCGAAGCTGATACTCGGCGAGAATATTGCACAGACCGCCCAGTTCGTGCAGAGCGGTGCGGCGGATATCGGTATCCTCGCGAAATCGCTGGCACTCGGCCCTCGGATGCGCAAAGCCGGACGTTTCTGGGAGATTCCGCAGCGTGCCCACGCCGCGATCGAGCAGGGCGGTATCATTCTGGCGGGAACCCGCCACCCCGGCGAAGCCAGGGCCCTGCGCGACTTCATACACAGCCGCCGGGGCGCCGTGATCCTCGAGCGCTATGGCTATGCGCGGCCCGGATCGCCTGCGGGCGAAGGCGGAGAGACGTGGACTGGCAAGCCGTCTGGTTAAGCGTACGCCTGTCGGCTTGCACCACGCTCGTGCTGGTCCTGCTGGGCCTGCCGTTGGCCTATTGGCTGGCAAACAGCCGCTGGCGCGGAAAATTCTTTGTCGAGGCCGTCGTTGCATTGCCGATCGTGTTGCCTCCAACCGTGCTTGGCTTCTACCTCCTGGTGGCGATGGGTCCCCTCAGCCCGCTGGGTCGGCTTTACACTTCGGTTTTCGGTCATGGCCTGCCGTTTACTTTCCAGGGCCTGTTGCTGGCCTCGGTGATCTACAGCCTGCCGTTTGCGGTGCAGCCCTTTGCCGCAGCGCTGGCGACAGTGGACCGGCGCTTGCTCGAGGCCTCGTGGTGCCTGCGCGTGAGCCGGCTGGCAACATTCTTCCGCGTGGCGCTGCCGCTCGCATGGCCCGGTGTGCTCTCGGGCATGGTGCTGAGTTTTGCGCACACGATGGGCGAGTTCGGCGTGGTGCTGATGATTGGGGGTAATATCGGCGGCGTCACGCGCACGGTGTCGATCTCGATTTACGACCAGGTGCAGACGCTGAACTACGCGGCTGCCAATTGGACCTCGCTGTTGCTGCTGGCATTTTCCTTTTCCGTGCTCGTCCTGACCTATGGCCTGCAACGCAGGCTTGCCTTCCCATGGCCAACGCGCTGAGTGCCCAATTCAGCAGGCGTTACTCCGTTGACACGGTCATCCGCGGCGACCTCAGCGGGTCCTTGCAGGGGCACGGCGTCACCGTCCTGTTCGGTCCGTCCGGCTGCGGTAAGACCACGGTACTGCGTTGCCTGGCGGGCCTGGAGATGCCACAGGCCGGCTATATCAGGCTGGGCACGGAAACCTGGTTCGATTCGGGACAGGGTGTCAATTTGACGCCGCAGCAACGCGGGGTGGGTTTGGTGTTCCAGGACTACGCGCTGTTTCCGCACCTCAGCGTTACTGGCAATATCGCCTACGGTCTGCCGGCTGCAGGGCGCCGGCGGCGCGTCAGTGAGATGCTGCAGCGTTTCGACCTGGGCGCCGTCGCGCACCAGCGCCCGGCCCAATTGTCCGGTGGCCAGCAACAGCGTGTGGCGCTGGCCCGCGCGCTGGTGGGCCAGCCGAGCCTGTTGCTGCTGGACGAACCGTTCTCTGCGCTGGACGCGGCGCTGCGCGACAGGTTGCGCGGCGAATTGCGGGATTACCTGGCCGGGTGTGACATTCCCGTGTTGCTCGTGACCCATGACCGCAATGAGGCCATCGCGTTGGGTGACGAACTGATCGTGATGAGTGGCGGCACGGTGCGCCAGAGCGGACCGGTATTGAACGTATTCAACCGGCCCGCGGACGCGGAAGTAGCGCGAATCGTACAGGTGGAAAACCTGCTGCCGGGTAGCGTAGTGGACGTCACCGACGAACTGGCAACGGTCGAGGTGGGTGGAACCAGGCTGGTTGCCGTGGCGCCGGGGCAGGTCGGAAAGGACGTGGTCGTGTGTGTCCGCGGTGAAGAAGTGATCCTGCAACGCGATGACAGCATTGCCAGCAGTGTCCGCAACCGCCTGCATGCGCGCGTCGTCAGCCTGCGGCCGGGAAGCCCCCTGACGCGCGTCGAACTGGACGCTGGTTTTCCGCTCTTTGCCTATGTTACGCAACCCGCCTGCGACGAGTTGGCGCTCCGCCCCGGACTGGCGCTGACGGTCCTGATCAAGGCGCCGGCCATACACCTGGTGGCGCGGGACTGACAGACAGCGTGTGCGGCGCGTAAAGAATATCGGTCGTACGCGAGCACACGGCGTTCGCCGGTGCCGTGTCAGGGCCTGTACAGGCCCAGGCCTTTCAGGGTTTGCCGCGCGATAGCCCAAAGATCCTCTTCCGACCTCACGATCTTTGACATGAGGTTGATGCCAACGAGCAGGTTTTGCAGGGCCAGCGCCTTTTCCCTCAAATCGCCGTCATCGTCGATCTCGCCGTTGTTTGCGGCCTGCCGCAGCAGGTCCTCGAAACGGTCGAGGCTCTTGTGCAGGGCATCTTCGAGAAGCGGGCCGAGCACATCGTCGACACCCACCAGTTCGGCAACGCTGTTGACCGCCATGCAGCCCTTTGCCTCCGGGTCGTTGATGCGAACGCGGCAAACTTCGCGAAACGTGTCCGTGAGAACCTGGAGGACGCGGGTTTCCGCCTCGACATTGTCCAGCGCACGGTCGGGCGTTCTGCTGAAATATAGCTCCAGCGCCTCCGCAAACAGTGCTTCCCGGCTCTCGAAGGCGTTGTAGAAACTGGACCGCGTGATACCGAGGCTTTCTGATATCGCCTTGGCCGAGCAACTCGCGTAGCCATCGCGCCAAATCTCGTTCATTACCTGTTCTACGGCCGCGCGGCGGTTGAATTTAGTCGGTCGGCCCATGCGTTGTCCCCGATATTATTTTGTACATATATGGACAAAATAATCTGAATAGGTTATGTTCATACATGTACAAATTACCACGTTCATCAACGATTCACAATTTCAAAGGAAAAAAAGTGCTAAATCAGAAAATTAGAGACACCATCCAAAATTTCAGGAAAGTTCTGCCGGCCGAGTTGTCGGCGCTGATAGAGCAGGGGGCGGGTGAAATCAGCGCCCTCGACTTCATCGAGCGCGCCAAAAAGCCGGGTGATTCCGCCCCTGCTTTCGAATTGACGAATCAACATGGGGAGAGCAGAAACCTGGAGGGCTACCTGGCGAAGGGGCCGCTGGTTTTGACCTTCTACCGTGGAATCTGGTGCCCTTACTGCAACCTTCAATTGAAGGAATACGCCGATCACATCGAAGAAATCAAGTCGGCGGGCGCAAGTCTTGTCGCAATGAGCCCGGAGAAGCCAGGCGCGCTCGAGATACTGGCCCGGTCCGGGGCCGCCAAGGAGGTGCTTGAGATGGCGGTTCCCGCGGTGCCTTTTGACGTCCTCCACGATCCGGGCAGCCGTATAGCCGAGGCCTTCGGCCTCGTGTTTGAGCTGCCCGAGAGCCATCGCCGGCTGCTGGGCATGTTAAACGTCGACGTGACCGCACTCAATGGTGACGCGACTTTTGCATTTCCGGATCCGGCAACCTACGTCATCAGTCGGTCGGGGGAGATCGCCTGGTCCTTTGTTCCAAACAACTACCGCAGACGCGCAGAGGTTGCCCAGATCGTCGCAGCCTTGCGTGAAACCCAAGCAGATTGACGTGCAGACCCGACCGATAAAACAGGAGATACGACATGACAGCATTCTTTGTGGCCACAGTAGCGATCAAGGACCCTCAAAAATTTCAGGAATATGCCCAAAAGGCGGGTGGTACCTTCGCGGCCCATGGCGGCAAGCCGGTATTGCGCGGCGTGACCGATGACGGTTTGGCGGACCACCAGGCCGTCGGAATCGTGAGCTTTCCCGACCTTGACGCCTTGACCAGGTGGTTCAACTCGCCGGAATACCAGGCCATCATCCCGCTCCGCGATGAGGCGGCGGATGTCACGATCACCGCCTATTCGGTTCCGGAATAAGCGGATGGCGTTTTATTGAGCAGAGCATCAGAGGAGTAAACAAATGAAACCCTTCAGCCGTTACCTGTTGGTCCTGGCTTGCATCGTTGCAGCCGCCTGTCCAGCCGCCGCACAAACATCCGGCGCTTGCAGGAGTTCGCAGAAGTTACCGCCGCCCGTAGTGCCTGAAACCCTGACAATTCCAAGGAAATGGGTCGATGTTCTGGGCAGTCGGATGTCGTACCTGGAGATCGGTGAGGGTGAGCCGGTCTTGTTTCTGCATGGCAACCCCACTTCGGCCTACCTGTGGCGCAACGTGATGCCCCATGTGGCCAAGGGGCACCGGGCAATTGCGATAGACCTGATCGGGATGGGCAATTCCGCCAAACCGGGTATCGATTACAGTTTCGAAGACCACTACCGGTATGTTTCCGGTTTCATCAGCGCCCTGGGACTCGAAAACCTCACCTTGGTCGGGCACGACTGGGGTGCGACACTGGCATGGGAGTATGCGCGTCGAAACCCGGCCGGCGTGAAACGCCTGGCTTTCATGGAAGGTGTGCTTCCCCCGGCCTTCCCCGCGCCGTCTTTCGAGGCAATGGGCCCGGAAATGGAAAAAATGTTCAGGGCATTCAAAGATCCGCTCGAAGGGCCGCGGATCGTCATGGACGAAAACATGTTCGTTGAGCAAGTGCTGCCGGGGTTTGTGAATCGGACGCTCGGCGAAGAAGCCATGCGCGCCTACCGGGCTCCCTTTCTCTCGCGGGATGACCGTAAACCCATACTCGCCTGGCCCCGCGAGGTGCCAATTGGCGGCGAGCCCGCCGCCACGACCGAATTGCTGGGCAAACTGTCGGAATACATGAAGACCATCGAGTTGCCGGTGCTGCTGATTTACGCTGAGCCGGGAGCGGTGGTGCCGCCGACTTCCGTTGCCTGGTACGTCGACAGGATCAGCCACCTGGAGACAAACTTCGTTGGCCAGGGTTTCCACTACCTCCAGGAAGATCACCCTGATGCCATCGGGCGGGCGATCGTGGACTGGATGCGGCGGAATTGAGCGGAGGAAGGAGCGGTGTCATACAGCAGCAACGCTTTTGAAGGCTTTTCGCGGCAGACGTTCAGTTTCCTGCGGGACCTCGCCAGCAACAAC
>Ga0210064_1001179_pt1 | contig 11386 bp, 9 predicted proteins | sample Muzzi_CordC_D2_FD_185531 | JGI IMG/M metagenome (GOLD analysis project Ga0210064, IMG submission 185531) | Wetland microbial communities from San Francisco Bay, California, USA, that impact long-term carbon sequestration - Muzzi_CordC_D2 (SPAdes) | ecosystem: Environmental > Aquatic > Marine >...
TTTGGGGCTGGTGTCGCTGCTCGATACTGCGCGCGGGCTCCAGTGTCTTTCTTGAACCGCCGGATGCGGAACCGCATGTCCGGTGGTGTGGGAGGACGGCGGGGGTAACCCCGCCTCCTACCCGATCCCCGGGACGCATTTGACTGCAGCGGTGGAGATATTAGCGATGGCTGCGGGTATTGGCCGGTGTTGCATTACAGCCGGGAAGCCAACCGGTGATTAATGCCCTGAACCGGCTTTTGTGAAATCCGTTTTAACCCTGTTCTCGGGTCTGGTGCACGCTCGGGGTGCTGGTTGTATCCAGTAGTGCCATATATCATCCCGTTACAGTGATGCACACGGGCGCCGGGCCCAGACTTCCCGCCACAAATCATGAAGCGATTGTTGCTGTTCCCGTTCCTGGCCGTAATGCTGTCTGTCATAGCTGTCCTGCTGTTGCTGGCATCTAATTTTTATACCTTCAAAAGGGTTACGGCCGAAGAGCCGATTGCGGAACTGAGATTTACCCGGGTCGGCCCGCAGGAATATGAGGCTGTCATGCGGTACGGTGACTTCTGTACGCCCGAGACCTACCGGCTGTTTGGTGACCAATGGCGGATCGATGCCGAGTTTTTGAAGTGGCGTCCCTGGGCAAACCTGCTTGGGTTTGACTCAATGTACCGGATAGAACGCCTTGGCAGTCGCTACCTGGATATACAGGGTGAGAACACCAGTCGGCGAGTATCCTATGCGTTGCGTCCTGCCGTGCCGGTAGATCTTACGGCAGTCATCGCGGCATATCATGGCATTTTTACACCCGTAGATACGCTCTATGGCAGCTCGGTTTATGCCAGTATGGATAAGGATGCCGTGTACCGGGTATTCCGCGGGCAGTCAGGGCTGTTCGCCAGGAAAGCCGGCACCATCAGGGGGGATGACGCGGCATCCGGACTGACAATCGAGAGTAATGCGGCCTGTGCGGCCAGGCCGGGTATTGCCGAGCGATTTGTCCGTTACGTCGACGGGGTTTTCAGGAGCCCGGAGCGCCAGTAAGGATATTCCGGCTGTTCAGACTGCCGTGGTTATTTTCCCGGTTAAAAAATTCAGAAACATCAATGCGATGGTGGTTAACTCCCGGTCGCCCAAAATGGTTTCCGGATTCAATTTTCAACCTGTTCGTCCGATACCAGTTTGAGACAAAGCATCCTAGCCCCCGTGCCTGCAGGCGCTGGATACCCGCATCCTGCAAGGGAATCCATGCCAATGACGGTATTCCGGAAAATTTTCGAGTCCCCCAGAGAGATCAGCCAGGAGACGTATGCGCCTCCCGGAGGCGGAGCGTCTGAAACTGAAATCCACGGGCAGCAGATCGAACTGGTCTATGCACAGGCGACGCTGGCCATGCTGGTGGCACTTGTCGTAGCGCTGCTGCTGTCCCTCGGGCTGTGGAATGTGGTTGATCATGGCATGCTGGTGCTGTGGTTCAGCGCGCAGCTTGTCCAGACAATCCTTCGGCTGCTGCTGGTATACCGTTATCACCGTGCCTCCGCCGGGCACAGGATGCAGTCGCGCTGGGCATGGTGGTTTCTGGCCGGAAACCTGCTTTCCGGCACGGTCTGGGGGTGTATCGGGCTGTTTTTCAGTTTCGACTGGCCGGTCGAATATCAGACACTGCTGACGATGGGACTGGCGGGCATTCTCGCCGGCGCGATTTCATCCTACGCCATCATATTGCCGGTCTATGCAGCATTTATGGTGCCGGCAATCCTGATCCCTGCACAGTCCATGCTGCTGTACAACCACGCCATCCGGGGCAAGATGGGTTTGCTGTTCGTGCTGTATGCGGGTGTCCTGCTGCTGCTAGCCAGGAACTATAACAGGAGTGTACTGAAGTCATTGCGGCTAAGGCAGGAAAATACCGGGCTGCTGCGCGAAATGACCGAGGCAAACCGCCTGCTTGAATCCGAGGTTGCAACCAGGCAGAGCATCGAGAACGAGTTACTGCGCGAGCGCCAGCTGTTTACCGAAGGCCCGGTTACGGTATTCCGTTGTCGCGCCGAGGAGGGCTGGCCCATCGAGTACGTATCCAGCACGGTGTCACAGTTCGGATATGATGCCGGCGTGCTGGTTGGCAAGCAGGCCCGGTTTGCGGACATCATACATCCCAATGATCTGCAACGCGTGATGGATGCGGAACTGGACAGGGGCGCTGGCGGCGCGATGTGTCTGGGTATTGACTACCGGGTTGTTTGCGGTGACGGCGAGGTTCGCTGGGTCTACGATTATACCGTGGCACTCATGGATTCCGCGGGTGCCGTTAGCCACTACGCCGGTTACCTGCTGGACATCACAGAACGCAAGAATTCAGAGTTCGAGCTGGAGCAGGCGAGGGAGCGGGCGCAGGTGACGCTGCATTCCATAGCTGATGCCGTGATCACGACGGATGTGAACGGCCAGATCGAATACCTGAATCCGAAGGCCGAGGAAATAACCGGCTGGGAGTCTAGAATCGCCCGCGGTTTGCCGCTGGGGCGTGTTTTATGCCTGTTTGACAAGGACAGCCGTGAACTGCTGGTGGAACCCGTCAGGCAGTGCCTGGTGTCGGGTGAAACCGTGAAATCGGCTGGCGACACGATATTCAAGCGGCATGATGGCAGGGAATATGCCGTCCAGTACTCGGCATCCCCGATCCTGCTGGACCCGGGAGTGCCGCTTGGCGTGATTCTGGTGTTCCATGATGTAACCAAAACCCGCAACATGGAGCGCAAGATCAGCTATCAGGCAACACATGATGCGCTGACCGGGCTGATGAACCGGTCGGAATTTGAAGCCAGGCTCGGACTTGCCGTCGACTCGGCAAGGCAGCTTGGAGAAACCCATGTGCTTTGCTTCATCGACCTTGACCAGCTCAAGATCATCAACGATACCTGTTCGCATGAAGCAGGTGATACGTTGCTCAGGAATGTAACGCGACTGTTGCAGGACTGCCTGCGCGAGTCGGATATCCTGGCCCGGCTGGGTGGCGATGAATTCGGTATTCTGCTGAATTACTGCTCACTTGAAGATGCTGCGGAACTTGCCGGGAAAATGCTGGCCGGTATCCAGATGCTGCGTTTCACGAGCTGCGGTCGTACCTTCGAGATTGGCGCCAGCATCGGGCTGACCTCTATCAATGCGCAGTCCGAATCCGTGACAAGTATCATGAGCGAGGCTGACCTTGCCTGCTATGCCTCGAAAGACCACGGTGGCAATCGTTATCATATTTATCAGCCTGGCGACAAGGCACTCGCGAAGCGGCACGAAGAAATGCAATGGGTATCCAGGCTGACGGCCGCGATCGATTCCGGACGGCTGGTCCTGTATTGCCAGGATATTGTCCCGGTGGATTCGCCAGGCGACACCGGGCGACATCTTGAAGTTCTTGTCCGCATGCGCGACGAGACGGGAGTTATGGTAATGCCGGGCAGTTTCATGTCTGCTGCTGAACGCTATAACATCATTGGCAGCCTTGATCGCTGGGTTATCAGCAACAGCTTTTCGTGGTACGACAGAAATCGCGGCAGTGAATGTGTGACCGCCCTTGATGCCCTGGCGATCAACCTCTCGGGGAGTTCCATTAACGACGGCGGCTTCCTGTCGTTTATCAGGTCCGAAATCGGGAAATACAATATCCCGCCGGGAGTCCTCTGTTTCGAGATCACGGAAACCGTTGCGATTGCGAATATAGAGGCGGCCTCGGTGTTTATTCAGGAATTGCGGAAACTCGGGTGCCGGTTCGCCCTTGATGATTTTGGCAGCGGCCTGAGTTCATTTGCCTACCTGAAGAACCTGCAGGTTGACTATCTGAAAATAGACGGGAGCATGGTCCGGGATATCGATACGGATGCGGTCAATGCGGCCATGGTCAGCTCGATACAGCAGCTTGGGCGTGCATTGCGCGTCAAGACAGTGGCCGAATTTGTCGAGACAGAGGCGGTCCTGCAGCGACTGGGCGAGATTGGAGTTGATTTCGCCCAGGGCTTCGGTATTGCAAAGCCGGTACCCCTGAACGGGTTGAAGTCGGCCGTCAGGCAATCAGCATAGCCTGTGCTGCACCAGCCAGCGTGCTTATGCTGCGACAGGATCGCTACAAGAGGCAGAAGTTACAGCCAGCCTGAGTCGAGCAATACCAGCGACAACGCAATAGCGCCTGGCACTCCCTGCAGCCAGAGTATAGCCCGGCTGGCGGTAAGGGCTCCAAATATTCCTGCGATGACGACGCACCCCAGGAAGAATACGATTTTTTGTGTACTGCAGGCGTCGTTCAGCAGCAAGCCCCAGCCAAGACCCGCAGCAAGAAAGCCGTTATACAGCCCCTGGTTGGCTGCCAGCACAGCGGTCTGTCTGGCCTGTGTCTCGCTCATGGCGAAGATACGGCGCCCCGCAGGCCTGTTCCACAGAACACATTCCATGTACATGAAAACGACATGCAGCAGGGCAACGGCTGCTACGGAAATTTTCGCGATCATTATGACTCCCCTGGGCTGCTTTCAAAGAACCAGTGGCGCTTCATTCAGCAGGCCAGCCTGTTCTCGCAGGGCAAGAATGTGCTCTTCCCAGTAGCGTGATGTGTTGAACCAGGGAAAGGCGCGGGGGAAAGCGGGGTCATTCCAGCGACGCGCCAGCCAGGCGGCGTAATGCATGACACGCAGGGTGCGCAGCGGCTCAATGAGGCGCAGCTCGCGGAAATCAAAGTCATAAAACTGCTGATAGCCTTCGACAATATCAGCCAGCTGTACCTGCATTTCATGTCGCTCACCGGATATCAGCATCCAGATGTCCTGGATTGCCGGGCCCGTGCGGCAGTCATCCAGATCGACAAAGTGAGGCCCCGCGTCAGTCCAGAGGATGTTCCCTGCGTGGCAGTCGCCGTGAATACGGATGCTGCTGATATTTCCGGCGCTGGCGAATATGCCGGTGATCTGGTTCAGCAGGTCATCTGACAGGGTGCGATAGGCAGTATCCAGATGTGCAGGGATGAAATCCTGATCCAGCAGGAAGCGACGGGACTGGTGCCCGTGGCTGTCGATATCGAGTTCAGGCCGGTGCCTGAATCTGCTCGCCGCCCCGAGGGCGTGCATGCGTGCTATCACCCGGCCAATCCACTGCCTTGCCTGCCGCGTGTCCAGCTCTGGCCAGTAACCTCCCTGGCGTGGATACATCGCGAAGCGGTATCCCTGGTAACGTTGCAGGGTAATACCATCAATCACTATGGGTGCAATTACCGGAAGTTCCTGATTCGCCAGTTCCAGCGCGAATGCGTGCTCCTCGAGAATGGCCGCGTCAGTCCAGCGTCCGGGACGGTAAAATTTTGCAATCACGGGTGCTTCAGACTCAATGCCGGCCTGGTAGACCCGGTTTTCATAACTGTTCAGTGCGAGCAGGCGGCCATCTGTTTGCAATCCGCAGCTGTCAATGGCATTCAGCAGGGTGTCGGGTGACAGTTCCGAGTAGTCGGTGGGCGTGTAGTCTTTTTCCGTGCTCATTGCTATGCCAGGTTCCGGCGCTGCTCGCAGGTGTCGGGACAATATCCCTGCCTGCATGTTAACAGGTCCTGGTCAGTATGAATCCGGCGCGGGGCATGTCATTTTCTGCTATCCGTGATTTCCTCGTAGGCGGCCTTGATCTTCTGGGTTTTTTCCGTAGCGATCTTTACCATTTCGTCCGGGAGCCCCTTGGCAATGAGTTTGTCAGGATGGTGCTGGCTCATAAGCCGCCGGTAGGCTCTCTTGACTTCCGTATCTGTCGCTCCCTTGCCAACTCCCAGGATTTCATAGGCTGCCTCGAGGTTGTGCCCGCGTCGTGGGGGTCGTTCACTGTTTCCCGTAAATCTGAAAAGATGCTCGATTGCTGCATGGTCAAAGCCGAGTTCCTGACCGATGGTAAGTATTATATTTCTTTCGGCTGCGTGGAGCCGGCCGTCTGCCATGGCTACGGCAATCTGGATTTCAATGAACATCTGTACCAGGTTGCGTCTGCCATGACATTCGTGCCTGAACTGCATGAGCACATCATGCAGTGGAAAGCCTTCCTTCTTGCCCTCGTTGAAGAGTTTGATCGCTGCACGGCGTTGCCGGGAGTCAAGCTGCATGCGCGTCATGATTGCTTCGGCTGATGATATTTCTGCGGCAGTTACCTTGCCGTCGGCCTTTGCGACGTGCCCCATGATGGAAAAACTTGCCGTGAAAAAGGCGGCCTGGACACGCTCCTGCTGTCCAATGCCATAGGCTGCGCGCTCACCGGTGGCCCGGATGCCCCTGTCAAAGTTGCGTCCCAGGGCGGCTCCCAGCAGTGCACCCAGCGGCCCGCCAAACATGTAGCCGAGCGTCCCGCCCAGCAGTGTGCCCCACCAGGCCATTATTGTCGCACTCGCCCAAACGGACGCATCACTGGCATTGCACCAGCTTGCGGTATGTCTCTATGCATGCCTTGTCGTTGCCGGGTTACTTGAAAACCGGCAACGGTGTGGAGATGTACCAGATTTTTTGTTTGTCGTCGAACTGCCATACCTGGTTGTCAACCAATGACATCAGTTTGAGATTATCTTCATCGTAATAGGATATTTTTACCGTAATGTAAACGGTGGCTTCATCGTCCGAGGGGTTGGTGCTGACTATATCGTATCCTGTGACCTTGATGCGTTTCAGCTTGGCCGGGTCCGTCGCGGGGGCGGGTTCCCCTTCATGTCTCCGCAGGCTGTTTGCGGCAGGAAAGTCCGCCCAGCGCATGGCGCTCTCATAATAATAAAGCGTTTTGTCCAGGCTGATTGATTTCTTGCTGTCGTCGACGGCAGCGCATGCCTGCAGCAGGATAGCGGTCAGGAGGAGGGTGATGATCCGGTTCATGAAGAATCCTGTCAGGAGGGCCGTGGCTTGCCGGGTGCATTATAACCGACCAGCGGTGTTTGCATAACGGTGGTGGCGGCCAGGTGACAGGTGAACCGGATACAGGGGGAGCGTGGCTTGTCTTCAGGAAGACCGTTCCCTTGAACGGCCTCCCGGTGTGATGCGTGTTGCCGGTTGCTCAGGACTGCCGATTGGCCCGCGTAACGGATTTCATCAGGCGCTCTACATGCCGGGTAATAGAGCTGCGTGCCATGTTTGCATCTTGCCAGGCACTTTCCATTTCCTTTACACGATCCAGGTAGCGATCAAGCTCGGATTTCAGTGCGGTCAGTTCTTTGTCCAGGATCATGGTCCGACGTTGTGCTGCATCCCTTGCCTGCAGCGCCGCATCTCTTTCCTGCGCAATTTCCCTGGAGTCCTGGCTGGCTGCCTGCTTCGTGGAGTTTTCACTGTCTGCGGAGTTGGGCATGTCCAGTGCAGCATTGGCATTGTTCCCTGGCTGCAGGTCAGCGAAGAGCCCGAATACATCTGAGGGGACTCCCTTGTTCAGGCCGCCTTCAAGGACGCAGACATCCAGCCCACGCTGGCTCAGCAGGAACGCTGCGGCGGCGCTTCTGCGCCCGGTATCGCAATAGACGATATATTTTTTCCCCGGGACCAGGATGGGGGCCTTGTCGCGGATCATTGCCAGCGGCACGTTGATGCTGCCTTCGAAGGAGTAGTTCGCGTGCTCTTCCTGCAGGCGCACGTCGAGCCAGACGTCACCTTCCTTGACGGACTCCATAGCCAGGTCGTAGTCGATATAATGCAGCAGCGGTTTTTTCAGAAACTCCACGAAATCCTGTTTTGACAGGCGCATCAGGGTGCCATCCGTCAGCATGGTGATAGTGGCGTTGCGCGGATTGTCGGAAACCAGCGCTTCTTCGCCGAAGCAGTCACCATCGGAAAGTTCGGCCAGCGGGATATCCCAGCCTTTCCCCGAGGCGAGGCGGGTAACCGAGCAGCGGCCCTGGCGAATGATATAGAAATAATCGCCGCTGTCTCCCTGGCGAATCACAACCTCGCCTGCTTTCACAGGGACAGACTGCAATTTCTTCAGTAGCTTCTGTATATCCGTAGGAGTCAGTTTTATGAACGCATCTGACTGCAGCATGCGTGTCAGCCAGTCCTTGCCGGCTGCGGGGTGTGTTTTTAGCTTGCCGCTTTCCTCTGACTGGTCAAGTGTCAGCATGACGTCAAGCAGGGTGGAATCAATGCTCGCGATTACGGCCTTGGTGGCAGCGCGGGCAGTGGTGATGCGGGGCTGCTGGTTGGCAATCGGGTAGCGCGCCGGGGTCGTCCCCGCAGAGACAACGCCTGTAACCTTGCCATTGGCATCGATGAAATTGATGACACCATCCAGCAGGTAGATGGACTTGTTGTCCCTGTCTCCCTCGCCAAATAGGTAGCTGCCGGCGCTGATATCCTCGATGGCCAGGCTGCCAGAGATGTCCCGATAGCGGTCTTCGGTGAGTCCGTTCAGGGGGATGAGATCGCGCAGTATGTCTCTGCCGCTTGACTGCGCTTCCTGTTGCTCGCGTGTATTCATGATAATACCTGCATGTGTTGCGTGTTCATGCCGTCCCGGATAGCGGGAATTCAACGAATATATCGGCGCTATTCCCCATTTATTCATGGTCCATGCGTATCGTTGCCGGAAATTAAATAATCTATTGAATTGGAATGACAATATCAGGCGGCCCGCGGCACTGGTCGAGTGTGTTGCCCGGGCTGTATGAGATGCGCGGCATGGATGCCGGCCAGCGTTGAACCGTGATTGTCGGCCTGAGCAGTTCCCGGTCTGCGGCACTGGCACACTGCGGCCAGGCCACTCAGCTTCGACCGGCGCTGCGGGGTGTAATGTTCTGCAGGTAGGCGGTACCGCCCAATTGTGACATCTGCTGCAGAATATGGTCGCGCCGGGACAGGACATACCCGGATGGTCTGTCGGCATGGAAGCGCAGCGGGTTTGGCAGTACTGCTGCAATCAGCGCGGCCTGTTCCCGTGACAGTGTGCTTGCGGATCGCCCGAAATAGCGCTGCGCTGCCGCCTGGATGCCGAAGGTCTGCGGGCCTGTTTCGGCGATGTTCAGGTAGACCTCGAGTATCCGCTGCTTCGACCAGAATAGCTCCAGCAGCAGGGTGAACCAGGCTTCCAGCCCCTTGCGCAGGTAGCTGCGTCCCTGCCAGAGGAAAAGATTCCTGGCAACCTGTTGTGTCAGTGTGCTTGCCCCGTGCATGCGGCGGCCGCGTGCGTTATTTTCAACCGCGTTCCTGATCGCTTTCAGATCGAAGCCCCAGTGGTCAGGGAATTTCTGGTCTTCTGCGGCCACGACGGCGAGCGCCGCCTGCGGTGTGATTTGCGCCAGCGGTACCCACTGGTAATCAAGTTTGTGGCCTTCCACGAGGATGCGTTGCAGCATGACTGCCGAGGTCGGGGGAGTGATCCAGCGCAGTGCGATGACAGGAGTCATGCTGAGCAGCAGACATCCCGCGAGCCCCGCGAGCAGCCTGCGTCCCGGTCGTTTCTTCCGCATCTTGAATTCAGCCTCCACCCGGGCGCACAATTTGACTCCATTAACGGCATATTATCCCTGTTTTCCCTCGGGAGAATCTATACGCATGCCTGACGCCCGCTGCTCGCCGGGTTGTGTCTGACGGCGTGTTCATGCAGTCTGGTTTGGGTAACAATTTCCAGCCAGGCAAGGAAGGTATCTCTTGGCTATCAGCACCTTTGATCTTTTCAAAATCGGTATCGGGCCGTCTAGTTCTCACACGGTGGGCCCGATGCGCGCGGCCGCCCTGTTTTTGCAGGCACTTTCAGCGGCGAATCCGGCCGCCTATGTTGCGCGCATCCAGGTTGAGTTGTTCGGTTCCCTTGGCGCCACCGGCAAGGGACATGGTACCGACAAGGCGGTTATTCTCGGACTCGAGGGCGAGGCCCCCGAAACAGTTGACACCGACAGCATTCCGGCGCGGCTGGAACGGGTGCGGGCGGATGGAGTGTTACACCTGACGGATGGTTCACGCATTGTCTTCAATGAGCAGCAGGACCTGATTTTCCACCGGCGCAAGGTACTACCCTACCACCCCAATGGCATGAGATTTGTTGCCAATGGCAGTGCGGGGGACGTGTTGCTGGAGCGAACCTATTACTCCGTCGGGGGCGGCTTCGTGGTAAACGAGGCGGCTGCCGGTGCCGATCGCATTGTCGAGGACCAGACACCGTTGCCATACCGGTTTCACAGTGCAGCGGAATTGCTGGCGCATTGCGCCGGGAGTGGTCTGTCGATCAGCCAGATCATGCTGCAGAACGAGTGCGCCTGGCGCACCAGGGCCGAGGTTCGTGAGCGCCTGCTGGAAATCTGGCACGTGATGCAGGCCTGCGTGGAACGCGGCTATCATACCGAAGGGCTGTTGCCGGGGGGCTTGAAGGTCAAGCGGCGGGCTGCGCGGCTGTATCGCCAGCTCACCAATGAAAAGGAACTCGACAAGGCGCCGCTCGGTACCATGGACTGGGTCAATCTGTTCGCGCTGGCCGTGAACGAGGAGAACGCGGCGGGCGGCAGGGTGGTGACGGCGCCGACGAATGGCGCTGCCGGCATTATCCCGGCAGTACTGCATTATTTCTGGAAGTTCTGCCATGGCTACAGTGAAGACGGTATCGTCCGCTTCCTGCTGACGGCGGCAGCCATCGGTGTGCTCTACAAGGAAAATGCCTCGATTTCCGGTGCGGAGGTCGGCTGCCAGGGTGAGGTGGGTTCGGCCTGTTCCATGGCGGCCGCCGGCCTGACCGAGGTGCTGGGCGGGACACCGGAGCAGGTGGAGAATGCTGCGGAGATCGCAATGGAGCACAACCTTGGTCTGACCTGTGATCCTGTCGGTGGGCTGGTGCAGGTACCCTGCATCGAGCGTAATGCCATGGGTGCGGTCAAGGCTATCAATGCCTCGCGGATGGCGCTGCGCGGAGACGGAACGCACTTCGTCTCGCTCGACAAGGTCATTAAGACCATGCGGGATACTGGTGCAGACATGAAGACAAAATACAAGGAAACCGCTCGCGGCGGCCTCGCCGTGAACGTTATCGAGTGCTAGCTGTGAATTCTGTGGCGGTTGTTTTCACGGGCTAAATCCGGGGAACTCCGGCTGGTCCAGCCGTCCTGCCTTGTGGCCGGGATCAGCTCCTGGCGGCGACGGACTGGATAACCGTGATGCGCGATTTCTGCAGATTGCGAATCAGGTTCTCGAACTTGGGCAGGGCACTGGCCCCCATCAGCAGGTGCAGACCGAGTGGAGCCGGACCTGCGGCCCTGACCTGGGCAACGGTGCTTCTGAACCATGCCAGCGAATCTTCACTGCGGTTTTCCCACTCCAGCACCTGCAGTCCGGCTGCCTCGAGAATGTCCGGCACCGCATCGGCCCGTGCCAGGAAACTGATCGAAGGGTCGCCGGCCCAGGGCACGGGGTACCAGGGTTCGCTGCCG
>Ga0210064_1001180_pt1 | contig 11384 bp, 5 predicted proteins | sample Muzzi_CordC_D2_FD_185531 | JGI IMG/M metagenome (GOLD analysis project Ga0210064, IMG submission 185531) | Wetland microbial communities from San Francisco Bay, California, USA, that impact long-term carbon sequestration - Muzzi_CordC_D2 (SPAdes) | ecosystem: Environmental > Aquatic > Marine >...
TTTTCACCGTTCAGCATCGATGAGAAGCCAAACTATGGTTCACCGGATTTTGCTCGAGATATTGCGTTCCAGAAGATCAAGAACCGTGTCGAAGGAACCAAGATGGCCGCTGAGAAGCTCAGCGTTGCTTGAGTGATCTGCCGCTGCGTGTCATAGAGACAATTGATACAGGAAATGAGTATAATCGCTGAATTTGCGATTTAATCAGGCATGGAGGAGCCTACCCCTTCCACGATATATTGTGTCAAAATTCGATGCCTTAAAATGCGGGATATCTTACCTGAGCTTACACCGGAAGACAAATTGAATCGATAGAGGATACGGAATCCAAATCGTGAATGTTTTATTATAGTTTGACTCCGGCTATGTTGGACCAGCAGACCGTTTTTTTATTTGCCAGATTATTGTGATAGTTTCAATTTTAGGTGGGCAGGCGGTTATGTGATCACCATTTCATATCACGGGTATAGCGTATGATGTGATATATTGAAGACTATTCAAACTCTGGTAAAACTACAGATAACATAATTGGTGGTTGTCAAGTCAGGTAAATCCTGAATTAGACCATTGTCAAATCATCTTCGTCCACCAACACATGATCTTAAACGAAAATTTGAACTTGTTTTCTTACCCCTTGAGCTTTGAGCTTATTTTTGTTTTTATCCTATTTCCTCTTTCCTATTTTCTATTTCCTCTTTCCTTAGTCCTTACCCTTGATCCTGCCCCCTGACACCTGACCCCTGACACCTTTCCAGGCATTTCCCTTTTCTCTTTTCTTTATCCTTTGTCCTTGAACCTTGTTCCTCTTTCCTATTTCCTCTTTCCTAATCTCTAGTACCCATTTCCCATCACTTCAGTCCTGCTTTGCGCAGACTTTGGACGACACGATCCCTGTCGGACGGATTCTTATAAGGGACCTTCCTCATAAACGACTCCACGGTGAATTTGGGATTGATTCTTAAGACTTCGGCTGCTTCTTTCCGAGCCTCCGCTTCCCTACCGCAGGCTCCGTAGACAGCGGCGCTGGTAACGCGGGAAATCAGATGGTCCGGCTGACGCTTGAGTCCCTTCTCGCACGTTGCGATGGCTTCCTTGCAATCCCCTGCCTGGAAATAATCCAATGCCAGTTGTCGATTGTAAATGTCGGGAGCCATCGGTTCCAGGCGCAATGCCTTCTGGATCACCGGAATGGCCTCCTTCGGTTTTCCGGCCATCCTGAGAAGAAACCCCAGGTATAAATACGCATATCCCGAATTGGGATCGAGTTCGACGGCTCGCTCCGCCTCGGCGATCCCTTCGTCATACCGACCGCTCCACCAGTAGAGTATGCCTAACGTGCTGTGCGCATCGGCCAGCGAGCCATTCAAGGCCAGCGCCTTTTGCGTCAATTCCGTGGCCTTTGGTACATCGTCCTCAAGGCGGGTCGCTCCAAAAAACACTTTAAAATAGTAGATCGCACCCAGCATCGCGTAGGCTTCTGCGTACTTTGGATCCAGAGCAATCGCTTCCTCCGCCATGCGCTGGGCCAGGGCATAGCTCGCCCGATTCCCCTTGTAACGATATTCACGACTCTGCATGAGTTTCAGGTAGGCTTCGAGACTCTTCGTGCCTTCCGCCCACACACGGGCCTGCTCGCCGAGGGTCAGATTCACCTGCAACGCCGACGCGATCTTCAGAATGACCTCGTCCTGAAGGGCAAAGATGTCCTTAAGATCACGGTCGTAGGATTCGGCCCATACGTGCCGGCCCGAGATCGCATCAATCAGCTGAACGTCGATCCGGACACGATCGCCGGATTTCTGGATGCTGCCCTCCAGCACGTACCGGACCCCGAGCTCCTTGCTTACCTGCTGGACCTTCACAGGCTTGCCTTTATAGGTGAACATCGAGTTGCGGGAGATGACGAACAGGGAGGAGATTTTTGACAGGGACGTGATGATCTGCTCGGTAAATCCATCCGCGAAAAACTCCTGGTTCGGGTCGCCAGTCATGTTTTCCAACGGCAGGACAGCGATCGATGGTTTATCGGGCAGTGGATAAGCCATTTGTTCCACAGAGGCAATCCCCAGCGGTCCGGCAGCCGGGCGCCGGATCACACTATAGGCAATAAATCCACCGATCGAGATTATCAGCAGGCCGATCACAGCAGCGTAAATAAGGCGAGTCGATGGTTTCCGCACCGGCGTTTTGACCGTACACTCCGGGCCGCTCTCATCACCGGTCAGCCGATAGACTCGAATGGGCGTCGATATGTTCTTTACCGTCTGCTCGCCCAAGTATTCACATCCGAAAGCAAGCTTGTTTTCGATCTGATCATAGGCGCTTCCAGAGACACATATGCCGCCGGCCTCAGCCAGCGATTCCATTCGTGCGGCCACATTGACTCCGTCGCCATAGATCCGCTCCCCATCATAGATGACATCACCCAGATTGATACCGATACGAAATTCCATTCTCCTATCTGCGGGCAGAGCGGCGTTTCTGGTTTGCAGCGAGCCCTGGATATCAAAGGCACACTGCACGGCGTGAACCACGCTGGCAAACTCGGCCAAAATGTTATCACCCGGTGAATCGACCACCCTGCCCTGATAGCTGACAACCAATTCGTTAATCACAGTGCGATACGCAGTGAGAGTACGTACGGTGGCCTCTTCGTCCGATCGCATCAAACGGCTGTAGCCTTTGACATCGGCGCTGAGGATAGCGGTAAGCTTGCGTCTAAATTCTTCAGTGTCCATTGGGCCGCCCCTATAATGGTTTAGCAAAAAAAAGAGACATCAGAATTAGAATGGTGGATTCAGAAGGAATAGGTAAGCTATATTGATTTATAATATAATAAGATATGAAGGGTCAATATTTTATTTGAATTACAAAATGTTAAAACATTCAGATGTCCGGCAAATTAAATGTGCGGGAGTTTGATTGAGTCTGAATATTATTTTGTTCAACATACCGATTATCTTTAAAAGATTCGTAGATAGTTGAAATTTTCATTCGTTATCTCAGGTCTGGCGCTATCTGTGATCTATTGAGACTATTCAAACTCTGGTAAAACTACAGATAACATAATTGGTGATTGTAAAGTCAAGTAAATCCTGAATTAGACCATTGTCAAATCATCTTCGTCCATCAACAGTAATCATTGCCACTGTGTCCTTTCCTTTCGAGTCTAATCCTTGATCCTTAATCCTTGAAACTCTTTCCTATTTCCTGTTTTCTGTTTCCTATTTTCTATTTCCTCTTTTGCTGACAGATGAGCAGACACATTACCGTAACTACCTGTTTTTTTACTTCTTTGCACATAAAATTAAAGACCTTTGAAAGATTTCATTACATCCTTTCTAAAATTTGGGTAGGGAAGGTCTCTGTTATATTGAAGGTAATCCAGAAGGGTTTTTATTTCCTGAAAATCAATTCGATTTGCTTCATACATCAGTTCCAACAGATCCAACAGCCCCCTAACTTCAATCCCGAAAACCTTACCGAGTTCAGTCATGTCTGAATCATCGGTAATCACCGGAACACCCAAAACAGCACCATAAGCCAGTGCCCTGACATCAACATGGGAAACACCAAGTCCCTCACTGATGTTGTATTCCCAAATGTAGGAATATGTGAGTCGCACCTGTTCTTTTTGAGATTTTGTGATCTGGATACGACGTTTGCGGTTTTCCACGTATTCAGGCTGATTCACCCAGCCGAATTTGTTTTTGAGCCGTGGACTTTTATCAAACTCCTTTTGAAATTCCGGGATAACATAAAGCACATAGCTTTGTTCTCCGAAACTTTCGTGAAGAAGGGGATGAAAACTGTTGGCGAGCCTCAAGTAGGCATTGCTGTCGAGTAGGATTCTAATTTTTTCCATCTAGTTAACCAGTTCCGCATGTATCTCCTTGGCATCAAAAATCGAAGTATCCAGGACCATCTGAATGAATCCCGCAGGTTTTTCATTTTCAGATAGATAGACCCTTAAAGTTTCAAAATAGGGACTGTGAAAAATTTTTTTGGACATTTGTATATACTCAGATGCATTGAAAAGTTTTCCTTCGTTTAGAGTCTCACTGACTTTCGGATATTTTTTATTCAGGTTCGTTGCTACAGCATAGATGTCAGGCTCAAGTTCAAATACTTCTATGTTACTTTCCACTGCATAGTCGTTAATGGCCTTATAGATAGTGATTGGCGAAATAACGAAAGAATCCGCAAGACCAAGAATATGGTTAATCCTCGACCGTGTTGAACGAAGTCGCTGCAGCGCTACATAGGCTTCCTCGGCCTGCTCCCGAGGGAACAGCAAGGCCTGGGCAAAAGAATCCGCAAAATCCTCGGCCGGCTCTCCTTTCAAAGACGGCGAAAGAACATGACCCAATTCATGGGCCATCCAGAATTTAAAATCATGAATGTTACTGTCTAAATTTAGATAGATCCAGGTGGTTCTGGAATTCGGAAGATGAATATGGAGCGCATTCTCATGGTGTTCTTTCTGTCCGTGAAAAACAGGGATTAAAACAACCTCGAACTCGTTTAGTTTTTTAATAAGTTGCTCGAAATTTATTTTTACTCCGTTAGTCAAATCGATTTCCGAACGAATCCGGGCTGCTGCCTTCTGTATATAATTATATTCCAGCCTTGGTTCTTTAAGAACAGGCGGTTGAAATAAACCATCAAAGGGTAGGTAAGGGACCATCAGCTCAAGCAGCTGTCCTATTTCCTTAGCGTGTGCTACGTGATTATCTGTAGTTTTACGGCGGCCCTTTTTTCGGAATGCAACAACCGGTTCCGTTGAGGTAACGGATTTTTGGACCATATCCTGAAACGGCAAGCCAAGGGTAACCCCAAGCTTTAACAATTTGTCCGGACGGGGAAATTTTCGGCCTTTAAACCAGGAAGATACAATTGTCCTGGAAACACCTATCTCTTTGGCAAGCCTGGACTGATTAAGCCCAAGTTCATCCATCACTCCGACAATTCTTTTGATATTAAGTTGTTTTTCCATAAACAAAACAATAGTTAATATGTCAACTTTTGTCAACTTTAAAATTAGAATCGTTGGAAAATATAACAATATAATTGATGAAACTTAGGGCAAAGATGATCTAAATACCTATGAAGTCGATAACTTTTTTCCCAATATGGAAATCTCATATACAACTAGACTAAACTTGCCAACGTGATCGGACAATCAGCTATGTTATTTTCATCAAGTTTGATAGTGACTAGTGTAAAAGCGGTTTCTCTGGATGCAGATTGATCGTTCGGAAAATTCAGCACTAAAAAATATTACACACAATGTTCCCTCCGAATTTGAATCATATATCATGCATCATTTATCCTGTATCTATAATTTATCTTTCAGTTTTTATTATTTCCTTGACCGTTCGGAGTTAATTGTGTATGAAAATTTTTGAATTTACTCGGATATTTTCTTTCCCCTTCAATATTGATTCTTACATTCGCCTCAACACGGGGGCTTTCTTGTTCAGACAATTTGATTTTGAAGTACTAACCACGGTTTGACACCAGCCATTGGTCCCAGCCACTGAACAGAATTCAAAATCGATCGTCAGTTTCACAGTGGCTATTTTTGTTATTCGAAATTAGATAATAGAATTTTTTTATAAAAAATGTTGCAATATATAAATCAATATGTTTATATAAATTAACTTTAAATTGCTAGTGGTTTCTTGAAAAGTAACAATTCTTTTTTTTCGAAAAGGGTTTTTGAAGTGCTGGGATAAAATCGTAAAATGAATTAGCTTCAATTCTAAAAATCAATTGATTGCGCAAACCAGAAAAAAGTATTCAATCCCAGGTAAATGGATATTGCAGTTATATAACACCTTTGATTTAAATAAACTCAATAGCAATAAAATAAACAGAGTGGAATAGATAATACAACAGATGCCCTTTGTTAAATTTTGCTTTTAAAAGATAATTTACTAATTTTTGTGAGGGCAAACGAATGACAAGATATGCATTTTAAGCTCATTAGCAGGATTGTTGCGGGTACCATGGATAGACAATGATCGAAAGAATAAAGGAAAGAGGTTGGCGGGACTATTAAAAGGAACTGGATATTATTTATTCTGTTGGAGAAACTCAATAATTTTTCAAAAATAATTGAGTTTATTAGACTATGAATTATGTTCAATACAATAGTTTATTAATATTAGATTGCATTTTCATGATAATGGTTTTAATCATGTCAATCTTGGGAACGGTGACTTGTAGATTTTAGTGAAAAAAATTCTCAAAAAAAAATAATTTTACTATAATTATATATTTTAATCTCATAGAATTTTATCAATATATTGTGGTCACTATTCCCTTGACACACAACATGTTTTTATAATACCTGTTTAAACAGGAGCGGTTAGTTCCGATAATTGATTAAGGAACCCGGTTGATGAATATACAGGATCTACTAAATATCCTTGAATACTCCGAGTCATCATATTATCTCACCGGTTCTCGTCTTAATGCACATCTCGCTTATTCACACGCTTTTCGCCTAGCCAAAGAAAAATGCGGTCTGGATGGCGTCTATACATTGCATGGAAGCGACTTGAACCTGAATTTAGGCCAAATCATTCTCCCCATCGTTTATGTCTGCAAGGCAAATTCCGAGACAGAAGCGGCTAAACTTCACAAATTAGTATGGAATCAAAATATTGTTCCCTTCCTCATTGTTGAAACGCCTAAAACTTATCGCCTGTACCCAAGTTTTAATTACAATCCGCGAGTCGAAAAAGAGAAAGACCAAAGCATTTTAAAAATCGCGAAAACGGCAAATGCAGTATTATCGAATTTATCGGAACTAAAAGCCAGTGCTATTAATAGTGGAGCAATATGGCGCAAATGGGGAAAAGCCGTAGCCCAAGAAAAGCGCGTTGATACAAAATTACTGAAAAACCTCAAAAACCTTAGCGCTTGGTTGCAAAGTTATAACATGCCGAGAAACGCTGCCCATGCGCTTATCGGCAAGTATGTTTATCTCCATTATCTGAAAGATCGTGGTATCCTTTCGGACCGTAAGCTTTCACAATGGGGGATTGAAAAAAATACTATATTCGGCCGAAATGCCAACTTGGCCGGATTTCATAATGTTATCGAGCGACTTGATAACTGGCTAAATGGCAGTCTGTTTCCTATTCCTAAAGAAGGGCTTGGATCGCCCAGTTCGAACCATATACAAATGGTAGCTGGAACCTTTTCCGGTGACGATCCGCAAACCAGGCAAATGCATTTGGATTTCAAAGCGTATGATTTTCAACACATCCCAATAGAAACTTTGTCGATAGTTTACCAGCAATTTTTGCACGCCGAAGGAAAAGGCCGAGGGCAGGGTGCTTATTACACACCGATTCATCTGGTTAACTTTATTTTAGACGAGCTTGATGCAAAGCATCCGATTCGTAAAGGCATGAAGGTTTGCGACCCTGCATGCGGCTCGGGAGCATTTCTTGTCCAATGTTATCGAAGACTTATAGAACGTGAAATTGAACAGGAACCAAAAAAACACTTGTCGCCGTTTGACTTGCAGAAGTTATTAACCGATCATATCTATGGAGTAGATGTAGATAAAGATGCGTGTGGAGTTACTGAGCTCAGCCTAATCCTAACATTGCTTGATTACGTTGATCCCCCAGATTTGGAGAATCCGGCTTATAGCAATTTTGTTTTACCCCCACTGCAAAACCAGAATATTTTCTGCTGCGATGATGGCTTTTTTGATCCCGGGTCCACCTGGCAAACAGCCAAACCCAAAGAAGGGTATGATTGGATCATTGGGAACCCGCCATGGAAGCAACTAAGCCCTAAAAAACTGGAAAAAGGCGATAAAGCTGCTTTAGCTTGGATCAAGGAGAATAAAAACCACCTTCCCGTCAGCGGCAATCAACTGGCGGAAGCTTTTGCCTGGGAAGCGAGCCAACATTTATCAAAGCAAGGGTTGATAGGGCTATTACTGCCCGCTGGCACACTGTTTAAGACCGCTAAAAATTTCAGGCAGGAATTTTTCAGCAAGATGAACGTTTGGTGCGTGGTGAATTTTGCCAACCTACGACATCTTTTATTTCAAGGGGCTAAGAGCCCCGCCGCCGCTTTCTTTTATTCTTGTTTGCAAAAAAATAGGCGCTCACTCTCTCGTATCATCACGTATGCACCGTTTGCAGTAAACCAGTTGGCACGTTATGAGGCTGATAGGCAAAAACGCAAAATGCTGTGGACGGTTATTGTAAATGCGGATGAAATACGGGAGATAAATCCGGTTGAAGCTGCTACGGGCAGTAGCCTACCATGGAAGCTTGCAATGTGGGGTTCACCTCGAGATCGGTTCCTTTTGAACTCTTTGGCCAAGCGTTTTCCTTCTCTTTCGGAATATAAAAAGAAGCATGGGTTGAAAATTCATCCTGGGCTTGAACTTCGCGATGAAAAAGCAGATGAACCTGTTGAATACCTTCAGGAAGTAGAAGGGAAAAAAGAGCTCGATATCACTGTCCTTAGCGGGAAGGATGAAATTTTTGCTATTCCCGAACAAGCCTTAAAACGTATAGATTCAGATCGGGCTTGGGTACGCAAAAGGGGAGGGATTATGCCTCTCCAGATTTGTTATCCTCCTCACATCATCGTCCATGCGGCTAGAAAGTTTGCCGTATTTTCAAATGAGTTTGTGGTGGTTCCGCCAAGGCAGATCGGCATCGCCGGAAAGGCTTCGCAAGTGAACCTTTTGAAAGCACTGGCGCTTTACCTGAACTCGGACTTTGCAGTTTACCAACAGTTTTTATCTTCAACCTTCTGGGGGATCGAACGAGACCGACCGAATAAAACTGATTTAGAAAAGCTTCCAATCCCGATCGATGATTTGTCAAACGAAGAACTTTTAGATTGGGCATGTCTCTATGATGAATTGGCCAAAGCATCTTTGAGATCTTTTTCAGAGCCCAAAGAACCTCTATTCCATGGTCTCATAAAAGCACAGGACACTTTGCACCTAAGGAAACAGTTAAACGAATCTGTTTATGCGTTGCTCAGAATTAATAGGTCCGAAAGGTGGGTCATTGAAGATTTGCTGCTTGTTCGGAAGGAACTGAATGAAGGCAAGCTTGCAAGAGAAGCGATCAATCCAGCAAATAAAGACGAGATCCATAAATATGCCAGAGCGTTCAAAACAGAACTTGATAATTTTTTAGACGCCGATATAAAAGACCAGCATCGAGTGACGGTGTTTTATAACAATGAATTAGCCATAGTAAAAGTCGAACACCCCTATAACCCTCCCGCCGGACCGGCAACTATTTTTGAGGTTAAAGATCAAAAAACAAAAGCGGAATTTGATAAGCTGAAATCAAACCTTTTAAGCAACCAGGGCCAATGGATTTATTTTAATCACAACCTCAAAATTTTTGAAGGGCGCACAACATACTTAGTTAAACCACGCCAACGGCTATGCTGGTTAAAAAGTCAAGCCTTGTTAGATGCGGACGAATTTATCGCTGAAAAACTCACCTTAAGCGGAGCCGATAGCTGATGGTTGCCGATAAAGACCTACAAAAACAAGTCGCTGAAGACGATGACAGGGAAGATTATCTTCGAGTCTTTCGAAAGCAGGTATTCCAACTACTGAAGTGGGGATACGATCGGCTTAACGCTTTAAAGTACCAGGCTGCGGAAGAAGAAGATATTACCGGTGATCTTGCAAAAGAAATTAACGCTGTACTCCAAGACCGTACTTATCCTGAATGGGTATGGCGCTTCTACGTTCATGAAGAGTATCGTATTAATGTAGCAGAACGCAAAGGGAAGCGGCGCAATAGGTTGGACATTGTCGTTATACGAGTTCAGCGTGGCCCCCGCCCCCGCTTTCCTTTCGAAGCCAAGCGTCTTTCTGCGGGTACGCACCCGATCAGCAACTACCTCGGATCGAAAGGCCTGGGTCAATTTTTGACAGGGGATTACGGCCAGGATGCCAGTGAAGGAGGAATGCTGGGGTATGTTCAGTCGCATACCCCCGATTACTGGGCTCAAAAAGCAAATGAAAAAATAAACTATGCTCCCCAAGATTACCAGATACGCCGGGGTGATTGCTGGATAAATATAGAAATCCTTGAAGGATTAAACCCCTGTTACCGTTCCATCCACAACCGTTTATTAGGAAAAAGCCCGATAGCAATCTTTCACTGTTTTCTTATTTTTATATAGAATTGCCTCTTCCTCTATTTCTAACTATCTTACTAAATAATTCCCTGTACGGGTCATATGGGGTTGGACTAAGATAATATGCTTATAATTTCCATAAAATATAATATTGAGGGGACATTAAGGTTTTAGAGAGACAATTTCTATATTAAAAAGGTGATTTTAAGGTCAATCGCATAAACTTTACCACTTATGACAAAATTTTATCTTGGGGTACGTTCATGTGGGCATGAATAAACATCCAACATCAATAAATGAATTAAGAAGCCCGGAAAACTCCTGTGAAGAGATTTAGGGGACATATATAGAAATATAAGTTGAAAATTTACCTACTTTGTTTGACGTTTGTTTTTCAAATATCATTGGGTAGGTTACCCGTATAAAAACAAAAATACTTATTCTCCGGACCGATCTGAGACAGTCCATTTATAATCAATTCCGGGCTATAATCAATCGGGGGTCTGGCCAAGCCAACCATTTGATAACAAATGAAATATAGGTAAATTAGATCGGGGGTCGGGCCAAGCCAACTACCTGATAACAAAGAACCTGTAGACAAAAAGAGGGCTTAATACAGGGCAATAATGGCTTTTTGGGTCCTAAAACAACGGAAATAAGGAGGTGTAGTTGGCAAGAGCGAAACGTCATTACATTCCCGGGCATGTCTGGCACACCCCGGTTGAATGGTCTTCGTTTCAGATGAAATATGCTTCCTTCGGTTAAATATTAAATACAGATTTAACTGGGCAAGCATTTCTCAGGACAAGAATTTAACAGGGCAAATTACCCATCGGTGCCACAAAAGATAATTTTTGCTTTTGATATCGGAAGGTTAGCTTGACACGACCCTCAATCTCATCTTTTTTCAAAATTCTTAGGTCGTATAATACTAGTTAGAATTCGGATTTGAAAGGACATCAAATTGAAAGTTTATTGTATTAAAGTAGCCCTTTTTTATAAAAAAAGAATCTATCGAAATATCGAAATTTTAGAGAATCAGAGCTTGGCTGATTTGCATGACTCCATATTTGAGGCTTTTGACAGGTATGATGAACACCTGTATTCGTTCTTTCTTACGGGAAAGGCGATAAAAAACACGTCATATATCTACGACTATCCTGAAATCACTCACCCGATGAATTTGGAAAATCTTGCTGGCTTTGCACACAAAAAAAGATACAACGCTG
>Ga0210064_1001182_pt1 | contig 11372 bp, 10 predicted proteins | sample Muzzi_CordC_D2_FD_185531 | JGI IMG/M metagenome (GOLD analysis project Ga0210064, IMG submission 185531) | Wetland microbial communities from San Francisco Bay, California, USA, that impact long-term carbon sequestration - Muzzi_CordC_D2 (SPAdes) | ecosystem: Environmental > Aquatic > Marine >...
CGCGTTCGCCAGCGATCACGTAGAGCCTTCCGGCTATGGCCAAGGCTATGGCTAAGGCCATAGTAATAGCCCGGCACACTTCCCATTAGTCCTTTTGAGGAGAAGCAGAAATGACAAAGAAAAACGTTACCGATGATGTAACGGCCAAACCCAAGTCCAGCCGCCGCAAGTTTCTCAAGGCGGGCACCGTGGGCGCCGCCGGCGCCGCCACCCTGGGTTTCCCGATGATCGCCACGGCCGCGCCCGTGGTTCTGAAAATGCAGGCCGCCTGGGGCGGCGGCATCTTCCTGGAGAACGCCAAGTCTTATGTGGACACGGTCCACGAGATGGCCGGCAAAGACCTCAAAATCGACCTTCTGGCGGTCAACGCCGTGGTCAAGACCAGCCAGATGCAGGATGCCGTGAACCGCGGCGTGCTGGATGCGGCCCATTACGTGCCCGCCTACTGGTACTCCAAGTCCCCGACCGCTTCTTTGTTCGGTACCGGTCCGTGCTTCGGCTGGTCGAGCCAGGAAGTGCTGGGCTGGATTAACTACGGCGGCGGTCAGGCGCTGTTCGATGAGTTGATGTCCAACCTTGGTCTCAACGTGGTCAGCTTTTTCAACAGCGCCATGCCGGCGCAGCCACTCGGCTGGTTCAAGCAAGAGATCACCGACGTCTCGCAGATGAAGGGCCTGAAGTACCGGACCGTCGGTCTGGCAGCCGACGTCATGCTGGAAATGGGCATGTCGGTGGTGCAGCTGCCCGGCGGCGAGATTCAGCCCGCCATGAAGTCCGGTCTCATCGACGCGGCCGAATTCAATAACCCGACCTCGGATCGTGACTTCGGCATGCAGGATGTCTCCAAGTACTATCATCTGGCGAGCTTCCATCAGTCCCAGGAGTTCTTCGAAGTCACCTTCAACAAAGGCAAGTACCAATCGTTGCCGGCCGAGCTGCAGGCAGTGTTGAAGCATGCCTCCAATGCTGAGAACTCTAACTTTTACTGGCACAACACCAAGCGTTACGCGGAAGACCTGGACAAGCTCCGGGCACAGGGCGTGAACGTTTACCGTACGCCGGACTCGGTCATGGCTGCTGAACTCGATGCGTGGGATGTGGTCGTCAAGCGCATCTCCGGCGAAGACCCCTTCTTCGCCAAGGTGATCAAGTCGCAGATGGCGTATGCGAAAGAGGTAATGGGTTACCTGAACCTCAATCAGCCTGACTACAAGCTCGCTTACAAGCACTACTTCGGTTGAGAGAAGTCGCGAGCACTTGAGGCAATTGACGGGGGTCGAGTTTCGACCCCCTTTTCATATGGCCGGAGGTTGCTTTGGTCTCGATAATTTACGCGATTGAAAGCCTCAGTATCTGGGTCGGGCGGGCGTTCGGCTGGTGCATTCTCATCCTGACCTTTTCCGTTTCCTACGAAGTCTTCGTGCGCTATGTGTTGAACTCGCCAACGGTCTGGGTATTCGACATGATGGTGCAGATGTACGGGGCGCTGTTCCTGATGGCGGGTCCGTACGCATTGGCTCAGGACACCCACGTGCGCGGTGATGTGATCTACCGGCTGCTGCCGGTGAGATGGCAGGCGCGCATCGATTTCACGCTATACCTGTTGTTTCTCTTTCCAGGCATGCTTGCGCTGTTCTGGTTCGGCTGGGAGATCGCGGCGGATTCCTGGCGATACCACGAAGTGAGCTGGAACAGCCCGGCGCGTATCCAGATCTATTTTTTCAAGACCCTCATTCCCGTGGCCGGGATGCTCATGTTCATTCAGGGCATCGCCGAGCTGTTGCGCTGCTGGAAGGCGATGAAGGAGGGCGTGTGGCTCGAGCGCACCGATGACATCCGCGAAACCGAGGAAGATTTGATCTCCCAGGTCCGCACCGAGGGTGTTCCCGAGCTTCTGCGCGACGACGTCGTGCCCCGCTGAGCAGTCACCATGACTAATCCCCAAGTCGCGATCTTCATGCTGTCGTTGTTTATCGTCCTGGTGCTGTTCGGCTTTCCCATCGCCTTGACCCTGCTGGCCATGGGCGTCGGCTTCGGCTTCTACGCCTACCACGAGGCCGGGTCGATGCACGTCATCGCCGATGCGTTCAACAACAAGGTGTTCTACCTGTTGAACCAAACCGCCTACTCGGTGATGGAAAACGACACCCTGGTGGCGATCCCGCTATTCCTGTTCATGGGATACGTGGTGGAGCGCGCCAATATCGTCAATCGGCTGTTCTTTTCCCTGCAGCTGGCGGCCAGGAATCTGCCCGGCTCGATGGCGGTCGCGGCCCTCATTACCTGCGCCGTATTCTCCACCGCCTCGGGTATCGTCGGCGCCGTTGTTACGCTCATGGGTCTGCTCGCCTTTCCGGCCATGGCGTCGGCCAATTACAACAAGGAGTTCGCATCCGGAGTCATCTGCGCCGGTGGCACCCTGGGGATCCTCATCCCGCCTTCGATCATGTTGATCGTCTATGCTGCCATTGCCGAGCTGTCGCCGCTGCGTCTTTACGCGGCTGCCATGTTCCCGGGCCTGCTGCTGGCCAGCTTCTACATTCTGTACGTTTTGGTCAGGGCCGGACTGAAACCGTCCATCGCGCCGCCGCTGAAACTGGAGAATCCACCATCAAAGCGGGTGGTTTTTCTCGAGCTGATGAAGTCCTTTGTTCCGCTGACCATTCTCATCGCGCTGGTGCTTGGCTCGATCCTCGGCGGTCTGGCAACCCCGGCGGAAGCCGCCGCCATGGGCGCGCTGGGGGGGCTGGTTCTGGCGCTCTGCTACGGTGCGTTGACCTGGCGCAAGGTGAAGGAGTCCGTATACCTGACCGCCAAGACCACCGCCATGGTCTGCTGGATGTTCATCGGTTCATGGACCTTCGCGGCGGTTTTTTCCTATCTGGGCGGCCACGATGTCATCGAGCACTGGGTGGTCTCCATGGATCTGGAGACCTGGCAGTTCCTGGTCATGGTGCAGCTCATCATTTTCGTGCTCGGCTGGCCGCTGGAGTGGTCGGAGATCCTGATTATTTTCGTGCCCATCTTCCTGCCGATGCTGGCGGTCTTCGAGGTCAATCCCTACTTCTTCGCCATGCTGGTGGCGCTGAATCTGCAGACCTCGTTCCTGACCCCACCCATGGCCATGTCGGCCTACTACCTGAAGGGCGTGCTCGGCAAGCAGATCGAGCTGATGCAGATTTTCAAGGGCATCATGCCGTATCTGGCCATTGTCATATTCACCATGGTGCTCATGTACCAATTCCCGGGCATCGCCTTGTGGCTGCCCGATTATCTGTTCGGTGTCTACGTTCAGTAGGGTCCAGCAGGTGAGGGTGCGGTCATGAGTGCGCTATGGGAGCTCACCGCCATCGAGGCCACGCGCCAGATCCAGGCGGGGCTCATCAGCTCGAAGGAGCTGGTGTCTGCCTGCATCGCACGCATTGGTGAAACCGACGGCAACATACGCGCCTGGTGCTATTTCGAGCCGGACAAGGCGTTGGCGGACGCGGTCGAGCGCGACGAGCTGCGCCGCCGCGGCGGCGCGCTGGGCGCGCTGCACGGAATTCCGGTTGGTGTAAAGGACATTATCGATACCAACAGTATGCCGACCGAGTGCGGCAGCCCCATTCATCGCGGCAGAGCGCCGAAGGCGAATGCTGCCGTCGTCGACAAGTTGCTGGAGGCGGGGGCAATCATCATGGGCAAGACGGCGACTACCGAGTTCGCCTATTTGCACCCCGCCGAAACGGCCAACCCCCACAACCCGGCCCATTCCCCCGGCGGCTCGTCCAGTGGCTCGGCCGCCGCGGTGGCAGCGGGACAGGTGCCGCTGGCTATCGGCAGCCAGACCAACGGGTCGACCATTCGTCCGGCGTCGTTCTGCGGCTTGTTCGGCTTCAAGCCGACCCGCGGCATGGTCTCGCGCCGCGGCGTGCTGGAAACCTCCCGCACTCTGGATCAGATGGGTGTCTTCGCCAGGAATCTCGAAGACGCCGCCTTGCTCTCCGATACGCTCGGCGGCTACGACCCCGCCGACTCCATGAGCTTTCTGCGCGCGCGCCCCAGTGCCCTCGAGGGCGCCCGGGACGCACCACCGGTGGAGCCGAATCTGGTCTGGTTCGACCTGCCCTTTGCCAGCCGCCTGTCAGCGGCGAGCCGCGAAGGGCTCGACGAAGTGCTGGATTGTTTAGGCGCGCGGGTGGAGAAGTTTCCGTCACCGCGCACCTTCGCGGGTATCGTACACCACCAGCAGGTGATCCATGAGTACGAGATGGCCCGCGCGCTGCAGGTACAGATCGACAACCATTGGGACGCGATCAGTGAGTCTTTGCAGCCGGCCCTGCAACGCGGCCTGGCGCTCAGCGACGACGAGTACGCGCACGCCCTGGCAATGGTCGAAGAAATGGCGGATTTCTACACCGAAGTGTTCAACGAGTATGACGCCATCATTGCCCCCAGCGCGCCGGGTGAGGCGCCGCTGAAGGAGGCGGGCACAGGCGATCCGATTTTCTCGACCCTTTGGACTTTCAGCGGTTTGCCGGCGTTGACCTTGCCGTTGTTGGTGGGGGAGTCCGGCCTGCCGATCGGGGTGCAGCTGGTGGGTGCGCTGGAAGGCGACGACAAGCTGTTCAGGACCGCCGCCTGGTGTTTGCGCCATGTGGAAGCCGACGCGCAAGAGCACTATGATGATGCGGTGCAGAGGGCCGAGTCATGAAGTCACCGAAATCAGTCAAGATAATCACCGGGTTTGTCTCCACCGTGTCCGTCATCGCTTTCGTAATCGGTCTGGCGTGGAGCATCTCGACCGGTTTTGCCGGATTCTGGGGCGGCCTGCCGTTCTGGATAATTTCCGTTAGCGTGTTGGCAATGCTCATATATGATTACTGGGACGAATGCATCCGCGACAGGAGTAACGGCGGGTAGTAGCTGTCAGGCTCGCGGCTCGATTAAGATTCTCGACGCGGACCTGGAGCCGGTTTTTCATCGTCAACGCCGGTGCCTGCACTACCCGATGTCGTCGTTTTTGTAGAACGCCTGCAGGCACTAAGGTGAATCACCCCTCGGCACTGCGTATCGCGATCAGTATCGACGAGCAGCGGCTTTGCCTTTTCGAGGGTGAAAAAGCCCTCATGGAGATCCCCGTATCGACTGCCGGTAACGGCCCCGGCGAGCGCATGGGCAGCGAGTGCACGCCGCGCGGCCGCCACATCATACGTGCCAAGATTGGCGAAGGCGCGCCGATGGGCAGTGTGTTCGTCGGCCGGCGCCCCACCGGTGAGTTGTTTCATCCCCGGTTGCGGGATCAGCATCCGGACCGGGATTGGATCCTCACACGTATTCTGTGGTTAAGCGGCGTCGAGCGCGGGCGCAACCGCCTTGGCATGGTCGATACCATGCGTCGCTACATCTACATCCACGGATGCCCCGATGACGTTGTTCTCGGTACGCCGGGATCCCATGGATGCGTTCGGGTGGGCAACGCAGACGTCGTCGAACTCTTCGAGCGCGTGCCCGCGGGTACGCCTGTTCTTATCGAATAAGGGGGGGGAGGGGGAGGGGACAGACTTCAAGTCTGTCCCTTGGTATCCCCTTGGTATCCCCTTGCCCGCAAACCCTACTGATGCATACGCTGCTGAGCGCGGACCAGATAATCCATGAGCTCCAGATCCCTCTGCTTGAGCTCCATTGCCTGGTTCACCCACGCTTCTGCGACGCGAATGAGCGCCCCATAGTCCAGCGGCGACGCAGCCTGAATAGCGCGCCTCAAACCCTGATGGGCGTGAAATAGACGGTGCCGCTTCTTGATATAGTGCTTCACCGCTTGCTCACCCTCACCGGGCTCGGCAAGAACGTCCACCAGGCCCATGTGATGGAGCTCCTCGGCGCTGTAGGTACGTCCACTCAAAATCAGCTCCTCGGCCCTCGCCGGCGTGAGCCGCCGGGTCAGCAGTTGGTAGGCGCCCATCCCGGGAAACATGTTGAACATGACCTCGGGCAATCCGAGTTTGCTTTGCTTCTCCGCTACCACCACGTTGGCGGCCAATGCGGCTTCGAATCCGCCGCCCAGAGCCTGGCCTTGAATCAGCGAGATCGTGATAACCGGCAGCTTGTAGTTAACGGCGTTGGTATAGACGAGGTCGATGCAGTCACAGGCATATCGGAGCAGTGCCTCGCGATCCTGTTCGCGGATCAATCTCTGAAACAAGCACAAATCACCACCGAGGCTGAAGACCCCCGGGATACGGGATGCGAGCACCTGGTAGCGCAGCGGTTGCGCACAGCCCGAGTCCATCTCCTCGCGAACGCGGCTTTCCACCCGCACCTGGCCCTGGCGAAGCGCGGCAATGAGTTCGGGGGTGAAGTTCGTCGGGCTTTCAGGCCGTAGAGTGGCCCAGAAGACTCCGTACTCGGCCTCGAAACGTGAATCGTAATGCGTCTCGAAGGCGTCCTCCCGCTCTTCGGGAAAGGGGCGAGCACGAGGACTCAGCCCCGACATTGCTCCGACAGAGCGAGTGAATTCCGAGTTCGACAGAGCGGGAACTCCAGGTAGTAACTCCATCCGGGTCTGTTGCAGTAAATTTCTCATATTGCCTCCGCTGATTAGAATTATTTGAATTACTTCTTGACGTGGCTTGGGTCCCTCTCGCGGTTTTTCGAGTCAAGCGTTGATCCGCCAACCTTGAGGCAATAATCCTTTCTTTCGCTCCCTCGTGCATTGATTTGGCGGTAATTCTATGTAACAAAGTGTAACGATCGCCGTCGCGTCGTCGTTGCGGGCATCTACCCGCTGCGCCCGGCTACGTAGTATGATTGCCCGCCGTCGACGCCAGTGGATGAGTTCTCCAATCGTGTTGCATCGCGAACGGCGCGGCCTGCGAGGTGAGTAGGGCCCTGCCCAGCGTTGACCTGGCAGTCAGATCCACCACCCCGTGCAGATGACCAGTAGGAATCAACAAGAAGTGGAGTCGAGCGAGAATCAAGCGAGTGTCGAGGCGCGCGTGCTGTCGGTGGCCCAGGAGGTGCTGGCCATCGACGGAGGGCCGCCGGCCCTGGATTCGTCCCTGATCGAGGACTTGGGCGCAGACTCCCTGGACCTTCTGTCCTTGTTCATGGCCCTGGAGGACGAGTTCGGGGGGACCATATCCGAAGAAGAAACCGAGGGTATGACCACCCTTAGAGACGTGGTCGAGTGCATCTCGGGCAGAATGGGCGAGAAAGCCGCCGCGAGCCAGTGATCCATTAGCGTGAGCCGACGCGTCGTTGTAACCGGTTTGGGTGTTGTCAGTTCGATCGGCTCGGACGCGGCCGAGTTCTGGAGTAATTGCCTGGCGGGCAAGAGCCCGGTTGCGCCGATTCCTGAACACTGGCATGCGTATGCCGATTACCATTCCTGCATCTGGGCTGCGCTGGATCCCATCGACCCGGCCCGATTCGGTTTGACGCGGGTCGAAATGTCTCAGAACGATCCGGCTTCTTTGATTGCAGGCTATGCGGCTCGCCAAGCGCTAAGCAACGCGGGCTTGGAGCCCGTGCTCGTCAACAAGCGAGCAAATTCCTATGAGCTTGCCGGCGTCGATCCCCACCGGGTGGGTGTTTACATGGGCACCGGGATCGGCGGAGCAAATAGTTTTCTCGATAACTACTCGGTTCAGATGCTGAGTGTGCAAAAGGGCAAGCTGGCTGAGCTTTACGCGAGCCAGCACGAGGACAGCGAGGTGCACCGCTCCCTTGGCCCGATACTCGAGTGCTTGCACCACGGACGGCGTTTTAATCCCTTCACCGTATCGATGTTGATGCCGAACGCCATCTCAGCGCATATAGGGCTGAAATTTTCCATCAAAGGGCCGAACGTTACCCATTGCGTCGCCTGTGCGTCGGGCACGGTCTCCATCGGACATGCGTTTCACGCAGTGCGCGATGGCATCGTCGATTTCGCTATTTCGGGCGGCAGTGAGTACCTGGATGATCATTACGGCGGAATCTTCCATGGCTTCGACATTGCCAAGGCGCTGGTCAGGAATTGCGGGGATCCAGACCGTGCTAACCGGCCCTTCGACGTGGATCGTTCCGGCTTTCTTTTCTCACAAGGTGGTGCCGGGATATTGTTACTCGAAGATCTCGATACCGCTCTAGGAAGGGGCGCGCCTATATTGGCCGAAGTGGTGGGATACTCCGAGACATTCGATGCCCACAGTGTGATGAGCATTGCTCCAGACGGGCTGCAGATCGAGCGGATGATGCGGCTTGCATTGCATGATGCTGCTATGTCACACACGGACATCGACTATATAAACGCCCATGGCACCGGCACGCAGGCTAATGACCTGGTTGAATCCGAGGTCATCGAACGCGTATTCGGCCGTGATGTGTTGGTCAACTCCACCAAGTCATTAATAGGTCACACCATTGGTGCGAGTGGAGCCATCGAAGCGCTCGTAACCGTCATGAGTCTCGACGCGCAAACAACGCATGCCTGCAAGAATCTCGAGGAACCGCTCATGGACTTGAATTTTGCTCGCGAGACGGTCTCGCGCCCGATGCAGGCTGCGCTTACACAGTCCTTCGCATTCGGGGGGCATAATGCCGGACTCGTTCTGAAACGCTTTGCTTGAGACCGAAGCTGGAAAATCGCCTCGTTGATGCCGCAACAGTGCGCAGTTCAGGTGGTCTCAGAGACCGCGTTGGGTAATATTTCTGCGGTTCAAGAAACTATCTAATTCGGCCTTGACCCGGGTCAGTTCCGAGCGAATTCGGGCTACGTCGCCCGTTCGCCGCGAGGCTTCATTGTCGGCCGTAGCTGCGAGCTCAGCCGCCAGATCACGCAACACATTGGCGCCGATGGTGCCGGCACCGTCCTTCAGTGCGGTAGCTTGATCCCGTAGCCCGGCCCGATCATCGATTTGCCATGCAAGGCTCATGTGATCGACGACTTTTTCCGCTTCGGAGAGAAAATTATCAGCCAGTTCCCGAACGAACTCACGTCCCGTTCCAAGGTCCTCCAGCGCCATAATCTTGTGGCGGTCGAGCGCGGGACCGCTGGGAAGCAGCGCCGGGAAATGCGATGAATTCCCCGCGCTCGCGGGCTCAGAAGCTGTCGCTTCGTTCTCGCCGTTACGTTGACTTCGAGCGAGGACGGCGGCGATGGTCTGAATCAATTGTTCCGCTTCGATGGGTTTCGTCAAATAAGCGTCCATGCACGCCTCTTCGCATTCTTTCAGCGCGTCTACGGTCGCGTTCGCTGTGAGGACAATGAAGGGCATGTCCGTTCGGTCCATTCGTGCGAGACGGAACAATTTCGCAGCCTCGATCCCACCCATTTCCGGCATATGCATGTCAACAATTGCCACGGCGTATTCATTTTCCTCGAGCAGGGCTAGCACCTGCCGGCCGGTACGCACTGTCGTAACGCGATAACCTTCGCGTTTCAGAATTGTCGTAATGACTTTCTGGTTGATGGTATTGTCGTCAGCCAGCAATACCTCGACGCCTGAATCGAAATGGCTGTCTTTGGCGTAGTGATCGAGCAGCCTGGTTACCCGTTCGGTCGTAACCGGCGCGGGTTTGGCACTGGCCGCGTGCAGCGCATTGAACAGTAGAATTTTATCAACAGGAAGGTGCAGGCGAGACGTGTATCCAGCCCTCGCGAGTTCTCCGTCGTCATGACTGTCTGGAGCGGAACCGATGTAAATGAGCGAGACGTCTTGAAGCAATTGTTCTGCACGGACAGCGGTAGCAAACTCAATGGCGTTCATGGCAAGTGAATTTTTCATCACCAGAACGACGTGAAATGCACGCCCGGACTGGGCCGCGGATATCAGTCTCGTGATTGCTCTGACACCGTTTGGCAGACTTTCGGACTCATCCACCCAGCCGGCTACGGTCGTTCTCAGATCAATGTGATCCTTCTCCGGATCGATAATCAACAGCACTCTGGTGTCGTCGAAGTGCACGGGCTGAGGAGCCGAGGTCGGACGTGCCGACTCTTGAAGCTGGAAATCGAGATTGAACCAGAAGCGGCTTCCCTGGCCCGGGGAGCTTTGCAGACCAATTTTTCCACCCATCAATTCAACCAGTTGCTGACTGATCGTTGTTCCAAGACCCGTGCCGCCGAAGCGCCGTGTCGTCGAGTGATCGGCCTGAGTGAAGCGATCGAATATTTTGCTCTGCGCCTCGGGTGAAATTCCAATTCCGGTGTCAATGACTTCGAATCGCACGGTGACGAGTTCGCTGGTCTGCGCGAGTTTCGTGAGCCGCACTTCGACGCCGCCAGTTTCCGTGAATTTAATGGCGTTGCCGATGAGGTTGATCAGAACCTGTCGCAGATGCTGGGCATCGCCCCTCACCTGAAAAGGCACGCTCGGGTCAACGAATACGTTCAGATGGATGTTTTTCTCGTGGGCTTGGGGTGCGAGCATTTTCGCCGTCGTGTTTACGAGCAGATGGATATCGCAATCCACCGTATCGACATTGATTTTGCCAGCTTCGATTTTCGAAATGTCGAGTATGTCATCCACCAGGGAAAGCAAAGTCTGTGCGGAAGCATTGATTGTCTCGACAAAATCGCGTTGCTCACGATCGAGCTCGGTATTTACGAGCAAGCCACTCATGCCGATGACGCCGTTCAAGGGCGTGCGGATCTCATGGCTCATATTCGCCAGGAACCGACTCTTCGCCTGGTTCGCGCTCTCAGCATGCTCGATAGCATCGTTCAATCTCCGTATAAGCGACGAGACATAAACCGTCAGCACGATCAGGCCGAGCGCAACACCCAAGCCGAGGCTTCGGTATTGAATCCAGAACTCGCTGGTGATCAGTACGGCGCTGAAGCCTATGACGCTGAGCGTCATAGCGGTGAACAAGTACCGGTTGCCGTATCGAAATCCGTTGCCGAAAGTAACCCAGAAGTAGACGATGAAAAGGGGCGAGCCGACCGCGCCGCTACCGTACAACGCGTACGATGTGTAGCCCATGTCGCTCACCATTCCGATCAAACGGCGCAGAACAGATTTTTCCGGATTGATGATTATCGCGATCAAGATGCCCCAGGACACGATCAAAACCGAGATGCCCATGATCCGATGCATCCATGCCTGCAGGTCGGTGGCTTCGCCTTCGAACACCCCCGCCCAGTAGAGATAAGCCACCACTAATGTGACGATTACAACGCGGATGGCGGCCTGTTCGGGTTCGGTGTCGGGGCATCGGTGCACGCGATTGCGCAACATCATCCAAGCGCTGGAGAGGACGTTGCGTGGACGCAGTTTTTCGATGTTGTTCACGGCTGGAAAAAGCCGTCACCGCGGCGGCCGGTGCTGCCGTTCCTGCCGCCGCGGGACGGTACTGGAGAGCGGTATGTTCGTCGGGACCAAATGAGCGATCTGGTTCCACGG
>Ga0210064_1001184_pt1 | contig 11368 bp, 16 predicted proteins | sample Muzzi_CordC_D2_FD_185531 | JGI IMG/M metagenome (GOLD analysis project Ga0210064, IMG submission 185531) | Wetland microbial communities from San Francisco Bay, California, USA, that impact long-term carbon sequestration - Muzzi_CordC_D2 (SPAdes) | ecosystem: Environmental > Aquatic > Marine >...
GATTTTAGATTCTTCATCAATCCCATTGTAGGCATAATTGCTACAACTGTATCCCCAAGATCACTACATGTAGTTAATCGTAATTCAATTTGTTCTAATGCTATCCTAGCATTACTCAAAATTTTTGTAACTTTTCTTACTTCAGCTAGCTCATTTCCAAGAACTTTAGAGGTTTGAACATCATGTTTTTGTGTAGCATCAACAATTCTTTGGAATAATTTAGCATCGCGGTCTTGTAAGTTTGTAAGCATTGAATCTAGTTTTTTAATTTGTAATTGTAATTTTTTAATTCCTTCTTGAACTCTTGGTTTTAATGCTCCTTTTGGTTTGATTGTATCGTTTATTTTTTCAGCAATACTAGGTTTTGGTTGCTTTGACCAGTTTTCAGATATATTTGGCAATGTGTTAAGTTTTAGAATAGATACTTAATTTCGGGTGTGAAAAATGGTTAACAGTACATGAAATTTAACTAACTAAAATTAATGTTGAAAATAGTTCATATCAAAGAAAAATTTTCCAACATAGAGTTTGAAAAAATATCTAATAAATAATATTGTATATGATAACACTTTGAAATTCTAGTAACAGTATTTTTCAAAAAAATCTATTTAGGGATTTTTAGGTACTAATTCATGAATGAAGTTTTTGGCTTTGATTTACCTGATAAATCACAAGAATTTATGGATAAATAATATGTTGGTTTGGTTAATAGAATTAGAGGCAATTTCTTGAGTTATATTTTAGTATTAGATACAGCATTAATATGATTAGATTTATTTTTATGAGATAAAAATAATTATGGGTAGATGCAGTATTTGATGAAAGATGAATCTACATCATTTGGTATAAGATTTCTGGTTATCAAAAATAATGAAAAATTATTCAATTTTTAAAAATGAAATCAATAAATCCAATGGAGTAGGAATTCAGCAAAAATTAAACGATATTAGAAAACTAAAAATAATTTTGTTTATAATAAAAAAAATTAAAAAAGAGAATGTCAAAAACAGTATATTCAATTATATGATTTTGAAAATGAGTAACTGCATCAAAAATCTTCAAAATGTAAGACATGATGATTTTAATTAATGATATATGAATAATGATTGAATTAGAAGAGATGTAGATACTAATCAGAAAGAAATTACAATTTCAGATAGAATTAAAATTTATTTTTATAATGGAATTAACAACTTATTCTAATGAATATTAAAATAATTCTAATTCCAATAGTAATTGTTATCACAATTTTGATACTAAATTTTTCACTGAATTTTGTTGAGAGAGAAAATACTGCTGTATTTCATATTACTCTTGCAGATCCTAATCTATATTCAAATGGAATTTTTACAGATTCATTTGTTATTAACAATGGCGAATATTTGTTTAGGTTTGTACCTAATGGTAGTAGTCCAGATATTTTATCAATAACATTAACCGGCGAAAAATTTAATTTTTCTCAAGATTTTCATCTTAAAGGAATCCCTCACCAGACTGGAATTTCGGAATATTTTACTTGGGAATATGTTGGACAAAAAACCATTTTTATTTCTGAGATGCAAGAAGTTTCAATAACTATCAACCCGAATGGGAAAATAATGGGTTCTGTGTCTGTAGATATTTTAGAAAACTAGAGGCGTAAACCCCTTCACTGCAGAACAATGAGAGATTTCCTCTCTTTTTCAGTTCGTTAAACAACTGATTGCCTCTTTCGTTCTGCGGGGCTACGCATTTTTAGTCGATAAGAATTGTATCCTTCGACATCAATTATATTATAAACTTTAACTATTTAACATTTTATATTATATTTTATAATAATTTACAAGATTTTATGTAATATTTTATGTTTATTTATCAGTCTAATGGATCTATAAATTACGAATTTTAATCTAAAAATTATTGAAACTATCAGGAAAGGTTGCACTAGTAACTGGTGGAAGTCGTGGAATAGGATATGGTACTGCAAAAATTTTGTCAGAAAATGGAGCTATTGTAATTCTTACATCAAAAAACCAAGAAAGGTTAGAAAAATCAGCGTCAGAGATTCCAAATACAATTGGAATTACAGCTGACATTAGAAAAACAAATGATGTGAAAAATGTTGTAAAGAAAATAATTGAAAAATTTGGTAAATTAGATATTCTTGTAAATAATGCTGGAATATTTCCAAAGATAAAACAATTACATGAAATTAATGAAGATGAATGGAATGAAGTTTTAGATGTAAATCTTACAGGACAGTTTAGATTTACCAAGGAGGCAATTCCTTATTTGCAAAAAACATCGGGTTCAATAATCAATATTTCATCTGATGCAGGATTAAAGGCATATCAAGGATTCAATGCTGATGCATATTCTGCTTCAAAAGCTGCATTAATTTTACTAACAAAATGTTGGGCGCTAGAATATGCTAAAGATAAGATCAGGGTTAATTGTATTTGTCCGGGAGTGGTAGACACCGATATGACAAAACCATTTTTGAAAACTCAGAATGACAAAGAATTCATGGATAAGGAACATCCAATAGGAAGAATCGGTCAACCACAAGAAATAGGAAAAGCAGTACTATATTTTGCATCAGATGATGCATCTTGGACTACAGGTGCAGTACTTGCAGTAGATGGAGGAGAATCAATAAAATGAATTCACATGGATTTAATATAACTACGGAGTACAAAAAACATGATCAAAGATAGAAAGGCAAAAGCTAAATTGATAATACTTTTAGGAGTTCTTTGGATATTAGTTACATTACCATTACCATGGATAGTAAATAATCCAGAGGTATCACAATCACAATTTAACACTATATTAGGTATTATAGGAGTTATGTCAATTCCATTTATTGCTCTAGGTGTTGTTTGGACATTAAAGCCAGAACTAACAACTTAGGTAGTTTTAATTGAAAGATATACCCATTTCTGATAAAATTCCTGAATTAGATCTTGCTATCAAGGCTGCAAAAGAGGCCGGAAATGCAATTTTAGAAATTTATCTAGAAGATTATAAAACAACTACAAAAAGTGATGACTCTCCAATTACAGATGCAGATCTTAAGAGCAATGAAGTAATCAAAGCAATTCTCTCACAAACTGAACATATGATTTTGTCTGAGGAGGATAAAGATGATCTAAGTCGATTATCAAAAGAGGTGATTTGGATTGTAGATCCACTTGATGGGACTTCTGATTTTATTGATAAAACAGGGGAATTTACGGTCATGATTGCATTAATTAAAAACAAAAAACCTATTCTGGGAGTAATCGCATGGCCTACAGAAAATACGATGTTTGTTGCACAAAAAGGAAGTGGCTCATTTAGATATTCTAATGATGAATGGAAAAAAATATCCGTAACCAAAGTAACAGAACTTGAAAAATGTCGGACTGTTGGATCAAGACATCATCTGTCAGAGAAAGAGAAAATGTTTATCAAAAAATTAGGAATTAAAGAATTTACAAGTATAGGTAGCTCATTGAAAGTTGGAAAGATTAGTTCTGGAGAAGCTGAAGCATACATTACCACCACAAACAAAATGAAAGAATGGGATTCAGCTGCATCTTATTCTATAATTTCAGAAGCTGGAGGAAAAATGACAGACATGTTGGGTAATGATATCACATATAATAACAAAGAAGTACATCACCTAAACGGCATTTTAGTTACAAATGGATTAATTCATGATAAAATAGTCAAAGAATTTAAAAAATTAGAGTAGGTTTCTTCCTTTAAGGAAGTCCTTTACTTTTTTTGCACAATCTGCAATAGATTCATGTTCAGTATCAACTATTAAATCGGCCTTTTCTGGAGCTTCATAGGGATCATCAATTCCTGTAAATCCCTTGATTTCTCCCTTTCTTGCCTTTGCATACATACCTTTAACATCTCTTTTTTCACATTTTTCAAGTGAGCATTTTATATAACATTCCGCAAATTGATCGCCTGCATTGATAATTTCTCTTGCATTTTCTCTATTTTCAACATATGGAGAAACTAGAGATACTACACTTGGAACACCATGCTTTAGTAAAAGCTTAGCCAAATGAGCAACTTTTTTGTTGTGCTCATCACGTCCTGCTTTTGAAAAGTCTTTTGGTGAGAACCATTCTCTCAATTCATCACCGTCAAGCATTGCCAAATTCGGAATATCTTTTTGCAAGTCTTTTACGATGGTAGTCTTTCCTGAACAAGGAAGACCAGTCATCCAAAGAACAAAAGGTTTCATAAATAAAAATATTTGAATAACCCATAAAGAGCTTACGTTAATTTCTAGCCCAATGTTGATTTTCTAAATAGTCAATTTCTGTAATCAGTTCTTCCACTTTTTTTACTATGGCAAAAACTGATCTATATTGCTCATACATTTCAATTTCTTCTTCTTTTGATAAGACGTTTGCTTCTGCATCATCAAAGAATTTATTTTCTTTGTTAAGATGATCATTTAGGAAAATAGCATATGTCCTAAGATATCTTGATACAGGTTCTTGTGCATCTTCCCCATCTTTCCATCTTTTCAGATGATGTGATATTTGTCGAGCAATATTCCTTCCAAATTCATGCTCTATCATAAATTTTCGAATTTCTTCTTTTAGTGTATCATAACTTGCAACACATGGAAAGTAAGAATCTTCTTCTCTTGAATGATGAATGGAATCAATAAATTCTGAAATTATTATGGTAATTTTTGTCAGATCTGAAAATGGAATTTTTGTTCCTTTGTATAGTTCATCCGCACATTTTGATACTATTTTCTCTAGTCGACGAACTTGATCATGATCTGCACGAAGTTGATTTGTTGCACTCATAACATTAGTCTTTCAGTACATGTTATTTAAAATCAATTACAAAGTTGAAATTATTGACTAAATTATCTTTAATTCATATCGATTTAGGTTCAGTCATAAATGAATCCCATAATTTTATCTGTTTTGAATTTGATTAAAGGTCAAATTGGAGATATTATTCCAATATCTAATTTTGATTCTACTGCAATTTTAGATAAATTAACTGAATTACAAAATTCTATAGGTACATTATCTATGCAAGATGGGCCAATTGCTTCAGCTCATGTAATATTGCTTGCAGCAGGAGTAGTAATTTTTCTGGGTGTGGCTGGCGAAGCATTCTTCAAAAAAACAGGTATCCCAGATGTTGCATTTTTGATGATTCTTGGAGTAATAATTGGACCTGTATTTGGACTAATTCAACCAGAAGCTGTTATCAAAGTAGTTCCATATTTTGCAGCACTTGCATTGATAATCATAATGTTTGATGGTGGATTAAATTTAGATATCAAACATGTTGTAAAAACTGTCCACTTTTCAATAACATTGGCAATTGTTGGTTTCATTTTATCGGTTGTAATCATAACGCTTGCTGCTCATTTTGCATTAGGATGGTTGTGGCTAGAGAGCATATTACTAGGTTCAATTGTGGGTGGAAGTAGTTCAGCAATTGTTTTTGGTCTTGTTAGGAATGTAAAAATTTCAGATGATGCCAAATCAATGCTAAGTTTTGAATCTGCATTAACTGATATTTTAGCTACAATTATTGCATTCATATTATTCGAAGCAGTGCTTTCAGGCCATTTTGATCTGCAAATTTTGGAAGAAACAATTGGTAGAGCAGTTGTTGTAGGTTTAGTTTTAGGATTTGGTGTAGGAATTCCTTGGATGTATATTTCAACAAAACTAGGAAATGCTCAACATGCATACATGCTTACATTAGGAGTTTTGTTTGTCTTGTTCTTTTTGGCAAATTCATTTGGAGAATCAGGGGCATTAACAGCACTTGTGTTTGGTTTAATGATTGGAAATAAGAGCCATCTCTCAAAGATACTCAGGTTTAAGCTGCCAAAAATTGAGATGGATGATCCTACTCATAATCAATTAACATTTTTGGTAAGATCATTTTTCTTTGTGTTTGTTGGATTGATGGCAAGTTTTGGAAAAATAGAATATATGGTATTTGGAATTTTGGCAACAATAGTCATTTACTATGGAAGAGCCTTTGTTGGCAAGATAACATTAACAAAGAGATTCTCCAAATTAGATAAAGCTGTAACAAATTCTATGATTCCTAGAGGATTAGCTGCTGCTGTACTTGCTACATACCCAATAACTATGGGATTGCCAAATGCAGAGGCATATTCACAAATGGTATTTTTTATTATTTTGTCATCAGTAATCATTACAACGATTGGATTAGGAAAATCAAAGAAGATACCCCCACCAGAATCAGTAGAAGGTGGATTTGTTAAACCTGCAGAAGATTCTCAAAGAAAATAGATTCACAAATCAAGTGATTCTTTGAGTCCTTTGTACCTATTTCTGATAGTTACCTCAGTGACATTTGCAGCTTCGGCAATATCACGCTGAGTCTTATCCTCACCGTTTTTCACACAAGAGAGATATAATGCTGCTGCTGCTAACCCCATTGGATCCTTTCCAGCTGATACTTCATTTTCTTGTGCAAGCTTTAACACATTTACTGCATATCTTTTTGTCTTTTCAGCAATTCCAATTCTACTTGCAATTCTTGCAACACATTGAATTGAATCAGTTACTGGCATCTTCAAATCAAGTTCTTTAATTAATAATCTATAACATCTTGCAATATCTTTTCTTTTGATATTGGCTGCTTCTTCTATATCTTTTAGATTTCTTGGAGTTGCAGTATCACGACATGCAGCATAAAGTGCAGATGCCATTAAAGCTGAAATGGATCGTCCTCTGACTAGACCTTTTTCAAGTGCTTTTCTGTAAATGTAGGCTGCTTTTTCAATTACTGCATCAGAAATTGCTAGCTTGTCTTTTAGTCTATTTAATTCACTAAATGCTTGTCTAAAGTTTCTATCAACTGGTTCATGAACTTGACTTCTATTATCCCAAGTTCTAAGTCTCTCAATTGTGCTTTTCATTGATGCTGTAAGTGGTCTTCCAGATGCATCTTTGTTTACAGGATTGATAATTGTTGCAAGACCCATATCATGCATTGTTAATGATGTTGGTGCACCAGCTCTTGCTTTATTGCCACCTTCATCTTGAGTAAAGGATCTCCATTCAGGTCCTGCCTCTTGTAGTTTTTCACTAATTACAAATCCACATTTGGAGCAGAACATTTCCCCTGATTCATTATCGGTAACTAGTTTACCCTGAGCACATCTTGGACATATCTCTTTTGTTTTACTGACCATATTGATTCTAGATAACTGAATTGATGTTATTTATTAATCAACAACTTTTTTCTTTAAAATTTAAGCAAAAATTAGCCTAAAAATAACACAGAATAGTCATAATGAAGTTATTCATAGTAAAAGCATGAATTTTCTCAGGATTTTATCATTGTTAGTTTGTCTGTTTTTTCTAGTACCTAATTCCTATGCAGAGACAATTACTCAAAATTTGGAAGGTGGTGTGGATATTGAGATAACATATCCTAAAGAAATCTTAGCTGGAAGAGAATACAGTATCTCAGTTTTGATAAAAAATAATGGATGGGAAGACAAACAAGACATTACATTAATTTTTTCTAGTAAAGATAATGCTCTAGCTGCAGGAATATCAGATAGTATTACTATTGACAAACTTGCTCAAGGTGGAACATATGGTGGAAATATTGATTTGTTAATTCCTAGGGATTCAAGTCCTGGAGTTCATTTTATTAATTTGAAATATTCTCAGGTTCTTGTTGCAAATAATAAAACACCACAATCTACAATTTATCACGATATTGCAATCCCAATTATAATAAAAGAAGATCCTACTGTAACAATATATACAAAAATTCCAGAATCAATTTTTCCAAATACCGAATTTCCAATTACAGTTGAAATATTATCAAAGAACATAGACATTACAGATGTCAACATAAAGATAATCACACCAAATGATATTGAATTCAGAGGAGAAACATCACATACATTTTCAAGAATAGAAAAAAATACTCCTATTGAAATCACATCACGAATTATTACACCAAATGAGGAAGTAAATTTAGAATACAAATTACCATTTGAAATTATTGTATCATACATAGATGACATAGGAAACAAAAAAGAAGATTCACAGACAGTTTTGGTAGTTTTACGACCCAGAACATTTATGGAATTAACAGTGGATGGGGGAATTTGGATTGGTGATTTCTTTATTGCACCATATGTAAGTCTTGGAACTATCATAGGAATCCCTGCAGGTGCAATAATTTCATTAATTATTAAAAGAAAACAAAATTCTAGTAAAAAACGTACAAAAAAGAAAAAACTCTAAGATTTGAGTTTTTCTTGAATTATTTGGATGTATTTGTTGTTATATTCATTAAAAAGTTGAATTTTATCTTGAGCCAAAGCCATGGCACCAGGCCTACTGTTAATGTGTGTTTCAGCGATTTTTTGTTGTTCTAAGAGTTTTTCAAGATTTTCTTTTGGTTGTAATTTTAGCTCTTCAAGTAAAATTGTAAATTCATTTTTAAGGATATTATTAGTGTCAGGAATTGCTGGAGGATCAGATCCAATGATTTCTTTAGTTGTAATTTTTCCAAATACTTTTTTATCTAATTCAAGCAATAATAGAAAATGGAATTAGAGGTATAAATTTAATTTCATTTAAGAATTTTTTATAAAAGTGAGTGCAGTGCAAACAAAGATTTTATCTTTTAATAATTCTATTACATTTTGATGACTTATTGTATAGGCAACTGTAAAAAGTACAAAGCCCTCAAGCCTACACAGATTGGCAGGTATGCGTCTGGACAAAAAAGATGCAATTATTGTGAAATATTTGTAGATTATGACGGAATTATCTGCCCTTGTTGTAATAGGCAATTAAGGTGTCTTCCTAGAAGTAGAAAAGGAAAAGAGAAGTATTTAGCTCAGATTATTAAATAAAAATTACTGTGCCGAGATAAATTTTTTGTTTTGAATTTTTGTAGATTTCAGTTTCAGAAGGGTAATGTTTAGAACACTACCAGAAAGGTTTGTTTTTACTTGAGATGCAACTATGTTTTCAGTAAGAGGTATTATTCTATAGTAAGATTTGAATACGTTCTTAGATAGTTTTTTATTTTATACTCAAATTCTTCTTTGTATTCTGCTGAAACTTCTAGAGAAATCAGTCACATTGAGCTTGATCTCATTTTTTTAATTCCAGAAACATCCATTTTTACAAGAAATTGTTTTCCTTCATTAATCACATCACAAGATTTATGATTCATTTTTGGCATGGATATTACTGGAAATGTTGAAAATGCTTTTTCTATTTCTTTTCTAAGATTGTCAATTGATCTGTCAACATCAAACCAACCAAGTATTATAGATGATGTTATTATTGAACTTTTTTTAGAAGATTTTTTGATGCCACAAAATCAACATAAAATTTTTTTAATTAATTGGATAGATAATTCTCATTGTTGAGAACTCAAAATAGTTCAATCATGCCTGAAAATCAAAGTTCTATTTATAAGAAATCAATGTAAGGAGGAATATATGGCAATTCCAGATGATGTTAAAGAATTTGTTGAAAAACATATCAAATTAATGATTTCCCAAACTGAGACATATTTGCCATTTATCAGAGTTGCATTTCCATATTCAAATAATATAGCTGATGGTGTTTACAATTTAATAATTGGTAGTGCATTATCGATATTCATCAATCAGTTTGCAATGAAGATGAAATATCCAACTGCAGACGATTTTTCAGAGTTTGGAAAAATTGCTATCAAATACAGAGATCAAGTTGATCAATTTTTCAAATAGTTTCATGCCAATTCACCTAGAAAGTGCACAGTATTATTAATTACAATAACTGTTCTGTCTTTTGGTACATGGTATAATTTTTTTGTACCATTAGAAGATTGAACGATAATTTTTGAAAATGGATCTTTTAGTGATTTGTAAAGAATTCCTTTTTCGCCTACTGATTGAGACCAATGAGTTCCTTGAACAAAGGAGATTGCTTGGAACTTTATGACTTGATAAGAGTATACCATTTCTGATTAATTGTTAATAATAGCACTCATTAATGACTTTCCTCCAATTAGTGCTGTAATTGACAGGCCAATATTGGCAACAAGATTAATTGCGAGAGTTCCGTAATGATTCCCTTCAAGAAGATTACTTGAATCAAGAGCAAATGAAGACATTGTTGTAAGAGATCCACAAAATCCTACTGCAGCAAAGAGTGAATATCTTCCATCAAGATTCCATTGTTCAGATACTACAACAAATACACCAAGTATAAACGCCCCCAAAACATTGACTATCAAAACATTCAGAGGTAATGTATTGAAAAGTAGTGGAGATTCAGTTACTTTGTATCTAAGAAATGCTCCAAGTACAGAACCAACTGCAAGAAAAATATATTCCAGACCTTTCATCTACATAATTACAAATTAACCGATATTATTAGTGCTGTTTGGAAGAATTTGAATAAAGTTGTGCCTAAATATTATTAATTCAGAAAGATATGTTTATGGTTTTTATAGGTTCGATCTTTTCTCCAGATTAAATGACACTGAAACTGAGATGTAAAGACTATGGTTTTGAATGTGAATTCATTTTAGATGGAGAGAAAACCCTAGGTCTGATTGAAAAATTAAGAACCCATTTTGAAGAAGAACACGGAATTGACTACACTATAGAAGCAGTCACACAAATGATTACCAATCGTGGACACTCTTTAGAATCAATAAGGAAATAATCTTCTTAAAAAAAATTATTTTCATTTTTAACATTTATTATGTTGTTTATTGTACATTAATTACAAAATTACTTGAAGAAAAATTTGAGGAATTTTTTGTTTATAAAGTTTAGTTTTGATTACAAAATTACCTCAAACAATCTGTTTTTATTTTAAAAGTACACATATCATACAGTAGTGATAGAAAATTTTTCAAATGATTATGATGTAAAGTGTCAACTAGATGCTTGCAAAACCTATCCTGCAATAACAGATTCTGAAAGAGGAGAAATTGTTTGTGGGGGATGCGGTCTTATCTTATTGCAAAATATGGCTGATGCATCATATGAAAACAACGGTTACTCTCAGGAAGACTTTATGAAATTATCAAGAACAGGCCCTGCTTCATCATTAACAATGCATGATAAAGGATTATCAACTGTAATTGGTACTAACAAAGATTCTTCAGGAAATGCATTATCTAATAAATCAAAATATGAATTCAATAGACTACGAACATGGGATCAAAGGAGCAAATCAAGAAAGACTGCTACTTTAAGCAAGGCATTTACTTTGCTTCATGGAATGAAAACAAAGTTAGGAATTCCAGACAATGTTGTAGAAAAAGCAGCCTACATTTACAGAAAAGTAGTCAATGCAAAATTGACTAGAGGAAGAACAATGGCTTCATT
>Ga0210064_1001187_pt1 | contig 11350 bp, 15 predicted proteins | sample Muzzi_CordC_D2_FD_185531 | JGI IMG/M metagenome (GOLD analysis project Ga0210064, IMG submission 185531) | Wetland microbial communities from San Francisco Bay, California, USA, that impact long-term carbon sequestration - Muzzi_CordC_D2 (SPAdes) | ecosystem: Environmental > Aquatic > Marine >...
CTGCCATCGAGGATGGCGAGCATTTAATAAAATGCATTGTCTATATCGACCTTAATATGGTGAGGGCGGGAGTCGTAAAACATCCAAGCGAGTGGCCATATTCAGGCTACAATGAAATTCAGCAACCAAAACGAAAAAAGATTCTGATCAACTACGAAAGGTTAAAAGAGCTGCTTGGATTTGATTCTTACGAACATGTGAAAACGGCTCACAAACAATGGATCGAAAGCTGCCTTTGCGATGGTGATAATTTCCGTGACGGTAAATGGACAGAGAGCATCGCTGTTGGGAGTGAACCTTTTATCCAAAATGTAAAAGTGCTAATGGGTGGCATGGCATTGGGACGAAAGGTCCTTGGAACGGGAGAATCGTTTCAACTTAAAGAAGTGCAATATCCCTATATCGCTCATTTTGGGACGAAAAAGAGCGAAATAGGCGCTCAAAACACCTATGTTTGGGATCAAAACTTTGAAAAGGCAACGACTTAGCTTGGCCCGTCCCCTGAGGGCATTTTGTCCCCTGAGGGCATTTTACAACTGTAGTAAGCACAGAAAGGTATAAAAATCGGCCTAAATTCTTTCTTATGCATGGAGGTAATTTTTAATAATCAGGATATTAAGATCGACCTAGGTCAAGTTCAGGAGACTTTGATGTTGCCTCTGTGGGCAAGAGCTCGAGAGACAGAGAAGAACAATCCCATCGTATGTGACACCTATGCCAAGAAAATAGTCGAAACCATCGACTATGATTTCTCTCAGATTGAGGAAGGGCATATGGCGGATCATCAGGGTGTATGGGCTATCCGTGCTTACAACTTCGACAACATCATTGAAGTATTTCTTGAGAATAATAGTAGAGCGGTGGTAGTAAATATTGGAGCGGGTCTGGACACTACATTTCAGCGAGTTGACCAGGGAAATGTTCTATGGATCAATATCGACCTTCCAGATGTCGTTGCTATGCGGCAGAAGCTAATTCGGCATCAGTTAATTCCTGACTCAGAACGAGAAATGACGATTGCTAAATCCGTTTTTGATTTCACCTGGATTGATGACATATCCCGGTGGACGAAAGGCCGTTCCATTCTGTTCATGGCTGCCGGAGTACTAATGTACTTCGAAGCCCAAGAGGTCGAAATCCTGTTCCGTAAACTTGCCGAAACTTACCCTTCATCCCATGTTATCTTTGATTCGATGTCCTGGTTACCAGCATGGGGGTCAAATAGGGAAATCAAGAAAATCGTGAAAAATAGCGGAAAGGACTCATCAGCAATTATTAAGTGGCATCTGAAAAGAGCTTCCGGTCTTCGAAAGTGGGTAGATACAATCAAAGTCGTTGAAGAATATCCCATGCTTTCGAAAGTGCCCGCCAGGAATGATTTTAATAAAAAGCAGATCTGGCAAATTAAAATTATAGGTCTCTTTCGTTTTTACAACATGATTCATGTGCAACTCTGAGAGCATGTGAAATTACATAACGGCTCATTTGTAACTTAGCTCAAAATTCACAGATCAAACATCATGTATTATCGTATCAAGGCGGATGAACCAGACGGGAAAAATGATGCGGTTTGCCGAAAATGGCGTACAAGCTTGAGAGGCGCTAACCCCCTGGTTATCCGCAAACGTTATGTTGCTGAAATTTAAGTATGTAAACATAAAATGGCCAAATTATATTAACTGAGGCAAAATCAGAATGGTACTGATTTCCCGCAGAAGGAATAAAGTAACTGGTTCAATCTTTATTCTACTTGGAATATTTTGTATCTGTTATTTATTTTATTCAAAATCGCAAACATTGAATCAGCACTCATTTTTCATTGTCAGATATTTTAGAGTGATTTTTTTCATCTATGGTGGGATGTTTGGAATTGTTTTCGGAGCTTTATATTTTATAGGATTTTTAACGCCCTATTTCGCGGCAAATTCCTATGAGAAAGCAAAGGCAAACGTTTGGCAATCAATTTTAAGTTTTCCATTAGTTATGCTCATGTTTATAGCAGCTTTTAGCGGTCTTGATATATCCGATATCAAATCATATAAAATATTGAGCATTTTATTGTCTTTGGTTCTAATAGTATGGAGTGCTTGGAGTTTCTTCTCAGGTCTAAATACTTTAAAAGCATTCCATAAAAAGAAGTAAAATGCTGGATTTTAGATTAATATCAAATCGTCATTATCAGATAACAAAATCTGTGGGATTTGGGGACGGGCCACGCTAACAGGCTATAATTATAGAGAATGAGCTTACTTGTACCCCTTAAAACAGGGCTATATTGAGCTTTTTGGAGCGAAAAACAGCGATATAGCAATGGCAAGAGCGAAAAGGCATTACATACCGGGCCAGATATGGCATATTACCCATCGATGCCATAAGAGAGAGTTTCTGCTAAAGTTCGCAAAAGATCGGCGCAGGTGGCTCCAGTGGCTTTTTGAAGCGAGAAGGCGATATGGCTTAAGCGTCTTAAATTTTGCGGTTACTTCGAATCATATTCACCTGATAGTGGCCGATGATAAATCCAGGAACGTCATTCCTGACTCGATCAAGCTGATAGCAGGTAGAACCGGTCAGGAATTTAATCAAAGGAAGGCACGCAAAGGGGCTCACTGGGAAGACCGTTATCATGCGACCGCCATCGAGGATGGCGATCATTTAATAAAATGCATTGTCTATATCGACCTAAATATGGTGAGGGCGGGAGTCGTAAAACATCCAAGCGAGTGGCCATATTCAGGCTACAATGAAATTCAGCATCCAAAACGAAAAAAGATTCTGATCAACTATGAAAAGTTAAAAGAGCTCCTTGGATTTGATTCTTACGAACATGTGAAAACGGCTCACAAGCAATGGGTCGAAAGCTGCCTTTCTGATGGTGATAATTTTCGTGACGGCAAATGGACAGAGAGCATTGCTGTTGGCAGTGAACCTTTTATCCAAAATGTAAAAGTGCTAATGGGTGGCATGGCATTGGGACGAAAGGTTCTTGAAACAGGAGAATCGTTTCAACTTAAAGAAGTGCAATATCCCTATATCGCTAATTTTGGGACGAAAAAGAGCGAAATAGGCGCCCAAAACACCTATGTTTGGAACCAAAACTATGAAAATACAACGACTTAGCTTGGCCCGTCCCCCCAAGAAGGCCTGAATAACTATAACTATAGTTAGCTGGCTGAAGCCCGCCATGCACGCGCTACAACGCGGGGATCGCGGAGTCCACGCAAGACTTGAGAATCAACTTCACCTAAGAAAGGGAGACGAAGTTATGAAGCAGCTCATCAACAATTTGGCCATCGTCGTAGCCTGCACCCTGCTGGCTGCGCCCCGTTTGGCCACAGCCGAGGCGACAACCGCAATCCCGGCCGCGCTCACCACGCCTGACCAGGTCAACAGCCGCATTGGACCGCTCGATTTCAAGGATGGCATGCCCAGCAAATCAACTTTGGAAAAGGTCTATGACAACCTGGATTTCACCCACGCATTCGAGGCGTTCGTGAACACCATGCAGGGCGTGAGCACTGCCGCTGCCCGGAAAGGCCTTCTCGACATCGGCGTGAAGGACAATGAGATTCTTTTGTTCTCCACGTTGATGGATGCCAAGTCGCTGTTCCTGACGGCGAACGCGGATACGGTCTACTTCGTCGGCTTCATCGATCTCACCAAGGGGCCCATGGTGTTCGAGACTCCGCCCAAGGCGCTGGGCACCCTCGACGACATGTGGTGGCACTGGGTCATTGACTTCGGCTTGCCCGGTCCGGATAGAGGTGAAGGCGGAAAATACCTCATCCTGCCCCCAGGCTACGATGGTGCGCTGCCCGAGGGTGGGTTCTTTGTCGCCCACTCCAGGACCACGCGCGTCCTGATTCTCGGGCGCATGTTCCTGGAGAACGACGATCCGAAGCCTGCGGCAGACGTGATTCGAAAGTTCACCAAGATTTACCCATACGAGGCAGGTGGCCTTGGCACGCCCATTGCCGGGTTTCTGAGCGGCAAGGCCAGGCTGGGTCGGGTCACGCCGCCGACAGCGACAGTGTTTCATGAAGGCAGCGGCAAGGTGATGAACACCGTTCCGCCCAATGACTTCAGTTACTACGAGATGCTTAACGAGGCCGTGCAACAGGAGCCGGCTACCTCGCTCGACCCTGAGCTGATGGGCTCTTTGGCCGCCATCGGCATCATCAAAGGCAAGTCCTTTGCGCCCGACGCGCGGATGAAAAGGACTATGACCGAAGCGCTCGCGGTCGCGAACGCCACCTCGCGCAGCCTGCTCATGAGTCCCCGTGATCCAAGCTGGTTCTACTATCCCAACTCCGCGTGGATGAATCCCCTGTTTGTCAATGGCTATGAGTTCCAGACACCGATCCCGGAAATCGTCGGACCTGTCCGCGGAGGGATGCGAATTCCCGAAGGGGTCAAACCATTCCCGGACACCGGTTATCGCACGCTCGATGCACGGTCGGCATTCTTCTACGGCATCACAGGCATCACGCCGGCCATGGCCATGCGTATGACGGGGATCGGCTCACAATATCTATTTGCCGCTCTGGATGCGAACAAGCAGTACTACGACGGCGTCAAGACTTACAAAGTGACGCTGCCGAAGGGCATTCCGGAGGCGAAATTCTGGTCCTTGACGCTGTATGACAACCAGACGCGGTCGATGCTGGACACGCCGCAACGCTACCCCCGCGCTGGCAGCCAGAGCTATCCATCGCCCGCTGCCGAACCGAACGCCGACGGCTCCACGACCGTGTACTTCGGCCCCCGGCAGCCTGACGGCGTCAAGCGCGGCAACTGGATCCAGACGATGCCCGAGAAGGGCTTCTTCGTCATCCTCCGTTTGTACAGCCCGCTCGAGCCGTTCTTTACGAAAGAGTGGCGACCGAGCGAGATCGAATTGGTTCCGTGAGCCCACGGCCAGCTAACCCATAAGGATTGATACGACCTGTAAGGTCGTTTTCAATCCATTGTTCAAGAAGCCCGGTTGTTGATATGGGTAATGCTTGGAAGCTAAGGAGGGATGAAGCAGCCTGCAAGGGGAAGATTGCAGGCTGCGATGGTAAATACTAAGATAGCATCAGCGTAAGAGACAGCAGATTTTGAACTTACTAGTGGTTCTGTACGAGCATATTCATTAAATTGATGTCGATTTCTTTTTTAAGAGCGCAGAGATCCTATGCCGTTTGAGTAGTCAAAGACAGCTTGATTGATCAGGCAAATTGTCAGTCTCTGCGCTTCTATCCGGCTCCGGATTGAATCAGTTCAAAGGGCAGAACCGAAGCAATGTATTTAAGGCTGCCGCCGCAATGGGAACAAATAAACGGTTTCAGCGGCTCTACTTTGATTTTGGGCAGCGTTATTTCAAAGCCGAAGGCCAGCTCAATGAGAAGGGCCAGCTTGTCTAGAGATACTGAAGAACTTGGATTCAGAAATCCGTAGTACCGGACTTTCATGAATCCTGCGGGCAATACGTGCTGCAGGAAGCGGCGTAGAAACTCCATGACCTCCAGCGCCATGGTTCGCCAGCGGTTGCTGCGGTTTTTACGATATTTGAAATGGACCTTGCGGTTTTCGACTTTGTCGATGCGGCTGTTTGAGATGGCGACTTTAAACACGTAAGGGGCGAGGTATTTAACGGCATGCATGCTGTTGCCGGTCGCCTGACAGTTAACGATCCAGGGTTGTTTCCAGACTTCTTGGGGGATATTGGCCTCCAGTCCGTTTTTTTTCATTTCGTCTCGGAATTTAGCGGCAAAGATCTTTGACATCGCCTTTACGGGCAGAAAAAAGTCGATGCGAGAAGGATGCCAGCGGCCATCTGATTTTGAAAAGGCCCCGCCGGGCACGATATAGTGTATATGGGGATGATAAGGCATTTGCCGTCCCCAGGTATGCAGCACGCCGAAAAAGCCGGGCAAATCGGCACCAATATATTTTTCATCGAGTGCCAGTTTTTTGATGGTATCGGATGAGGCCTTGAACATGGCCGCATAGCAGATTCGCTGGTTGCTTCGGATAAAGCGTCTGATCTGCTCGGGTACGGTAAAGGTGATCATGAAATGGTGTCCGGGCAGTTGGCGCTGAATTTGATTGTGCATCCATTGATGGCTTTTGTGGTGCTGGCAGTTGGGGCAATGACGATTACCGCAGCAGCGGTATAGCACATGGTTTTTGTCACATTTTGTGCAGCGATAGATGGTTGCTCCGTAATGGTCGGTGCGGCAGTTAATGATGGCATCGATTACTTTGCGGTGTTCCATAGGCATCGCATCACCGAAGCGCTGGATATATTCCGGGCCATAGGTTGTGAAGATGTCTTTAATCGTCGTCATGGTCATCTCCTTTCATCAGCTCGTTTATGATGCCGTATGCGTTTTGATGGCCTTGAGTGGTCAGATGCAGATAAATCATGGTGGAATTCAGACTGCTATGTCCCAGGTACTGCTGGATTCTGCGGATGTTGACTCCGGCTTCCAGCAGATGTGTGGCATAAGAATGTCGTAGGGTATGAACAGAAACTCGCTTTTTGAAGTTAAGCTGTTTCAAGACGCGACGCAGGGCACCTTGAACCGATCCTTTGTTCATCGGACTTTGGGCCGTAGGTCCTTCTTTGCAGCTTCGGCCCAGGCGGGGAAAGATCCAGGTTGGATTACGGTGCAGTTTCCAGTAAGATCTTAGTATGTTAAGAGTTGACTCGGGCAAGGGAATATATCGGTCCTTTGCACCTTTGCCGCGATGGACGTGAATGCGCATGCGATCTTTATCGATGTCACTGACCTGAAGATGAAGGGCTTCGTGGAGTCTAAGCCCGCAGGAATAGACGGTGTAAAGGTATGCTTTGTTTTGAGGCGTACGAACGGTTTTCAGGATGGATCGAATCTCATCGAGGCTCAGTACAGTAGGCAGCCGACGTTCGCTTTTTGCCCGTATCAGATCCAGTGTGTGCCACTGTCGTTTGAGCACATTGATAAAAAAGAACTTGATGCCACTATAGCAAATACGCATCGTGGCGGGTGACCATTTATCTTTGTTTTTGCGATGCAGGAAATAATCCTGCAATTCTTGCTCGCTGATCAGATCCGGGGTCTTGTGATAAAAATCGACAAGCATCCGAACTGATCTAGTGTAGCATTGCTGTGTGCGTTGGCTCATCCCGGCAAGTTGCAGGGCTCTCATGGATTGTTGGTAATAGTCTTTCATCATGCCATTCTCCTTTCATTTAGAGGGTTTTATTGGATGTGGGTCCAATTTTGAATGGTATGACAGACAACCGAGAGTTTATGCAACTTGTTGGGATTGAGTTTATAGGTTGGAATTACGGAGATGCTTTTCTGCCGCGAAGCGGCTTACTTGAACATGCCGCTTGAGTGGAGCGCGAGGAAAATGCGGCTGCGCGTTTAATTTGTCCGTCCGCGCTATTCATGCTGGCGCCCACTCAGCTTTACGTTATACCAAATATAAATATGATTAACCTTATTGAAGGCTTGATAATATTAATAGCATCTTGGAAAGTATACCAATTCTATACCGGGAAAACGCATTTTGAGGAGAGTAGAGAAGTTCAAAGGAAAGAAATCATAAAAAAATACGGATGGGTATTTAAAGGCGCAACTTTTATAGGAGTAATTTCAGGACTTGGTTTGCTACTTGCTGGAATTATTAGTAGTTTGGCTTGATCTTCCTGATTTCAAATAATATAAATTGTCCACATGTTATAACATCGGCGTTGAGCAGCTGCCAAGAAAATCGCCGTTAAAATCGGACTACCTTGGTGGCACTGCTCACGCCGGGCGTTATAAGGAGAGAAAGATGGAAAAATTCTGAATGGAACGGATCTTAGGTGAGCCGCCTATAGACTTCTTTCCGGTGGCCTATTTTCAGAACCACAATTAATAAAATATCTCCATGAATTTCATAAATAATTCGGTAATCACCAACCCTGATCCTATGAAAAGGATTGTCGCCTTTCATTTTCGTTGTAGCAGGATCCGGCAAATTCTCAGAAAGGCTGTCAATTCTATCGGCTATTCTCTTTTGATCAGATTTTGGAATTTTCTTGAGCGCTTTAGCTGCCGATCTTTTAAACTCAATTCTGTATATCAAATGTCAAGTTCCTCTCGAAGATTTTCCCATGAAATGCTTTCACCTGGTTCATTTCGAGCTTTCCACGCATCTTCAATATCCATTTGTTCTTCAATTTCTTGCAAAAGCTTTAAATCTTCCATTGAAACAATAGCAGCCAGCGCTTCGCCTCGTCTTGTCAAAACGAATGATTCTTTTCCGTATGCGACTCTGTTTATAATATTCGCAAATTTTTTTCTTGCATCAGCAGCCGTAATTTTATTTAACATGATAAATCACCTTTTGTACAATTTGATCTATTTGTAAATTTCGTTCCCATAGTACAACAAACAAATATTTGTGTCAATGCCAATTATAGTTTAAAATAACAGTATCTTATAACAAGCGGGATCGAGCTGACAGGAAAAGCCGGGCGGTTCGCGTAAACGTAAATTTATTAGGTTCTCAAAGTATGGTGGCCTGCAGCTCATCCCGGGTCGTTATGCCCAAACTGAATACAGAGAATCCCGATGCCTGACGAATACTCAGAGAAGATCAACCAATACTGGGACGAAATCACGGGTATGTATATCTCATTTGAAGATAAGAAACCGATAATTGAGTTGGAGCCGAACAGGCCACGAATCATAGCCTTTCCCGCGGAGGAGTATCTCGACGGTCTCAGCGAACGAAGCAGAGAACAAGCACGAAAGCAATATCGCAAGGCTACTGCCACCGGGGCAATGATGGTTTTTGTTAAAGACGAAGAGAAAGAGGTTTTGAGATCGTACGTTTTCCAACGCGTTGGTGGAGAGTACGATTGATGGAAGGTATCGAGGCAAATCCACACAGCAAGATACACCGTGATGAGATAAGGCATAACAATGCCAGTGCACCTGACGCCAAAAGCCGGGGCGTTTAGGAAAGGCAATGGTTTGTCAGAGGCTCAGGCTTTTATGATAGTTTCTGGGTGTTTTTGGCGCAGGTGACCGGCGGCGTTCTGTGGAGAGGATGAGGCGACATGATTGACAAGCCGAGGGATACTGAGACCCTTGCTATCGCGAAGATGCAGGAGATAGTTGACGAAGCCGTTGATGCTGGCGTCGATGCGGTTACAATCGAGTTCGCTAAGGAAGGCGGTCTGGAAGTTCTCTTTGTGTTCGGTAACACGAGTTTCGGGGGAATCCTCGTTGACCGGACACTTGAATCAGAGGTCATGGGACTGATTCATGAGCGAGCGGGGCTGGAGGAAAAACCAGCCGGTGTGATGCACTGGGAACCCCACGGACAGAATCTGGAGATCCGAGTCGAGGAATACGAAAGTTTCGGCGAGACCGCATATACATTAACATTTCCAAAGGGACGACATTAAACACAACAAGCAGTTGCAGCCGAATTGCTACCGCTCCATTTTTCAGCTACCCCTTGCTGGCGGTGTCGGCGGTAAGTAAGTGTCACCTTGCCCGCAATCGGCTGAACCGCCGGGCGTTCTGTTCCAATACACGTATCCACAACATATTTTACAAATCAAAATGATATTGACGAAAGGCAGACAATAGCCTATATATAAAGCATGAAATATTTGAATTGGAGTCCTGAAAAAAACGAGATATTGAAGGCTGAACGAGGAATTTCCTTTGAGGAAATTGCCCTTCTGATCGAATCGGGGCACATACTCGGAATCGAGGAAAATCCCAGACGATCTAATCAAAAAATATATATTCTGGAAATTGAAAACTATGCCTTTATTGTACCATACGTCGAAAATGATGATGAAATATTTCTGAAAACAGCTTTTCCAAGCCGTAAATACACGAAAAAATACGGTTTGAAGGGGGAATAATGAATAATATCAATAAAAAGGCATTTAAGCCAATCGATCAGGAAGAGAAAGACCTGATGGAATCAATCGAACGTGACGAGTGGCAACCTGTTAAAAATTTTGATCAGGAAAGGAAAAAAGCAATAGAAGCTGCTAGAAATACTTTGAAAAAGGATAAACGAATAAATCTTCGTCTGTCTCAAAAGGATTACCATCAAATTCAGATAAAGGCAATTGAAGAAGGCATACCATACCAAACACTTATTTCAAGTATTGTGCATAAATATCTGAATGGTTCCTTAACTCCTAAAACATAGAAAAGAAACAGAACATGGCGTTCAACTCAGACGGCTAATACTGGGGCGTTTTGAACAACCGTACTGTTAACATTTTTGAAGGTCTCTGGAAGGTCGTGGTTATCAATCCGCCGCTGGTTAACTTTTCGTTATCCCCTATTTTCGCACCAAAATTACCAACGCATTGTTGACACCCGATACGTAATAGGTTACGATTTCATTTATGATTAAAAAATTTCGGCACAAAGGATTAAGGAAGCTGTTTGAATCCGGAGTAGCTTCAGGCATTCAACCACAACATACTGCACGAATCAGGCAGATCCTCGCACTCCTTGAAACAGCTGATACCATTGAGGATATGGATCTGCCCGGTCTCAATTTGCATGAATTAAAAGGGCAAAGAAAAGGTACCTATGCAGTCAAGTTCAGCGGAAATTGGCGAGTAACATTCAAAATCATTGATGGAGATGTGTCAGACGTCAATTACGAGGACTATCATTAAGGAAATTTACCATGAGAATGTACAATCCACCTCATCCAGGAGAAATTATTAGAGAATTATGTATTGACCCTCTTGGCATGACGGTCACAGAAGCAGCGAAAGCCTTAGGAGTCACCAGAAAAACCTTATCGGCATTACTTAACGGGCGGTCAGGAATTAGCCCTGAAATGGCCCTTAGGCTTTCAAAGGTTTTCGGTCGTTCTGCCGAGGGATGGCTCAAACTACAGTTGCAATACGATCTTTGGCAAACGCAGCAGAGAGTCGATCTGGATGATCTAAAGCGAGTTAAAGCGGCCTGACAATTATTATAGACTGGGATAACAAAGGCATGAAGATGGACGGGCTGTATCTTGCGGTTTTGGTCGGCATTAGGTCATTTCCGCTATTTAGCCTGCCACATCTTTCGAGCAAGCATCCGCCCGCCACTTATGCCCGGCGTTGGACGAACGAAATATATTTCGGGAAGCTTTGAGGAAGTATTTTGGGGGGATATAGGGGACGGGTATTGATATATTGATTGACAAGACGGGGTTTTGTGGGGGGATATAGGGGACGGGTATTGATATATTGATTGACAAGACGGGGTTTTGCGGCTATTGGAACGGACATGCCACGAAAAGCCAGAATTGACCTGTGCCGGCGTAGCTTTAGCGAAGACGCATGCTGAGGGAG
>Ga0210064_1001188_pt1 | contig 11340 bp, 10 predicted proteins | sample Muzzi_CordC_D2_FD_185531 | JGI IMG/M metagenome (GOLD analysis project Ga0210064, IMG submission 185531) | Wetland microbial communities from San Francisco Bay, California, USA, that impact long-term carbon sequestration - Muzzi_CordC_D2 (SPAdes) | ecosystem: Environmental > Aquatic > Marine >...
AAGGCCGCCGTCCCGCTGACAATATGGATATCGCGTTGCGGGAAGGGAATGCCGATACCTTCGTCATCAAAGCGATTCTTGATGGTTTCGGTGATATCGAACTTGACACCCCAGTAGTCAGCCGTGTTTGTCCACACACGCACGACAAAATTAACGCTACTGTCTGCCAATTCCGCCACGGCCACCTGCGGCGCCGGATCGGTATGGATACGCGACTCTTTACCGATAATGTCGTTCAACACTTGCTTCACCTTTGACAGGTCCGCGTCATAGGCAACACCGACTGTCATGTCCATGCGCCGCGTTTCCTTGGCCGAGTAATTGGTGATGTTATCGCCCGCCAGCTTGGCATTGGGGATGATAATCGTCTTGTTATCGCCGGTCTTGAGTGTGGTCGTAAATATCTGGATGTCCTCCACGACACCTGCCACTCCGGCGCCTTCGATGAAATCACCAACCCTGAAGGGCCGAAAAATAATCATCAGGAAACCGGCCGCGAAATTTGCCAGCGAACCCTGCAATGCCAAACCAACCGCCAGGCCGGCAGCACCCAGAATGGCAATAAAGGAGGTTGTCTGTATGCCCAGTTGGCCAAGCGCCGCGATGACAACGAAGGCCAGCAAGGCAATGTAGGCGATGCTGGTTACAAAACCAATGATGATTGGATCCGCAGCTGACTTTTCCATCATGCCCCGTACGCCCCTGCGAACCGTCATCGCAATCCAACGGCCGATAATAAATATTGCCAGCGCGGCAATGACTTTCAGTCCCCAGACCGCAACCACATCCTGGACTTGTGTCCACAGCTGGCTGACATGATCGACGCCGGCGGGTATCACTTCCATAACGTCGACGACATTATTCTCTTCCACTTTACAGTCACCTCGAATTGAATTAGTTGTTAAATGCAGATACGGGCTGTATCAGTCCAGGATCATATCCATAAGCTGATTGCGAAATTTATCTCATTGGCAATTAAACCTGCCGCGGATAACTGGCCCGGCCAAATTGGCGCCAAGTTTAAGTGAATCCTAATCAAAATCAACATACAATAATGTTGCTATCCGGTGCTCACACAAGCTGTTCATGGTGAATAAAAGATTGCCACCTGAAAAGGACAACCATCCGCAGACCCGGGAATTACTGGAAAAGCAGTAAGCGTCTTCAGGCAGTTCACGACAAACTGGCCAGAAAGGCCTTGCAATCTCATGCAATGTTGCCAATCATTGCTCCCATAACATCATTCCGCGCGCGCCTTGGGCGGGGCTCTGAGCACCATTGATATATATCCACGCAGCCCAAGGATTTCGCAGCTGGAAAAAATGGGAGTGGATTTTCTATCTTTAGGCAAGGGCATCATTGCAGGTCGATAAACGACGGGGAGAACAAAGATGAAGCTGGAATACGATGTAATCGAGGACGCATTTGACGACACCACCCACATCAGGACCATGACGGAACAAGCGCCAGTCCCGGGTGCTGGGTGGATGATTCGAACCACTCTCTATACACCTCATCATATTACAGTGGATGTCACCTTCGTCCCCGCGACCAAAAAGAGGAAGAAACCGCTTTTTGATTCCATAGCCTGATAGACGTTCGACCACCGGTTTGGCAAAACGCACAAATTGTAAACTTGTGTTTCACGCCATCGCCTTCCGCAGGTTTTGTGACTACTGTGGTTTTACAGGGGCTTACCTATCGTGCACGTCATACAGGAGACGCGATAATGGATCTTTTTCAAAACTTCATGAATAAGGAAAGTGGCAGCGTTATCAGCGAACTGCCCCGTCAAGGCTTCAGTGCCGGGCAGGCAAACGGGTTTTTGCCAGAAGCGCTGGCAACACTGTTGCAGGGTCTGAAAGACGCGGACTTCACAGACTTGTTCGGCTCCGCGAGCTCGGGCGGCCGCCTGGCCAGCTCGGTGGACATCGCCGCGCTTGGGTTGCGCAGTGGTATTGACAGCAGCAACGCCGAAGCCGGGCTGAAACGCCCTGATACCTCGCTTAATGGCCTTCACAAAGGATAACCAGAGCCCTGTGTCAGGTCTGCTGGGAGATACCGATTGACTTTTCCGCGATGAGACCAGTTAATGCGGCTGTATGGAAAACCTCGCCACGGGTATTCTTACACGCCCGCTCAGGCCAATCGTCATGAAATGGTTGCCAGTATCACCCGTACCGGTAAATCAGACCTTCGGACCACAGTAAAATGCACCGTGGGTTAAATCTGACACTCTCCTGATCGTGTCGTCCTCCTCACCTGACAAGCCCATAGTCGAAGCAGCCAGTTTCGAAGTCATGTTCAATTCGCTTCCGGATGCCGTCGTGTTCGCCGATCCGCAGCGCCGCATTCAGATGGTCAACCCGGCGCTGGAAATACTTTTCGGTTACACGACAGAGGAACTGGTCGGTCAATACACGGAGATTCTTTACCAGTCGAGCGACGATTACCCGAAGCTGGGCGAGTTCTGCGAAATGCACTATCGGCACAAGTCCGGTGAGGTGTTCGTTGGCGAATCCACCAGTGGGCCGGCGAAGGATGCAGCGGGCAACACCATTGGCATGGTGAGCATCATCCGCAACGTCACCGAACGCAAGCGGGCCTACGAAATGATCGAACAGGTGCGCAACCACTTCCGCGCTATTTACGACGCCTCGCCGGACATGATTTTCCTGCACGCTGACGATGGCAGCCTGGTAGAAGTCAATGACAATGCCTTGAACAATTATGGCTACACACGCGAGGAAATGCTGGCCAGGACGGTTGCCGAACTATCGGGCACAGGCTGTTCGCAGGCCGAGGCACAGCAACGGATTGCACGTGCACTGGCGGGAGACAAGCTGGATTTCGGCTGGACGGCAAGGCGCAAGGACGGCAGCGAGTTTCCCGTTGAAATCAGGCTGAGACGCTTTTCCAGCGGTGCTGGTTTGCGCGGCGCATCGCTGCTTGTTGTAGTCAGGGATATATCGGAACTGAATTTCGCAACCACAGGACTCAAGAGACAACAGGACCTTTCCTCCGCGGTCCTCGACACGCTTGGTTCAGTGGTCGTGGTGCTGAATCGAAGCGGCAGCATTATCAGCTTCAACCAGGCGGCACAGGACATATCGGGGTATTCCGGAGAGGAGGCACTCGGTCGGTGTGTTTGGGATTTTCTGCTTGCGGACGAGGAGCGCAAAGATGTTGAATATGTGTTCGCGCTACTTACCACGGGTGATTTTCCCAGCAAGTACGAAAACGACTGGGTGACCCGTAATGGCAAATCGCGCCGCATTGCCTGGAGCAATTCGGCGTTACTGGATGACGAGGGCAGGGTTGAATATGTCATCGCCACCGGTATCGATATCACTGAACAACGGCGCGCCGAACGCGACCTGGCGCGCGTGGAGACAGAGTGGAACAAGGCCATAGAGTTTTTAGCCGATCCCATCTTCCTGGTGGGGCTCGATGACCGGGTGATACGCGCCAATCACGCGTTCTTCACAATGATTGGGAAAAACCCCGCACAGGTTATCGGGGAGGATATTTCCGCAATCATGTATCCCAAAGGCGAAGCGGTACCGTGCCATGTATGCGCAGCGCGTCGCGAGCGCAAGGATATCGACCTCATTCTCGAGGAGGACCACCCGGATAACCCGGTCGGTCGACCGATCGAAGTGACGCTTCGGGTCATACGCGACGCGCACAGCGGACCGGTGGGTATCCTCATGGGCATCCGCGACCTGACCAGCCAGCGCCAGATCGAAGCGGAACTGCGCCAGCACCGCGACCACCTTGAGGAACTGGTGCAGCAGCGCACCGCGGCACTGGAGTCTGTCAATCGCGAACTCGAGTCGTTCAGTTATTCGGTGTCACATGACCTGCGCGCACCGTTGCGCAGTATAGACGGTTTCAGCCATGCCTTGCTGGAGGATTACCACGAGGTGCTTGACGAAACCGGACTGGGCTACCTGCATCGGGTACGCAGGTCCAGCCAGCGCATGGGGCAGTTGATCGATGATCTGTTGCAATTGTCACGTGTCGGTCGTGAGGCCATGGACTGCCAACAGGTTGACCTCAGCAAGATGGCGAACTCCGTAGTACGCCTGCTGCGCGAAGGCGATTGCGAACGCGAGATGGACGTGTACATCCAGGACGGCATGGAAACCTGTGGCGATCCGCGCCTGTTGCGCCTGCTGCTGGAAAATCTACTTGGCAACGCCTGGAAATTTACTGCGCCACGGAGCATCGGCGAAATGAGCTTCGCTGTCACGGTACGCGACGGGAGGCAGGAATTTTTTATACGCGATAATGGTGTCGGCTTCGATATGAAATATGCTGGCAAGCTGTTCGCGGCGTTTCAGCGCCTGCACAGTAATGCCGAGTTTCCCGGTACAGGCATCGGTCTGGCGACCGTGTACAGGATTGTCAAACGCCACAAGGGTTATATTCGCGCAGCATCCGAACCGGACAAGGGCGCCAGCTTCTACTTCAGTTTCGGTCTCGGCGAGGGCGAGCCGGCAAACGGAGCATAGACCCGCGTTACCTGTCCCTGGTGAAATGCAAATTATCACGGGAGCGCCGGCCTTCGGCGCAATGATGTTGACGATAGAACGCGGCCAGCACCCAAACCGTGGGCATAAACAGACCGCCCCTACGGATAGGCTGGCAGGGTTTCGGGAATCTTCCACAAGGGGCCGCCAAGCTTATTTTATTCAGCCTCCGGTTGCCGACCGACCTGCTATTCGAGAGACACAGCTTGAAAGGGGTAAATTGCGTGCCTGCTGTTTCATCAACTCCACAATGGCATAGACACCGATGTGACGATTGGGGGAGAGGTGCTCGTCCAGGCCCAAGCGGGTGAAAAGTTCATCGACATCCAGCCCTTCTATTTCCCCGACTGCTTTACCGGCGCTCAGCTGGATCAATACTGCCAATACCCCTTTAATGATACTGGTATCGCAATCGCCGTGAAAACGGATGAGGCCAGTGTCGTCCTCGTCACGATAGGCGCACACCCAGACCTGGCTCATGCAACCCTTGACCTTGTTGTCTTCGGTCCTGAGCTCCTCGGGCATCATGGGCAGTTTTTCACCCAGTTCGGTCAGATACTGATAACGCTGATCCCAGTCACCGAGCAGTTCAAAGATATCTACGATGTCATCCAGACTGGCTATCATGATTCCTGTATCCCTTTACACGCTGAACGATTCGCCACAACCACACGCATCTTTGACGTTTGGATTACGGAATTCAAACCCCTGGTTAATCGCGTTGGTTTTGAGGTAATCCACCTCAAGCCCATCGATCTGCTGAAGGCTCTGTTTGTCCACCACGACCTTGACGCCGTGGCTTTCAAACACCACGTCGTTATCGCCGCTAGCATCGGCATAATCGACCACGTAGGAAAAACCGCTGCATCCTGATTTTTTTGTACCCAGACGGAGACCCAGACCCTGGCCGCGTTTTTCCAACATGCTCGCGATATGCCTGGCGGCGCTTTCAGTTAATTCAACAGCCATTTATTTATTCCTCATAATGTTCAAAACAGACCCAGCGTCAGTCTCGCTTCGTCACTCATGCAGTCCTGGCTCCAGGGCGGATCCCAAACCAGTTCCACGCGGGCATCACTGACTCCCACCACGGCCCTGATGGCGCACTCAACCTGACCGGGTAGAATGCCGGCCACAGGACAACCCGGGGCAGTGAGCGTCATTTGGACGAATACTTCAGCCTGTTCGCTGATCTGTATGTCATAAATCAAGCCGAGATCATAGATGTTCACTGATATTTCCGGGTCATACACCGTACGCATCGCGGCGATGACGCGTTGTTCAAGTGGCGCATCCTCGGGCAGCTCGGCGGGTTCGCTGACTGCTTCGGTATGACCGCGAAACCAGACCGGCCTTACGTCCATGACCCTTTACCCGTCCGCTACCACAGTAGCATTGAGAGTATCGCTCAGTTTCCGGGTCACAGCTTCACGCAGCACCGGCACCTCTATGCTGTCGAGTACTTCAGCGGCAAATCCGAGACACAGCATTTTGCGTGCGGCGGTTTCATCAATGCCACGCGAGCGCAGATAAAAGACCTGCTGTGGGTCCAGTTGCCCGACTGTGGTACCGTGACTGCATTTGACATCATCGGCGTAGATTTCCAGCTGCGGTTTAGTGTCGACCTCGGCATTACGGGTGAGCATCAGATTGTCATTGGTAAGCTGCGCATCACTGTGCTGCGCCTGCTTATCGACCAGTATGCGGCCATCAAATACAGCACGTCCTTTGCCGTACAATACGCCCTTGAACTGCTCGCGGCTGACACAGCCAGGCACACTGTGCTGCACATTCAAATGAAAGTCTGTCAACTGCTGGTCACCTACGGTATACAGGCCGTTCAATTCACATATTGCACCTTGCTGTTTGAAGGTGGCATTGTAATCGGTTCTGGCCCAGGTGCCGCCAAACGCCAGCGTTGTACCCTGATAACGGCTCTTTGCCTGCTGCGAAAGATACAGGCTGCTCAAGTGGTAGGCGCTGCGGCTTTCATCCTGTACACGGTAGTGGTTCAGCGAGGCACCCTTACCGACTGAAATTTCGGTGAGGTTATTGTGAAAATACGGGGACGGCCCGAATCCGACAAAGCGTTCGACCAGTGTAGCTTTGGCGCCCGCATCCAGCACCACGAGATTGCGTGCTTGCATCGACAACGGATCTTCGTCGGTCTGGCTGAGGTAAATCACTTCAATGGGACGGTCCAGTTGAACCTGGCTTCCCACACGAACAAACACACCGTCATTGACCAGTGCCGTATTCAGTGCGGTAAACACATGCTCGGTGTGATTGGCGGTTTGACCGAACCAGGTTGCCAGCAATTCGGGATCAGTGGTCAGCCCGGCACGCAAGCTGCCAACAACCAAGCCATCGGGCAGATCCTTGATAGCGGACAACTGCGGATCAAATTGCCCATTTGTAAACACCAGCCGGAAGCTGTCGAAATTCGGCAACAAACAGTCGTTGATATCCAATACCAACCAATTATCTGTATCACAGACTGGACGGAAGCGGTGCTTGATCAAAGCTTCTATACTGGTATAACGCCAGGCTTCCTGTTTGCGATCAAGTACGGGCAGCTCAGCTACGGCCTGCCTGGCCGCTTCGCGTGCTTGCGTAAGCCAACCCAGGCCAATCCCGGGCAGGCCAGCATCGCCAGCAGTCATTAACTGTTGCGCCCAGCTGCGCTGTTGCTCGGCCGTGATCATGCCGCTGCCTCCTGTTCTATCCAGCCATACCCCTTTTCTTCCAGTTCCAGTGCCAGTCCCTTATCACCCGAGCGTATGATGCGGCCATCCACCAGCACATGCACGGTGTCGGGCTGGACATAATCCAGCAGACGCTGGTAATGGGTAATCAGGATGATGGAACGCTCCGGACTACGCAGCGCATTGACGCCGCCGGCGATAATACGCAGTGCATCGATGTCCAGCCCGGAATCGGTTTCATCAAGGATGGCGAGCCGGGGTTCCAGCATGGCCATTTGAAGTATTTCATTGCGTTTTTTCTCACCACCGGAAAAACCGGCATTGACGTTGCGCTTGAGAAGTTTCTCATCGAGCTCGACCAGTCGGGCTTTTTCGCGCACCCGCTGCAGGAATTCAACCGCATCCAGCTCGGCTTCGCCGCGTGCCCGCCGTATGGCGTTCAGCGACTCGCGCATGAACATCATATTGTTCACACCCGGCAATTCCACCGGGTACTGCATACCCAGGAAGATGCCCTGGTGAGCACGCTGTTCCGGTTCCAGCGCCAGCAGGTCTTCGCCATCAAACAGAACCTCACCCGCCGTGACCTGATAGCCGTCCCGACCGGCCAGCACATGCGACAGCGTACTCTTACCGGAACCGTTTGGCCCCATGATAGCGTGTACTTCGCCGCTGCCGACGTCCAGGTTCAGCCCCCGCAGGATTGTTTTATCTTCGATGGCAACTTGTAAATTTCTGATGGAAAGCATGTATGTATCTCCGCTTCTATGCATTTAACCGACCGCGCCTTCCAGCGTGATATTCAACAGTTTCTGTGCTTCTACCGCAAACTCCATCGGTAACTCCTTAAACACTTCTTTGCAGAAACCGTTAACGAGCATCGACACAGCATTCTCTTCAGAGAGTCCGCGTTGCCGGCAATAGAACAACTGGTCCTCGCTCAGCTTGGATGTGGTGGCCTCGTGTTCTACTTTGGCAGTGGGATTGCGCACTTCCAGGTAGGGAAAGGTGTGCGCGCCACACTGGTCGCCGATCAGCAGTGAATCACACTGACTGTGATTACGTGCATTTTCAGCTCGCTGCGTCATACGCACCAGACCGCGGTAGGTATTCTGACCCTGCCCCGCGGAGATACCCTTGGAAACAATCGTGCTCCTGGTGTTGCGGCCCATGTGGATCATCTTGGTGCCGGTATCGGCCTGCTGTTTGCCGCGCGTGACCGCCACCGAATAGAACTCACCCACGGCATCGTCACCGCGCAGCATGCAGCTGGGATATTTCCAGGTGATGGCAGAACCGGTTTCCACCTGGGTCCAGGAAATGTGCGAGCGGTCTCCGCGGCAATCACCGCGTTTGGTGACAAAGTTGTAAATGCCGCCGCGGCCCTGCTCGTCGCCAGGATACCAGTTCTGTACCGTGGAATATTTGATGCGCGCATCCTCCATGGCGATGAGTTCCACCACCGCGGCGTGCAGCTGGTTTTCATCACGCATGGGTGCCGTACAGCCTTCCAGATAACTGACATGGCTGCCGGCTTCAGCGACTATCAGCGTACGCTCGAACTGGCCGGTTCTGGCTTCGTTGATGCGGAAGTAGGTCGACAGTTCCATCGGGCAACGCACACCCTGCGGGATGTAAACAAACGTGCCGTCAGTAAAGACAGCCGCATTGAGACAAGCAAAATAATTGTCGGTATGGGGCACCACTGACCCGACGTATTGCTGCACCAGTTCGGGGTACTCGCGAACCGCTTCCGACATGGCACAGAAGATGACACCGGCATCGGCCAGGTTTTTACGGAAGGTGGTGGCCACCGACACACTGTCGAAGACGGCGTCCACCGCCACACCCGCCAGCGCTTTCTGTTCTTCCAGGGGAATGCCCAGCTTGTTGTAGGCATCCAGCAGTTGTGGATCAACTTCGTCAAGGCTCTGCGGGCCATCGCCCTTTTTCTTCGGCGCTGAGTAATAGGAAATAGCCTGAAAATCGATCGGCGGATGCTGCACATGGGCCCAATCCGGTTCGTCCATGGTGAGCCAATGGCGGTAGGCTTTCAGGCGTGATTCCAGCATCCAGTCCGGCTCGTCTTTCCTGGCGGATATCAGGCGGATGGTGTCTTCATCCAGGCCGGGCGGCACGGTATCCGACTCGATGTCTGTCACGAAACCGTGTTCGTAGCCTGACCCGATCAAATCCTTTACAGTTTCCTGCGTTGAGCTCATGCGCTTCAAATTCTCCTTGCTAATTACTGAGTATTTTACTCAGGTATTAGCAAGTGTGCACCCCTTTATTTCCATTTACAATATATTCCATGCAGGGATTTTTCTAAGTCTCTGTAATTTATTAGTTTAATCGGTCCACCCAAAATACGCCATCACTCCATCTTGATCTGCCTGCTTGTCTCCACAGCGAATATGAAATGCCATCGCGGTCAGAAAACCGCTCCCGGGCATGGTGGAACCACCCGCAGGAGTGCCGCCCTTCGGCACGACAATCCGCGCAAGCGCCCTTGATCCGCTAAGTTGCATCCACGCGTCTTCGCAAGTTTTCCAATCCATTACTCCCCGTGTGTTAAAGAGCCTCTTTGTCTTCCTATATGATGAAGCTTGCCTGATCCCGGGTAACTGCATATTCGCCATATGAAAACATTACAGCAGTTGAATTTCGATAACAGTTATGCGCGTTTGCCGAGTGTCTTCTTCCCGGAACAACAACCTGAGCCACTGGTCAATTCGTATCTGGTGCATTTCAAGCGTCGTGCCGCCGAACTCATCGAACTGGACCCGGAGCAGGTGAAGCACCCCGCTTTCGTCGACATCATGACGTGTCGCCAGCCTCTGCCCGGTTTTCAACTACTGGCCCTGTGTTATGCCGGACACCAGTTCGGGTACTTTGTGCCACGCCTGGGTGATGGCCGTGCCCTTCTGCTCGGTGAGGTGAAAACCGATAAGGGCAAGAAATGGATTCTTCATCTGAAGGGCGCCTGTGATGCCTGGATAAAAAAGTACCGGTCCCGGCTTAACGCCGAAAGCTGCCGTGCCGAACAGCGCAGCCGAAAGATGAAATGGGTCAACCCGAAATACATACTGCGCAACCATCTCGCTGAAACGGCAAGACGTAAAGCCCGCAATGACGCTGACTACAGCGAAATCGATCCGCTGATGACCGTATTACAGAATCCATTTGATGAAAAACCGGACTGTGTGCGTCCTACGCCGAACACCCGCCCGCCTGGTTACAGGCTATCAAGGTGAGTTTTCCTCATGATCCCTGCACCTTGCCACCCTGATGCCGAATGAATCATGAACACGCCAAACCATATATTTGACGGCACCCGGGATAATTTCCGCCAACTGGTCCTGGAAAATTCAAAAAAAGGCGCTGTAATCGTTAACTACTGGGCACCCAATGCAGGCCCCTGTTTCAGGTTATGGCAAGTACTCGAGCGACTGAGCCAGGAATACCAGGGCCGTTTTCTGCTGGTGAATGTCAATACCGGGACACAAATCCCACTGGTTCGGGAAAACGGTATCACCAGCGTGCCGACGCTGAAAATCTATCATCAGGGCAAAATCGTCGAATCGATCTATGGTGCCGAATCGGAAAACGCGTTACGTAACGTCATCAATAAATATGTCCCGCCAGCGCAGGATACGGCGATAGCCCAGGCGATTCGGACATATCAGCACGGGCAGGTGGATGATGCTCTGCAACTGCTGGCCCAGGCAGGCAGGCGGGAACCGGACAATGCACAATTGCATGCTACGGCACTGAAACTGTTACTGCGCGAAAAACGCTACGCAGACATCGAATCTTATGTCTCGGTACTGCCGAAAATGGTAAAGGCACAGCCAGACATCAGCACCTTGCAGGTTCATGCGAAAATGCTCGGTTTGGCGCAACAGGCGCAGGCCGCTGAACAACTGGACAATCGTCTCGAAACAACAGCGGATGACCTGGACGCCACTTTGAGACGAGCGGCTGTGGCGATGGTGCAGGATGATTATGAAACGGCGCTAACACACCTGCTGCATGTTTTCCGACAGGACCGTCACTGCCATGATGAACTGCCGCGCAAAGCCATGCTGGTAATTTTTTCT
>Ga0210064_1001189_pt1 | contig 11336 bp, 14 predicted proteins | sample Muzzi_CordC_D2_FD_185531 | JGI IMG/M metagenome (GOLD analysis project Ga0210064, IMG submission 185531) | Wetland microbial communities from San Francisco Bay, California, USA, that impact long-term carbon sequestration - Muzzi_CordC_D2 (SPAdes) | ecosystem: Environmental > Aquatic > Marine >...
GCGGCCAGGACGACGCGCAGAGTGCCGGCTTGCGGTAAACCGATGCTGCGCTTGCCCGCCAGTCGCAGCACAACGGCGGCGGCGGCCAGCGTGGCGCCGGCCTGAAATGCGCCTCCTGGCGCATGGGCGCCAACCCAAAGCAGGTAGCCTGCAGTGAGGATGAGAACCGGTACCAGCCAGCGAGCCAGGCCGTCGAATACCGGTCCGGCGCGCTGGTAGTCGGGTCTTGCGGTGCCGAGCGCCAGGATACCGAGCACCGCGGTCAGCAGCACTGCCAGTTCCAGCAAGGTGTCGTAGGCACGGAAGTTCAGCAGTATGGCGGTGACCGGATTGCTGACTCCGCTGGCGGTGAGATTTTCGCTGACGGCTCGCGCGAGTGTGTCCTGCGTGGTGCTGTCCAGTGCATGCACCAGCGCCCAGGCGAGTGTGGCGGCAAGCGTGGCACACAATGCCGTAATGACCCATTGAAGTGTCGCTCTCACACGCAACGCATTGCGCTCATTAAGATGCACCGCATCTTCGTGCAGTGTGCGGTTGGATTGTGCGCCTACTGCCACCAGCAGCAGCGCACCTGACAATCCGGCGCCGATCGCAGCTTCCGCGAGCGCGACGTCCGGTGCCAGCAATCGTCCCCAGGCCACGGACAGAACCAGTCCGAACGCCATGAACAGAATGACGCTGCGGCGTTTATCATCACTCGCCAGGGAAGCCCCGGCCAGACCTGCCAATGAACTCACCAGCAAACCGTCGAGGACAAGCAGACTTGTAGTGCTCAAGATCTTGTCTCCCGGCGGCGCGCGTGCTGTGCGATCAGGTGTGCGCTGGCGGCGCTGGCAGCAAGTACAGCCAGCCAGACCAATAGCAGCTTTAGTGCGCTGAGCAAGTCTTGCGAGTGCAACGCCAGTCCGGCTGCCAGCAGACCCAGGCCGAGGTTGTCGGCCTTGGTCAGGGCATGCAGCCGCGAATAAAGATCCGGCAGGCGCAGCAGGCCAATGCTGCCGGCCAGATAGAAGCCAATCCCTGCGACTATCATCAGAGACGACACGAGTTCAATCATCGCGCGCCTCCCGCTGCTGTCCGGTGAATGCCGCTGCAGCAACTGCTGCCAGCAGTGCCAGTATCAGCGCGACATCGATCAGGGCCTGTTGTTCAAGCAACACGCTGAGCAGCAACAGCAAGCCCACACCCGCGGTGCCTATCAGCTGTGTGGCCAGCATACGGTCACCCGCTTCAGGACCACGCAGCACACGCAGCAGGCCGAGGAACAGACTGAACATCAGGCCGCCGACGGCAAGAGACAGCAGCTCAGGCATCGTCTGTCCCCAGTCTTAGGCCGAACAGGCTGGCGATCGACTGCTCCAGACGGAGCAATTCCGGTTCCGGGTCCACGCGGCTGTCGAGCATATGCAACTCCACCTGGTCACCATCAAGGTCCGCAGCCAGCGTACCGGGCAACAGGCTGATGCAATTAACAAGCAGCACCCGTCCCGGTGGATCGTCCAGATGCAGGCGATAGCGCCTGAAACCTGGCTGGATATGCAGCCTGGGTCTCAAGGTGCGACGCGCGACATCAACCCCTCCGCTGATTGATTCGCGCAGGAACAGGGAAACAAAGCCGACCAGGCCGGTGATCGAAACCCGTGGGTGCCCGTGACCGCTCAAGCTGACACTTGCCATGGTCGCCAGTGCCACAGCGGGCAGTCCGACCAGCCAGGCATCCGCTCGGCCCTGGACGATGATCCACCAGAGGCCTGCGAGCAGTGCCATGCGCATAAGCATTCCCGAGGCTTTCGAATACACGTTCAGTGACATGTCAGTCTGCTTCTTCATGTTGCGCACTGCTCAGGGTTGCAAGGCCGTTTTCCGATGTCTGACCTTGGTCGGTGCTTGCGCAAGCTTGTGCGAATGAATCTGCCCGGAAAACCCGCCCATCGCCCAAACGACTGCAGCGACAAGCAATGCGAGGTTCATGAGAACGAATGCGGCTGCCATGCCGGACAACAATGAGTTGAAAATAGTCATTTGATTTCTCTCCTCTGAACGGGGTTCGACCCCGAGGGATCAGGCGGCATGCCGGCTCCCGCAGGCGCGGTTAGCGGGCACGGCTACATCCATCAGTTTCGGGTCATCGAGCTCCAGTCCGTTCATCAGTTCGATGTAGGCCTGCTTGCCGCTGACTTGCAGACGCGGATTGTGACGCTTCTCTTCACCGATGCTGCTTGATGTCATGCCGTTGTAGTCGTGTGCCGGGTACACCAGGGTGTCTTCAGGCAGGGTCAACAGCTTGCCGAACAGGCTGTCATACTGAGCAGCGGGATCCCCGTTCTGAAAGTCGGTTCGCCCCGTGCCACGGATCAGCAAGGTATCACCGCTGAATACGCGATCAGGCATCAGAAAGCTGTAGGAGTCGTCCGTATGTCCCGGCGTGTAGAGAATGTCGAGGTGCAGGTTGTCGACACACAGCTTCTCGCCTTCGTGGAAGTGAACGGAAACACATTCGGCCCGGGTTATGAGCCCCATGGCGCTGGCGCAGCCGGTCTGGTTGCGTAACGCCCCCAGCGCGGTGACGTGGTCGGCATGAATATGGGTATCCACAGCGATCACCAGTTTCAGGTCCAGTTCTTCGATGAGGCGGACATACTGGCCGGTATTTTCCAGCACTGGATCTATCAGCAGGGCTTCGCCACCCTGACGCTCGGCCACAAGGTAGGTGTAAGTGCTCGATGTTCTGTCAAATAGTTGGCGAATTATCATGGTCTTGTCTCCTCTATGGTTACCTGATGATCAGGCGTTCGCCGGTTTGGGGCAGTTGTCACTGCGGTTCCAGGGCATGCGTGCGATCAGCTTTTCCATGCCGCACCAGCGGGTGGTTCCGGCCACGATCAGGCCGGCACCAATCAAAGCAGTGAGTGCAAAAAACAACTCGTGCACACTGAAGCCAAGCAATGTCTTTAACACCAGCAGGCTGCCGATGGCGATCTGCACCTGACGTTCCAGCGCAATTGCCTTGCCGCAGCTCTGTAGTGGCAGTCCGTCTTGTTCCCAACGTTGGGTGCCACCCTCGACAAGCGCCACGTTGTGGTAGCCCGCCAGCTTCAGGCGTTCAGCTGCCTGCCGGGCACGAGGCCCGGTCTGACAGGTGATATAAAGGGTATCCTCGTGCCCAAGACTGGGGCGTCTGAACTGCGTCTTCACTACCTCAGGCGCCAGTTCTTCGATGGGGATCAGTTGCGCGCCCGGAATGTGCCCCAGACGGTACTCGCCCGCTGTACGCACATCGAGCACCGGGCTGTAACGGCCCTTGCGCTGCGCGTCATGCAGCTGTCGGGGTGTAATCGCGGCTATCTGCGTTGACATGGTTTGCTCCTAAAATGAGAACAGCAAGGCTCTGCTGTATCGTGGGTCTATCATAGCGTTGGAGAGATGCACTGAAAATACGAATAAAACACTTGTAAACATCGATAAAACCGATGTGTACCCAAATCTTCATTCAGGCACAGGTACCGTGATCAAACAATGGCAACGCACTGCAATGTATATGAGTCCCACTTGATGCCGGGCTGCAAGATGCCAGTTGGACTGGCGAAAAGGCTGCGATTTCTATACAGAGATGCGGGCTGAAACGAGAGGGACATGGCCGCAATTCAGGAACGAGGTCCAGGCCCTCGTCCAAGATCTAGGCGGACTGTTCGGTGGTTTCGAATTTGTCCAGTTTGGCGAAGAAAGTATGATGATCGATGTAATGGGTGCCATCACAGGAGAACGACATATTGATCATGCCATTGATAACGTTCACCGCCGCATTGCGCAGATAAATCGTCTGGTCGGTAAGCCGTAGACGCCTGAACTCGGCAATCAGCCGTCGAATGTCCTTGTCATCCAGTACGGGTATGCGGCCGGCATGGTCAGTGTCCGGGAAGCGATCCAGAAATCCGTCTTCGAGCACCTCTTCGCGCACGAATTTTTCGTAACAAAATGGATCGCGCGCAAACCAGCAAGTCAGCTGGCTGGACGAGTAGTGGATCTTGGTGTGAAACACACCTTTGCGCGCGAGCAAGGTGCATACGGTGTCATGAAGTCGGTCTATCGACTTGTCGAAAACGCTTTCGATTCGCTGCTGTTCGAACAGGAATGCGCGCACCGAGGGATCACCCTTGATTTGTAACCACCGTTCCGGCATGTGGGTTCTCCTTTAATGGCTGCTCAACACACTATGTGTGATGCCAGTGCCATACTGATCTTGCATCCGCGCACGTCTTGCTGCAATCCGTGTTTTCCTTATACATTCCCCTCGAGTAGCAACACAAAACCCGAAGTCAGCGCCACCGACAAGGCCGAAAGCAGCCATTTGATTCTATTGAACACGCGTTCGCTGATATTTTCAGACTGTCCCAGTATGAATCTCATGTCTTACCTCCCATGTTGGTATGCCCGGAATTCCCGAACAAACCCCAGTCCAGCTGCCGTGACGCAGGTTCGTGTAACGCACCCTGGGTCACATGAATGAATCAGTACTTGCTAATACCTGAGTAAAACTCTCAGGAAATTTGAAATATATATTGCCGACTGCATTTGTCAAGAATTTTCCTGATGGAGTGGCCGCGGTAGGTAAGTGGGGGCGTTCCACGCGCCTAAGGCGGCTGGGATATGGGCTAGGAATGGCTCAATCTTATGCAGGCTGCTGAAATCGGGACACGCTTTTGGCGCTTTGATAAAGATGCTAAGCGTATCTTATTGCAACATAGGGTAAATATTTTAACCGAGGCGTCCATTATGTCAATCGTGATGACTACACACAGCTTTCACCAACTTCTTGGCGGCGTGCTTCAGGTCTCCATTCTTACAGCTGTCCTCAGTTGACTTACGAATATACAGTGCGGCTTTCATTATTTCCTCCTCGATTCATCCATCAGCAGGTCCATAGAGCTCAATAAAGGAAAAAAGATGTCATTCGCTTCAATGCATCAAAATTTGATGGGCTCGTCAATTACCGTTGTATTCCGGGGAGGCATGGCTTTTATTCTTCATCATCAGTTACGACCGCTTTTAGGGGGGTGTTGCAACCGGCATGTCAGTCATTATCTTGCAGGCGCCTGTGAAAATGATGCAGCAGTTTTTTGCGCAGCTTGGCCTGCTGGTGCTTCGAGGCTGCAGCCATGCGTTTCTGTGCCAGCTCGATGAGGGTTTCCTGTGGGCTGAGTGACTTTTTACCGGTGGTGTCCTTGCGTTCGATATAACTGCCATCCGTCTGCATGTCCCAGACATCCTTGCGTCCAGACAACTGCACATCGATGATCAGGCGCAATTCCTGCCGCAGTTTCGGGTCCTCGACGGGGGTCACGACCTCCACGCGGCTCTCCAGGTTGCGTATCATGAGATCGGCGGAGCCGATGAAATATTCCTCATCGCCGTTGTTATGGAAGTAGTAAATCCGTGCATGTTCAAGGAAACGGCCGATCACACCAATAACCCGGGTACTTTCGGTCAGGCCTGGAATGCCCGGGCGCAGGCGGCAGGTATCGCGGACGATGAGGTCTATCTTGACACCCTCCCGGGCGGCACGATACAGGGCCCTGGTGATATCCACGTCCTCCAGCGCATTCATCTTGAACTGGATCAGCCCGGGCGAGTTCGCCGAGTGATTCTTGATCTCGCGATCGATCTTGTCCAGCAGGGCCTGTTTCAGTGTGTACGGAGAGGTCAGTATCTTGCGATACCTCGGGGGCGGTGAATATCCCGTCAGGTAATTGAACAACTCGGTCAGGTCCTGGGCAATGGCGTCATCGCAGGTCAGCATCCCGAGATCGCAATACAGGCGTGCGGTACCAGCGTGGTAGTTGCCGGTCCCGATATGGGCGTAACGCCGTAAACCGTTATAGTCCTTGCGCACCACCAGGATGACCTTGCTGTGTGTCTTGAGGCCGACGACGCCATAGGTGACATGAATGCCGGCCTGCTCCATGCGCCGCGCCCAGCGAATATTGGCGGCCTCGTCAAAGCGCGCCTTGAGTTCAACGAGTACTGCGACCTGCTTGCCGTTGCGCGCGGCGTTGATCAGTGAATCGACAATGGCGCTTTCTTCAGAAGTGCGGTACAGCGTCATCTTGATGGCCAGCACCTTGGGGTCCTCGCTGGCGGTGTGCATGAAGCGTTCCACGCTGGTTCTGAAGGATTCATAGGGGTGCTGCAGCAACAAGGCGCCGCGTTCCCGGATGATATGAAAAATATTGCGGGAATCGTGGATCAGCCGGGTATGGTCAACCGGCTTGTGGGGCAGATCATGCAACTCGGGAAAATCCAGACCGACAATCTCGAACAGATCGCGCATGGCTATCATCGATTCCACCTCGAATACATCAGACTCCTCGTTAAGCCCGAGTTCGGCGGCCAGCATGCCCTTGTGGGTCGGATCCATGTCTTTCTCTACCTGCAGGCGAACAATGGGCGCGAAATGCCGATCCCGCAGTTCCGTTTCAATCATTGCCAGCAGGTCATCTGCTTCCTCTTCGTCTATCTCGACTATGGCATTGCGGGTTACCCGGAACAGTTCACAGGAAGTGATCACCATACCCGGAAACAACAGGTCCAGGTTGTTGGCAACAACATCCCCGAGTTTCACATAGGTATTGCTGTCATCGACACGCAGAAACCGTGGCGCAATCCCTTGCACCATGGGCACCTTTACCCGCGCATAGTGGTTGGCGCTTCCGCCCGTGTAGCGCAGTGAAACCAACAGGTTCAAGGCAAGATTGGAGATGAAGGGAAATGGATGGCTGGGATCCATGGCCAGGGGTGTCAATAATGGAAATATATTGGTGATAAAGGTTTCCCGCAGTAATTTCTGTTCTTCCTGTTGCAATTCGGTGTAACAGCTTAGTCGTATTCCCCGGGTCTCCAGCAACTTTTGCAGTTGCCGGTAAATCCGGTTCTGCTCCCGGTGAATGTCCCGTACGACGACGTGGCTGTCCCGGAGCTGCTCCATCGGTGTCCGACCATCAACGTAGGGGGTGCGAATACCAGCAGCGATCTGCTGTTTCAGTCCGCCGATACGTTTCATAAAAAATTCATCGATATTGCTGTCTACGATCGCGAGAAACTTGACTCGTTCCAGCAAAGGCGTGGCATCGTCCGTCGCCATGTGCAGTACGCGGCGGTTGAATTCCAGCCAGGTCAGTTCCCGGTTCAGGTACAGCTCGGGGTCATTCAGGTCGGTTATTTGCGGCGGCTTTCTTCTTGCCGCCCGCGCTGGGGCCTTTTGGGGGGACGGGGCGCCGGAGGTTGATTTTCCGCCGGTCGGACTGCGTTTCTTCTGCGGCTTGATTGTCGAATCATGTTCTTGCGTGATTTCGGTGGTCTTTTGCATTGTTAAGCTGTTCCAAATAGGGTTAGTTTAAAGTGTATCAGGTTGAACGACATATTTGGAGGCAGTTCACGGCCTGGTCAACCCGGTTCGCGACATTCTCTCCATCGGCCCCTCATCCACGACATCGGATGCGAGATAGCTGTGCTCGCCATCTCGTTCCAACAACTCTGGCGCTCCATGGCAGTTCTCGGGTCGGCGGAGGAGCGAAAACTCACAGGAATGACGTTTTCGCTTAGTTGCCCTTTCCTGACTGTGTGTGTAGGGCAGGATTTGGCCGGTTATCCCCGTTGCCGACCCCAACAACCACGGTGACTCACGAGGACATCGAACGGCAGACGGTACTCGGTTGTTTAGAGAGTAACTATCTGGTAATTAGCTAAAAGGCAATTCACAACCCAACCCGGTCGTACAGAACCCTGTCGTACGGAAAATTTCCGTAACGGGGAAAAACAACCCAATATAGTTCCTCCGTCACGGGCGGACATTGTTTCTCGAAGATGCACGTATTTGTTCGATATTGGCCATGCGAATGTCAGTTCATCACTGAGGCGGTCGTCATCCGTGTCAGAATCGAGCGGATTGGTGCCTGTCATAATTTCCTCTCCGTCGGCGAGTCCATCGTCATCGCTGTCGGCATCCCCTGGATCCGTGCTGCTAGCAATTTCCTGACACGGCGTCAGTCCGTCTCCATCTGTGTCTGTTGGTGTGGAATCGACCGCAAAGGTGGCCTCGATAGCCTGATGGTTTGCGTTAAATGACCGGACCGTATATGTGCCCTGGCCGACATCGTATTTCAGGTCGGTGCCGGTGCCGACCACATGGGTTGTAGCGGAAAGAATGTCATCGTCCCCGTCAATATCTCCTCTCGGGCCGCCCTCACCGTCATCGTCTTCCCAGCCCTGAACAGAAGCAATAAGACGTTCATTCGGGTCAATGCACATGTGCAGGCAGTTTTTGAGAGGGAATGGTTTTATCACTGTTGGCGCGTACCGAAAACTGGCTTCGGTGCGAGCGATGAAAATCGTCGGTAAACAGGGTGGAGACGAAATTCAGTTGCCCGTCGCCGTCACTTTCCTGATCATTGAGCATCTGGATTCTCTGCGTTTCCACCGACACTTCGATGTCGCCCGCCGGCAGCGCTTTGCAGATAGAAGCGGCGGGATGAGGTGAAGCACCGGTTGCTGCCATCGATGCCATGGGAATGCTTGCACCGTCGGGTCCGTAGGTGTCGAGAGAGAGGTGTAACAGGCGGCACCATTCGTATTCGGATTGCGCCCTGGCAGCGATTTGCGATATGCAAATCTACGCATCTGTTGATGTGAAGCAGGTATCTAAATCATTTAGAACCCCATTTTCAATACTGTAAATCCAGCCGTGAACAGAGAGCTCCTTTCCTTGTTTCCAAGCATTCTTGACAATAGTAGTGTTGCATATGTTTTTGACTTGCTCTTTTACATTTAGCTCGCAAAGTAAATCTAATTGTTTGTCATGTTTAAGCCCATCAAATTTTGATGCATTGAAGCGAATGACATCTTTGATATGACGTAACCAGTTATCTATAAGCCCATGCTCTTGATTTTCCAATGCTGCCTTGATACCGCCGCACCCATAATGGCCACAAACTATAATATGCTTTACTTTAAGGATCTCAACAGCGAACTGTAATACGGAAAGGCAATTCAGATCTGTATGTACGACAACATTTGCAATATTACGATGTACAAATACTTCGCCAGGTTGCAGATTGGTAATCTGGTTGGCAGGAACTCGGCTATCTGAGCAACCAATCCACAAATACTCGGGAGCTTGTTGTTTTGATAGCCGTGTGAAAAATTCGGGGTCTTTTTTCTTAATTGATTCTGCCCAAGCCAAATTGCTATCCAGTAAGTGTTTTAGTGTCTTCAATCTTTAAATTATCCTCGCACTTTCTTTTTGCACAACCGGGTAACAAGGCGATGTCACCATCGCCCCGTTCCCTAAGAACCGTACGTGCAAGTTTCCCTGCATACGGCTCAAGCATTACAAACGCCCATGGGACGGACGCACCCGCTACATTGCTGCTATCGCGGCGCGCTGAAAATCCCGGCAGTTCGAGTGAAGGAGCAGAACATTCATTATCCTGTTGTTTGTTTCGTTCCCGTCGAGGTGTAGGAGATGGTGGTCTTCTTCCACCTCCATCACTTGCCGACAAACCGGGCATTGCCCGTTTTGACGTTTCAGCACTTTGCCGATATAACTGTTTACAGAGCGCATCTTAAGCTTGGTCTCTCGGCGTTGGAAGTATTCCTGCCATTCGATATCGAATGGATTGGCGTCTCCCTTAACCTTGATATGACGTTGCTGTTTGATCGCCTGTGAAACCTTTATGAGGCTTTTTCCTGACACTTTGTCCTTAAATATCCATTGGTGGCCATCTTGCTCGCCGAAGTAGCGCGAGGCGATCCATTTCCCTGATTTGTTTCTGTGGCGTCGTTTACCCCAACGAAACAGTCGGAACCACACATAGCTGTCAAGCTTGGAGAAAGTATCTCCGCAAATGACATGGCGATGATAATTAGCCCAGCCCCGAAGAACGGGATTGAGTCTGTCAATCAATTGCGCTTGTGTGAGGCAGCCAGAGGTTTTGCAAATGGCTTTTACTTTGTCCTTGATCGCCCTGAGCGCACTTCTGCTCGGAGTGATCTGTATCTTGCCGAGATGACCCCCTCGGTGTCGATGCTTCCTGATGGTTTGACCCAGAAAGTCAAAGCCTTTGCTGATGTGAGTAATTTGGGTCTTCTGCTCCGAGAGCTGAACGCCTCGCAGTTCCAGGAAGTCGTTTATCTTTGGGATGATATCGTCCCTCAGTATTGCTTCGCTGGATGCCGTGACGACGAAGTCATCCGCATATCTCACAAAGTTGATGTTGTAGGCGCGGCGAAACCGTGATTTTCCCTGTACCCGCTTCTCCAAGCCGTCTAACACCATGTTCCCGATATTTGGACTGAGGATGCCCCCTTGCGGGACACCATCGTCTGTCGGATACATTTCCCCTCTGTCTACAAAGCCGCATTTGATCCAAGCCTTCAATACCCGTTTATTCATCGGGATATTCTCGATCATCCAGTGGTACGAAATGTTGTCGAAAAATCCTTTGATGTCACCTTCCAGGACCCAGCAGGCCGAGTTCTTTTGACGCAGGATCTTGAAGATCTGGTCTATGGCATCGGCACACCGGCGCTTGCTTCTAAAGCCGTAGGAGTTTGTATCCCCAAGCGTTTCCGCAATGGCTTTCAATGCCAGCGCATGCACGGCTTGGCGTGCCCTGTCATCCATCACGGGTATACTCAGAGGCCTCCTTTGACTTTTGTCCTTTTTGGGTATGTAAATCCTTCTTAATGGTTTTGCACGGTATCCTTTCCATTCGGCTAGGGCGCGTACGGCTTCCATCTTCTGGCCCGGTGTGCTCCATACCGTGCCATCGATGCCAGCTGTTTTCTTCCCTTTATTCTCGGTCACTTGTTTGACCGCCAAGGCTCTGGCCGCAAACGAGTGGACTAAGAGATAGCTCAGGCGTTTGACTTTGCGCCAGTGGCCTGTATGTATCGATTTGACAATACGCCTTTGCAGTGATCTTACCGTGCGCAAGCAAGCGGTCCAGTCGATCCCGGTCCATTGCTCACCCATTCGGCCTTGGGCCGCTTGTAGCTCAGCACTACTCATTATAAACATGCCCCAAGCAAAAGATTTATATCAAGCTTCTCGTCACGTAACACCTGCGGAGGCATTGCACCCCTCATGGAAAGTCGGCCCCCTTGCGGGGTAGGGTAACGTCTAAACCCCTATCCGCCCCATTACAGGACGGCGTTCGCTTCTTCCAGCATCTCATACCTGCACAGCCTTCCGCGTCATTTGCAATTGGCATACTCACGGATTTACGCATTGCGCTACCGGTGAGGGCCATACAGGCTTACCGCCTATCGTCAATATCAAT
>Ga0210064_1001191_pt1 | contig 11335 bp, 10 predicted proteins | sample Muzzi_CordC_D2_FD_185531 | JGI IMG/M metagenome (GOLD analysis project Ga0210064, IMG submission 185531) | Wetland microbial communities from San Francisco Bay, California, USA, that impact long-term carbon sequestration - Muzzi_CordC_D2 (SPAdes) | ecosystem: Environmental > Aquatic > Marine >...
CCTTCTCGGCATTCACGACGATCACGAAGTCGCCGGTGTCGACATGCGGTGTATAGGTCGGTCGATGCTTGCCGCGCAGAATCATCGCGACACGCGTGGCCAGGCGTCCGAGCACCTGCTCGTCGGCGTCGATCACATACCACTTCGGATTCACATCCTGCGGTCGAATGCTCTGGGTGGCGAGGTGCGCCTGTGCTCCCATGCGGGAATCTCCTAGCGGATCGAATTCGGATCGGGGGCCGCTGCTTCCGGCCCTTCCGGCCCTTCCGACGTTTCCGGCGTTTTCGATCCTGGTGTCGGCGCGGGCGCCGGCGCATACGGATGCGCGCACGAGCCCGCTGCCCCCGAACTGACGGGAGGCAGACGGATACCCGAACGGCCTCCCCACGTCAAGGCGGATCGAGACTCAAGCCTCCGGTATTCCAGCGGAATCAGTACGAGACCCGGACCAGCGTGAGACCCTGGGCGGGAGCCGTGGGGCCGGCCAGGCGTCGATCGCGGCGCTCGAGCAGCTCCGGGATCGAATCCGGCGTGCGTCGACCGCGGCCGACTTCGATCAGCGTCCCGGCCAGGTTTCGCACCATGTGGCGCAGGAAGCCGTCCCCTTCGACTCGCAGCTCGATTTCCCCGCGGGATTCCCCGAGCAGCTCGAGTCGCACCAGCGTCCGCACCGTCTGCTCGATGTCGGAGCCCGCGGCCTGAAGCGAGGCGAAGTCGTGTCGCCCGCAGAAATCCCCCGCCGCAGCCCGCATCGCGCTGAGATCGAGGGCCGGAGCCACCCAGTGGCTCCGCGCGGCGCGCAGCGGTGAGTGCGTGGGGCCGTTCCAGATCCGATAGCTGTAGAGCTTCGCCCGGGCGTCGCGCCGCGCGTGAAAATCGTCTGCCGCGGCCGCGGCGGCGACCACCGCGATGTCGCTCGGCAGCACGCCGTTCAGCGCCCGCTGCAACGCGGGCGGCTCGAGGCGCGATTCGACCCGCAAACTCGCCACCTGGCCCGACGCGTGGACCCCGGCGTCGGTTCGTCCGGAGCCGGTCACCCGCACCCGCCGCCCACAGACGCGCTCGACCGCATCCTCGAGGCAACCCTGGATCGTCCGACTGCCGGCCGCCTGGACCTGCCAGCCGTCGAAATTCGCGCCGTCGTACTCGAGCGTGAGCCGGAAGGTCGTCACGGTGGCGGCTCAGACGATGCCCAGCCGGGCCTCCGCGAGCCGAACCGCGTTCGCGGCCGCGAGGCACACCGGGTCGGTCGCGAGCCACAGCCGCAGCCCGTTCGCGAGCGAGGGGTCCGAACGCATCCGCCCGACCAGCACATCGCCACGGCCGGCTGCTGCGCGCAGACTCGGCCCCTCGGCTTCGTCGGGCCACAGATCGACGCCCTCGGCCTTCGCGAGCAGCGCGCGCGCCGCATCGACCGCGAGCGGCTCGCGGGTGGACACGTGCAGCACCGCTCCGAGCCCGAGGAAGGTCGGCACCTGGATCATGGTGATGCTGAAGCCGATGTCGTCCCCGAGCAGGCGCGCGAGCAACGCAGCCGTCTGTTCCTCGCGGTCGATGTCGCCACCCGAGTCGCGACGTTTCAAGCCCGGGCCGCAGTCGAATGCGATCGACCGCGAATAGACCGTCGGCTCCGGGATGTCCTGCTGATTGAAGAGGGCGATCGACTCGGACATCAGCGATTCGGTTCCACGGACGCCGGCGGAAGACGCCGAGTCGAGCACGGTCGCCTGCACTGCGGCGAGGCCGGCGTGCTCCGCGAGCGGGCCCAGCACGGTCGCGAGCGCGAGCGCGGGCCCCGACGGGGTCGCGATCATCGGCGGGCTGCCGGCGGCATTCGCGCCGCCTATATGCGCGATTCGCAGCGGCACTTCGGGCGTCGCCGCGAGCGCACCCGACAGGTCGATGCCGGGAACTTCCGCGCGCAGCGCCTCGCGCGCCACCATCAACGAGGCCGCCGGGGGAGCGCACAGGAAGACGAAGTCGAGACCGCGCAGGTTCGGAAGCTCGGTCTCGACGGGATAGCAGGTGTCCTGGAATTCGACGTCGGCTCCTTCGGAGTTTCCGGTCGCGATCGGCAGAATCTGCGCAACGCGCAACGACGACGTACTCAGCGTTTCGATCAATTCCACGCCGATGGCGCCCGTCGCTCCGACGATCGCGATGCGATGCCCCGCCTCCGCCATCAGGTCTCCGAGAGCTTCGCGAGTACGACGTCGCCCATTTCACGACAACCGATCGGCGTGACGCCGGTATTCCCGACGAGATCTCCCGTGCGATGACCGTCGGCGAGCGCCGCCGCCACCGCGTCGCGCACCGCCGCAGCCGCGGCGACCGCGTCGAGCGAATGTTCGAACAGCATCGCAACCGACAGGATCGCCGCGAGCGGATTGGCCTTGTCCTCACCGGCGATGTCGGGCGCCGAGCCGTGCACGGGTTCGTACAACCCGACTCCGCCCTCGCCGAGACTCGCGGAGGGAAGCATCCCGAGCGATCCCGTCAGCTCGGCGGCCTCGTCGGAGAGGATGTCGCCGAAGAGGTTGCCGGTCACGATCACGTCGAAGCGCTTCGGGTCCCGCAACAGCAGCATCGCCATCGAATCGACGAGCTGGTGAGAGAGCGTCACGTCCGGGTATTCCGCGGCGACCTCCTCGACCACCTCCACCCACAGCTGCGACACGTCGAGCACGTTGGCCTTGTGGACGTGGCACACCTCACCGCGCCGCTTGCGTGCCGACTCGAATGCGACCCTCGCAATGCGCGCGATCTCGTCTTCGTCGTAGACCATCGTATTGCACGCCGAACGCCGGCCGGCGATTTCGCTGCGCCCACGCGGCTCACCGAAGTAGATGCCGCCCGTGAGCTCGCGCACCACCAGCAGGTCGAGCCCCGCCACGACTTCGGGCTTCAGGCTCGAGGCGTCGACGAGTGCGGGCACCATTCGCGCCGGCCGCAGGTTCGCGAACAGGCCGAGCTCCTTGCGAAGGCGCAACAGGCCCTTCTCGGGGCGCACATCGACCCCGAGCGCGTCCCACTTCGGACCGCCGACGGCTCCCATCAACACGGCCCGGCAGCGGCGCGCCGTCTCGACCACGGCATCCGACAGCGGCGTGCCGGAGGCGTCGATCGCAGCGCCGCCGATCAGGCCCGCTTCGAATTCGAGCTTCAGATCGAAGCGACCCGCAGCCGCCTCGAGCACCCGTCGCGCCTCGCGGGTGACTTCGGGGCCGATCCCGTCGCCGGGGAGGAGCAGGATACGGTTCACGCTAGATTCCTTTCGGTTCGGAAACGGCGTGGTGCCGCTTGTGCCACGCGAGCTTGTTGAGCGCGTGGACGTAGGCCTTGGCGCTCGCCACGATGATGTCGGGGTGCGCGCCGTGCCCGATCACCTTGCGCCCGTCCTCGCTCACGGTGACCGACACCTCGCCGAGCGCATCCATGCCGCCCGTGATCGCGTTCACCTGGAAGCGTTCGAGCTCGCTCTTGGTCTCCGTCAACTCTGCGATGGCCTTGAAGACGGCGTCGACCGGGCCGATCCCGTGCGCGTCCGCCTTCACGCTCTTGCCGTCGACGCGCAACGCGACGGTGGCGGTCGGACTCGCAAAGGTGCCGCTCAGGATCGAGAGATCTTCGACCTCGAAGCGCTCCTCGGTCTGCATCACGGAGTCGGCGACGATCGCCTCGAGGTCCTCGTTGAAGATCGTCTTCTTCTTGTCGGCGAGGTCCTTGAAACGCTCGAAGGCGAGCTGGAAATCGGCTCCCTCGAGCTCGAACCCGAGCTCGGCGAGCCGATCGCGGAACGCGTGCCGCCCGGAGTGCTTGCCGAGCACCAGCTCGTTCGAAGGCCGCCCGATCGACTGCGGCGTCAGGATTTCGTAGGTGATCGGCGCCTTCAAGACGCCGTCCTGGTGGATGCCGGCTTCGTGCGCGAACGCGTTGTCGCCGACGATGGCCTTGTTGGGCTGGACCGAGACGCCGATGATCGACGACAGCATCCGACTCGTCGGATAGATCTCGGTGGTGACGAGATTCGAATCGACCTCGCTGTAGACGTCGCGACGCGTCTTGATCGCCATCACGACCTCTTCCATCGAGGTATTGCCCGCGCGCTCGCCGATCCCGTTGACCGTGCACTCCACCTGTCGCGCACCGGCGAGCACGGCGGCCAGGCTGTTCGCCACCGCGAGCCCGAGGTCGTCGTGGCAGTGGACCGCGAAGACGACGTCCGGCGCACCTTCGACGCGCTCGCGCAGCATCCGGATCAGCGCCGCATATTCCGCGGGCTGCGTGTAGCCGACGGTGTCGGGCACGTTGCAGGTCCTCGCGCCGGCCGCGATCGCCGTCTCGAAGACCTGCACCAGATAGTCGGGGTCGGAGCGCGTGGCGTCCTCGGCGGAGAACTCGACATCGTCCACGTAGCCGCGCGCCTGCTCGACCGCACGGCCGACCTCCTCGAGTACCTGTTCGCGGCTCATGCGCAGCTTGTGTTCGAGATGGATGTCGCTGGTCGCAATGAAGGTGTGGATCCGCGGGGATGCGGCGTGCTCGAGCGCTTCGGCGGCGCGCATGATGTCGGCGCTGCCGGTGCGAGCGAGCCCGCACACCTGCGCCGCCTTCAACTCTCCGGCGATCGCCTGCACGGACTCGAAATCGCCGTTGCTCGCGATCGGGAAGCCCGCCTCGATCACGTCCACCCCGAGCCGCTCGAGCTGGCGCGCGAGCGTGAGCTTCTCGGCGAGGTTCATGCTGCAGCCGGGAGACTGCTCACCGTCGCGCAACGTGGTGTCGAAGATGCGAATGAGTTCCGTGCTCATGGCGTCACCCTTGCGGCGTTTCGTTCATGGTCGGCGCAACCTCCTCGAGCCGCCGGCCGGATCGCTGCCGAATCAGCCACTCGATCGGGCCGTGGATCGTGTAGAGGATACCGATCGAGAACAGCGTGACCGACGGTTCGAGGATCACCAGCGACACCGCGAACACGACGAAGACCAGGGTGAGGAACGAGTGCCGCAGATCGAGCTCCTTGAAGCTGCGATACGGGATCGAGCTGACCATCAGCAGGCCGAGCAACGCAGTCGCTCCCGCGATCGCGTACTCGGGAACATTCACCGCGAAGCCCCGCTCCCGCACGAAGCTCACGAAGAGCTGGGTCGAGGCGATCATGCCCGCCGCGGAGGGACTCGGCAGCCCTTCGAAGCGGCCGACGTAGCGGGACGGTTGCACGTTGAAGCGCGCGAGCCGCAAGGCCGCGCAGGCCGTGTAGAGAAACGCCATGACCCAGCCCGCACGACCGAGCACCTGGAGATTTCCCGCCGAGACGGCCAGCATCGCGGGAGCCACGCCGAACGAAACCGTGTCGGCGATCGAATCGTATTCGCCGCCGAACTTGCTCGTCGACTTCGCGAGCCGTGCCACCCGGCCGTCGAAGATGTCGCAGAGGATCGCGAACACGATCGCGCCCGCCGACAGATCGTTCTTGCCCGCGAAGGCCATCACGATCGCGAAGAAGCCGAAACCGAGGCCCGCGGTGGTGAGCAGATGCGGCAGCAGCAGCAATCCCCGCGGCCGGTCGCCGCGATCTCGCCGTCGCCGTTGGTTCCCGAGCGAGCTGTCGCGTTCGGTCGACTCGTTCACGTCGCTCCCTCCCAACACGCGACCACCGTCTCGCCGCCCTTCACGCGATCACCGCGCCGCACCTTCGCGACCGCCGAGGCGGGCAGCAACACATCGGTCCGCGAGCCGAAGCGGATGTAGCCGTAACGGTCACCGCGCCGCACGAACTCGCCGACCTCCGGAAAGCACAGAATCCGCCGGGCGATCAGTCCGGTGATCTGGACGACCCGGAAACGCTCGCCGTTCCCGGCTTCGAGCGTGAGCGAACAGCGCACGTTCAGGTCTTCGGCATCGCGATTGTACGCGGCCAGGTATTTGCTGCCGCTGCGCTCGACCGCAACGACCCGGCCCGAGGCGGGACAGCGGTTCACGTGCACGTTGAAGATCGACAGGAAGATCCCGATCCGCAGCATCTTCTCGCCGTTCGCCGTTTCGACCTCGCCCACCTCGAGCACACGCCCGTCGGCCGGCGCACAGACGGCGTCGTCCGCCTCGGGCACGAATCTCGGTGGATTGCGGAAGAAGCCAACCCGCCATGCCCGCGAACCCGGCCAACGCGAGCGGCAGGACTCCCAGCACGAAGGCGTCCCGGATCACGAATTCCGTCGGTCGTTCGACGAAGACCGGCGCCTCGGGAGTGGAATTGGGCTCGTTCATCTCAGTTCTTCGAACGGTCGACCAGCCGGTTTTCCTTGAGCCAGGGCATGAGGTTGCGGAGCTTCGCGCCGACCTTCTCCATCGGGTGTTCCTCGCCGTGCTTGCGCAACGCCTTGAACGATACGTTGCCCGACTTGTTCTCGAGGATGAACTCCTTCGCGAACTCGCCGCGCTGGATCTCTCCGAGGATCTCCTTCATGCGGGCCTTCGTGTCGGCGTCGATGACGCGCGGACCGCGGGTGAGGTCGCCGAACTCCGCGGTGTTCGAGACCGAGTATCGCATGTTTGCGATGCCGTCTTCGTAGATCAAGTCGACGATCAGCTTGACCTCGTGGATGGTCTCGAAGTACGCCATCTCGGGTGCATAACCGGCTTCGGTGAGCGTCTCGTAACCTGCGGTCATCAGCGCGGTGAGGCCGCCGCAGAGCACCGCCTGCTCGCCGAAGAGATCCGTTTCGGTCTCTTCGCGGAAGTTGGTCTCGATGATCCCCGCGCGCCCCGCGCCGAGGCCCTTCGCGTAAGCGAGAGCGACCTGCAGCGTGTCGCCGCTCGGGTCGGCGTGCACCGCGACGAGCGACGGAACGCCACGTCCCTGCTCGTAGTGCGAGCGAACCGTGTGGCCCGGGCCCTTCGGCGCCACCATGAACACGTTGATGTCGGGCGGCGGCGCGATCGCCTGGAAGTGGATGTTGAATCCGTGTGCAACCGCGAGGTAGTTGCCCGGCGACAGCGCGGGCTCGATCTCCTCGCGATAGATGTCGGCCGCGACCTCGTCGGGCAGCGTGAGCATCACGATGTCGGCCTCACGCGCGGCTTCGGACGGCGTCGCGACGCGCAGGCCGGCAGCCTCGGCCTTCTGCCAGGAAGAAGAGTCCTTGCGCAACCCCACCACGACGTTGACGCCCGAGGCGTGGAGGTTCTGTGCGTGGGCGTGCCCCTGGCTGCCGTAGCCGACGATTGCAACGATCTTGCCGGCGAGGCGTTCGAGGTCTGCGTCTTTGTCGTAATAGATGTTGAGGGCCATCGCGGTGAGTCCTTTCGCGCAGGCGATCTGCCCCGAGTTCCGCGTTGAGCGGCCCTCGCTCGGATCGGCAATTGGGGTCCTGGGCTCGAAACGTGTTCGGAATCGGCCGATCCGACCGGGCGGCTGCCCGGGCCTGCGGTCGCCGTTCGATCGGTGTCCGCCGAGATTAAGCAACGATTCCGGGCATGTCAAAGAGATGCGGCGGATCGTCCGGACTCAGCGGGAGCCGGGCGGCGACTCGAAGCGCTTCCCCGTGCGCTTCACCTCGGCCTCGGCGCGCCGCAGGTAGTGCGGCACCAGATCCGCAGCGGCCACGCCCTCGCCGCGCGCGAGCATCCGAGCGCCGAGGAATCCCACCGCGGCCGCAGAGGCCGCACCGCCCGCGACCGCGACACCGGCTCCGAGCCGGTCTCGGATCTCGGGACCGAACACCTCCGCCCCCTCGCCCACCAGGACGCATTCGGGCGGCAGGTGGGGAATCAACTCGCTCGGGGCGTACACCCCTTCGTCGAGCCGGCAGCGCGGCCCGTCGTCGCCGAGGTCGTAGACCGCCGCATACATCTCGCCGCGCCGCGCATCGAGCAGCGCCGCCACCGGCAGATCGCGGCGTTGCGACCGCCAGGCGAGCGCGGTCAGCGTGGGCACCCGCGCGACGGGCCGGTCGCTGCCGAACGCGAGACCCTTGAGGGTCGCCAGGCCGACCCGGAGCCCGGTGAACGAGCCCGGCCCGATCGACACGGCAAAGGCGTCGAGGTCCGCGACCGCGACCGCGTTCTCGCGCAGCAGCCGGTCGATCGCCGGCAACAGCGTTTCCGCAGCGGCGGCGCCGTCCGCACCACCGGCTTCCGCGATCGACTCGTCACCGCGCAGCAACGCGACGCTGGTATTGCGCGTCGCCGTCTCGATCGCCAGCAGCAGCGGTTGCAATGCGCGGTCGCTAGAGGCCCGGCCCGGATCGGAGCCAGTCGATGACCTTCGACCAGTGGCGCGAGATGTCGTTCCAGAACGCGAGTCCCATCAGCATCAGCAGCATCGTCAGGCCGATGCTCTGGAAGATCTCCCGCGAGCGCATCGACAACGGCGAACGCTTGACGCCCTCGATCAGGAACAACATCGCCTGGCCGCCGTCGAGAATCGGAATCGGCAACAAGTTCAAGATCGCGAGATTGATGCTGATCAGCACCAGGATCGAGAGGTAGGTCTCCCAGCCGCGCTCGAACGCGTTGCCCGCGATCTCCGCGATCCCGATCGGGCCGGCCAGGTTCTTGCTCGACACCTCGCCGGTCGCGATCTTGCCGAATCCCTGGAGGAAGGTCCGGGTCATGTCCGTGGTGAGCGAGACGGCCCGCGGCAGCGAAACCAGCGGATTGCGCTCGCGATCGAGCGCGGTCGCGCCGACGGCGAGCGCCTCGGCGCCGCGGATCCCGATCCGGTAGCGCGGCTCTTCGATCCCGAGTCCGATGTCGGTCGGAATCAACTCGGGCGTGACGACGGCTTCGCGCGCCTCGCCTTCGCGCGCGAACACCAATTCGAGCGGATCGCCGCCACCGGTGCGCACGACCTCGGCGAAGGATCCGAAGCTCCCGACCGGCGCGCCGTTCACCTCGAGGATGAGGTCACCCGCTCGAAAGCCGCTGCTCGCCGCAGGCGAGTCCGGCTCCACCGCAGCCACGAGCACGCTCGCGGGTACGATTCCGAGGTCGGCGAGCGTTCCCGAAATCCGGAGTTCGAACTGCAGCGATTCTTCCACGTCACCGCGGCTGCGCGTGACGTCGAGCACCACCTCGCCCGCCGCGGACTCGATCGCGTTCTCGAATGCGAGCCAATCCTCGACCGGTTCGCCGTTCACGCCGGTCACCAGATCGCCCGAGCGCAGCCCCGCCCGGGCGGCGGGCGTGTCCGAATCCGGAACGCCGAGCAGAGCGCGCAGGCGCGCGTGCCCGAAGCCCGCCCAGCCCATCTCGGATACGGCACCGAACTCGTCGAAGCCGGATCGCACCGCCACGCCGAGTTCGAGTGTGCTGCGCACGCCGCCGCGGTCGATCGCGAACCCGAGGCGCTCGCCCGGGTGGGCGCGAACCCGATCTTCGACGTCGCCCCACCACTCGATCGGCTCGCCGTCGATCGCGACGATGCGATCGCCGGTGCGAAGCCCGGCCTGCTGTGCGGGCGACCCCATCTCGATCATGCCGATCACCGGCGCCGGCCGCGGCAGGCCGACGTAGAGCGTGCCGACGAACACGAAGATGGGCAGGATCAGGTTCATCGCCGGGCCCGCGAACACCACCGCGAGCTTCTGCCACAGCGGCTTGGCGTTGAGGGTTTCCGACGGGCTCGCGAGCGCCTCCGCGTTTTCGATCTCGTTCGGGCTTTCGCCGAGCATCTTCACGAAACCGCCGAGCGGGAACCACGCGATCACGTACTCGGTGTGGCCGCGCTGCCAGCGCAGCTGAAACCGCCCGATGCCGATCGGCGGACCGAACCCCAGCGAGAACTTGAGCACACGCACGCCACAAGCCTTGGCGACGAGGAAATGGCCGAGCTCGTGCACGAAGATCAGCACGCTCAACAGGAAGATGAATGCGAATGCGGTGTTCACGATCTCAACCCCCCGTCCCGCTCGCGCCGAGTCGTTCCAGCGCGTGCGAACGCGCCCAGGCATCCGCTTCCGCGACGTCGTCGAGGTCGCGCAAGCGTCGGTCGCCCGCGCCCGAGACGTGCGCGTCGAGCACGGCCGCGTTGGTCGCGGCGATGCCCGGGAACGGGATCTCGCCAGCGAGGAACGCGGCGACCGCGATCTCGTTGGCCGCATTCAGCACCGCGGGTGCGGCCTCGTCGGCTGCGAGCGCCGCGAACGCGAGGTCGAGGCACGGGAAGCGCTTGGTGTCGGGAGTTTCGAAATCGAGACGTCCGACGGCGGCCAGATCGAGGCGCTCCACTTCGAGAGGCAATCGGCGCGGATATTCGAGCGCGACGGCGATCGGGCCGCGCATGTCGGGCAGTCCGAGCTGGGCCAGCACCGACCCGTCCGTGAATTCCACCAGCGAGTGGACGATCGACTGGGGGTGGACCACGACATCGATCCGCTTCGGGGGCATGTCGAACAGCCAGCGTGCCTCGATGACCTCGAGCCCCTTGTTCATCAGCGTGGCCGAGTCGATGGTGATCTTCGGTCCCATGTCCCAGTTCGGATGATCGAGCGCCTGCTTGACCGTTGCTCGCGCGATGCGACTCTCGTCCCAGGTCCGGAAGGGCCCACCGGAGGCGGTGAGGATCAGACGCGCGACATCGCCCGGGTGCTGGCCCGCGAGGCACTGGAAGATCGCGCTGTGCTCGCTGTCGACCGGCAGCAGCCTTCCGCCGCGGGCGGCCACTTCGCGCTGCACCAGCGCCCCCGCCGTCACCATCACTTCCTTGTTCGCCAGTCCGATGTCGCGTCCCGCACGGATGGCCGCGAGCGTCGGCCGCAGACCGAGCGCGCCGACCAGCGCCGCCATCACGAAGTCGGCGTCGTGTACCGCCACTCTTTCGAGCCCGTCCGCGCCGCTGCCGATGAACGCCGGGGCGTCCGCGCCGAGCCGGGCGCGCAACGCCTCCGCGCCGGCGGCGTCGGCGGTCGAGACCGCGCTGGGTCGGAAGCGCCGGACCTGCTCGGCGAGCTTTTCGAGATTGCGACCGGCGGCGAGACCCGTCACCTCGTAGCGATCGGGGAACTCCGCAGCGACCGCCAGCGTCTGCTCCCCGATGCTGCCGGTGCTGCCGAGCACCACCAGGCGCCGACGCGCGCCGCTAGGCATCGCGCGGCCCCGATTCGCTGACCTGCGCGCTCGTCATGCCGAAGCGTCGCTCGCGCTTCTGGTAGTCGACGATGGCTTCGATCAGGTGCTTGCGGCGGAAGTCGGGCCACATCACCGTGGTGGTGTAGATCTCGGTGTACGCGATCTGCCACAGCAGAAAATTCGACACCCGCATCTCCGCACCGGTGCGGATCAGCAGGTCGGGATCGGGAACCTCGGGGGCGTAGAGGTAGGAGGCGAAGGTCTT
>Ga0210064_1001194_pt1 | contig 11319 bp, 9 predicted proteins | sample Muzzi_CordC_D2_FD_185531 | JGI IMG/M metagenome (GOLD analysis project Ga0210064, IMG submission 185531) | Wetland microbial communities from San Francisco Bay, California, USA, that impact long-term carbon sequestration - Muzzi_CordC_D2 (SPAdes) | ecosystem: Environmental > Aquatic > Marine >...
TTTTTGCTTGAAATACCGTCGCATTTCGAGTATCCAGTAAACGAATTCTTCCATCAGACTCGCCATCAATCCATCTGCCCGGGTGGCGGAATAGGTAGACGCAAGGGACTTAAAATCCCTCGGTCCTTAGGGCTGTGCCGGTTCGATTCCGGCCCCGGGCACCAAATTGTTCCGACCAGAAGATTTCATCCTTGTCAGCCAGCCAAATATTCCGATAAAATCGCTTTCTCCCTGCTGTCTTATCCCACTGCATAAAAATGCACCTATATGATCGTAAACAAAATGAGATAGGTTTTTAACCGGTTGGTGATCTTCTTTGGCTCAGATGAACTCGATCCCATTGCACAAAATAGACTTAAGAAGTTCAAAAACATGCCGATATATTACAGGAAAGGTTTAAAAGAAGCGTATTCAGATACCGGGCCGAACAATTTAAGCTGAAAGTCTGCGGTGAGAAATGGGAAAAGAAAAGGAAATCGATTTATATAGTTCAGATGTTTCTGAATTAAATTTCACCGATGAATCCGAGGACACAATAAAAAAGGTTCTGGATGAAAGAGATTACATCCTGCCGCTCAAAGATGACAGGGAGGCGTCTTTGGATCCATTGGACAAGGACGATTCCATGGCGACGAAAGAACAGATCGAACAGGAAATTCCGATCCGGGATACTGATAATGATAATCAGGCCGAGAACACCCCGGACGGACTGGAAGCGAAAATCCCTCTGGACGAAGACGATGATAATAAATCGGATGAGCCGGACCTGACAGAAGACGGGTCGGACCCAATCGCTGACCCGGGGGAAGATGATCCGGTCCCTGACGGAAGTGTCGGAGTGGAAGATGTCCCTGCGGTTGAAGATCCGGTGAACCCTGATGAGACACCCGCAGAAGTGGCTGAAAATGGAGACACCCCAGACGCCCAGGCGCAGCCCGGCAGCAATGATTCCGGTCCCAATGACCAGCCGGAAAAAAATTTACGCGACGAACCATCCGAAAGAGGCAGTAGCGATGATTTTGTTGGTTTGGATGATGCTGAAATAGAAGAAAAGTTCCTGCCCAAGAAAAAAGTCGAATCCAAGAAAGCAAAGGATATAGACAAGCTCGAAAGTGAACCGGCAAATAAAACCGTCGAAAAAAACAAAGATCGTCAGCTGCCCCAGGTTAAAGAATCCAGAAAACCAGCCGCTCCAAAGGCAGCCAAAGAATCTGAAGCAAGTAAAGGTTTCGGCAAATTGTCATGGGCCAGTAAAATTATCAACGTCGCCCTGATGGCCCTGATTGCCGCCGGGTTTTATCTTTATTATAACCCCTCCCTGGTCGGATTAACAAAAGCAGAACAACCCGTGCTCCCGGCGCCGGTTGAGGTTATTGAACCCGTGACCCCTGTGGCACAACCGGTCACGACGCCTTCAGTGGCCAGCAAGCGTGACCAATGCATCGCAAAACTTGAAGAAGCGGTTCGGCTCAGGAAGGAATTGCTGGAGAAAAAGGATGAAATCTATGAGCTGGATTTATACTACCGCAATGGAATCGCCGAGCTGGAAGATGAAATTTATCAGGAAATTCAGAAATCGGGTATCAGCTCATATAAGGAGGCCGTGAACAATAAACGAATCGAATTGAACATGCGTACTATCCAGCGTCGTCAGGCCTACATTAAAGAACTGACAAAACCGGCATACTGGTTGAAAAGCGGGAGCGAAGAACTTTTTTTTCTGGTGCGCAAAGGGCAGTTGGATTTGGAGTTGACCGAAATTGCCGGTGGCATCGATTTAAACAAACATGTAAGACATATCAGTGCCGCAATCCAAAAATATCGTCCAAGTCCCGAAAATTTGGCAGTTGATCCGCTGCAGTCAAAGGTGCAGCCCCTTGAGAAGATCTGGGAGCAGATTAGTCAGAAAAAGAACACGAAAGATAAGGCTCAAATTGCCCTGAATCCAAAAAACGAAATAATCGAAACTCAGATTTGTTCAGGTAATCTGGCACGCATTGCCGAATTAACCAGCATTTCTCCTGCAGCGGCCGGGTGTCTGTCACGCATGAGCGGAGCGGACCTTTTTTTAAACGGCCTCACGACATTATCGCCGGATGCGGCCAAACAATTGTTTAAGTGGCAGGGTAACTGGATTTGCCTCAACGGGGTTAAAGATCTATCACCGGCGGCGGCCAAATTTTTATTTAAATGGAAAGGCAGCTGGATATCACTCAACAGCCTGGATGAATTGCCGCCTGAACTGGCGATGTATCTGCTAAAATGGGAAGGGCAACAGCTTGAACTCATGGGACTTAAATACAACAAAAATGAGGCAACTCAAAAGACGTTGAAATATTTGGCTCTGTGGGAAACCACAGGCGGAAAATTGTACGTGACCGACGAGATTCGGAAAGAAATGGAAAGGTTAATGTAGCCGGTGGTCAGAGCCGGTAACGTGATAATTTGACATAGTGGGAACTAAGGAAAGGAAATTGAGGACGCTGACATGAGAAAGCATTTGAGCCACATTTGTGCAGTAATGATAATATTTTTTTTTGGATTTGGCTCCGCACACGCCACCGTGAATAAATCGTCGGAGCTAAAATTAAAAATGACTGAAATATCTACGTTGCAGCAAAATCTGACCGGCAAAATTGCCCAGGCTGTGGAAAAGAAAGATCAATTGGAACAAAAATCCCATGAACTCGAAAAAGAAGTCAGAGACCAAAAAGCGCAATATAAAATTGAAACCTACCAAAATGCCATCTTGAATCCGAGAATAGATTATAACCTTAAATTGATTCAGTTGCTGCTCGGCTATATAACCAGACTAAACGATAAAATCGTATATTTTAAAAATGGTCATGACATGTTGAATTTTTTCTTCCAGCAGGCCCAGGACGACCTGTTGATGATCAAGACCCTAAATGATCTGGAAATAGATAAACTCATCGCTCAAATCAATGAAGTTCTCGACGAATATATCCCCGAAACCGGCAAGCCGATGTTTGATGTCAATGACGTACCGCTGAAAGATACCGAACAAATCTGGAATGAAATAATTAAGATCAATTAATCCGCCCTGAAAGCTTTCATCTTGCCATTATTGTAGGTGTAAGTTATAGTTGAGATACCGAATCAGTCTTAGAGCAATCACGATAGGACCTTTCAACCATTTTCGATTTAACCACCAAAAGGACATCTCGATGTATAGAGCGGTTGTTTTGATTCTGCTGCTAATATTTTTAGCACTAACTGCCGGTTGCACTCCCAAAATATCTCCCCAAGAAGCCAAGGTCCTGGTAACCCTGGATGAAATACAACGGGGTATTGAGGCAAACATTGATTATGACAAATTCGTGCAGCTGTTGGCGACCGCCCAAGCTGAAATTGAGACCCTTAAACAAAACAGCAAACCCGATCCCTGTTTTCAAAGTGCTGTTGAAAAATGCTATGCTTCCTATGAAATTGCCGGAAAAGCCTGGCAAAGGAAAATGACGGAAAAGGATGAAGCCAGGAAGGCAGACATGGAAATGACCCTGGCATTTTCCATATCGTTTTCATCCCTCAATATTGAAAGAGCCAACAAATGCTATGAATGACGGGAAAGAATGAATATTGAAGATTGAAGAATTAAGGAGTCGCTTCGCTCTGTCTTATTTAATCCAACATCCTAAATCCACATTCCAACATCGAAGAATCTGCAGCGCATAAGTCCCACCTCGAAAATCGCATCACACGCTTACAGCAATCCCTTCTCCACTAGAAGACTCATGGACTGCTGCCCGATTGTCGTGACTTTGCTCAGGGCCTGGGTGAGGTGGTAACCGCAGTCATGAGCCGCTCCTGAATTCAGCATAACCAGGGCGGTATTGACGTCTTTTTCGGCTTCCAGCCAGATTTTGTGGGGTGCGGCATTTTTGGCAATATGGATTTCGCTGGCGATCATACCGATCAGGATTTTGAGTATTCTTTCGGCCCCCGGCTTTTCAGTTTCCGGCAGCGCGACAGAGGTCTCAGCAATCTGGGTTGTCCAGATCAGCCCGCTTTTGAGCTTTTCACTTTGCGAAAACGCTTTTATGGCTTGGTCGGTTTGCATACCACCTTCCATTCTCTGTTGATCATCGCGGCCATATAACCGGCCCCGAAACCATTATCGATATTTACAACCGCTACATTGGAGCTGCAGCTGTTCAGCATGGCAAACAGGGCCGTCAGCCCTCCCAGATTGACGCCGTAACCGACGCTGGTCGGAACTGCAATCACCGGCCGATCAACCATACCGGCCACCACGCTGGGAAGTGCGCCCTCCATGCCGGCAACCACGATCAGCACAGTAGCCTGATCAATCAGGGTCTTGTGGTTTAATAGACGGTGAATGCCGGATACACCTACATCAAATATGGTATCGACGGTATTGCCCATGGACCGGGCAGTGATACAAGCCTCTCTGGCTACCGGAATATCGGAAGTGCCGGCTGAGATGATCAGAATCAGACCGCGCCCCTGAACCGGCACTGGATTGAGCTCCAGGACGATCATGCGGGCGTCGGCATGGTAAACTGCTTTCGGAAAATGCGACAGAACGATATCCGCCTTTTGCCGAGTGGTGCGAGTGACCAGAATAATGTTTTCCTGGTCGATCATTTTTTCCATGATTCCAGTGATTTGATCGGCTGTTTTGCCTTCGCCGAAGATTACTTCGGGAAACCCCTTGCGCAGGGAGCGGTGATGATCTATATGGGCATAGGTAATATCCTCATATGCAAGGTGCTGGAGTTTTTCGGCACCATCTTTGGCTGAAACCCGGCCTTCGGCAACTGACTCCAGCAGTTTCACTAGCAGATTCTTATCCATAAAATTTCCTGATCGGGATAAATCGGAAATAACAAGAAAACAAACTTTTGATTAAGACGCCCTGCTTACCCCTTTATTCAATAAGGTTTTTCTCCGTAATGGTTTCGGATTGAGCTGGAAGCGTAGCGCTTTCCGATCCGACACTCCGGGCGCTGCCGGATTGTTGGGCGTTTGTTGTTGGGGATACTTTGTTCAGCGATTGCTTTTGCGTCCCGCTAATTTTGTCAATACCATCGATCTGCTTTTGAATCGCATCCAATCTCTGGTTGAGATCCACGACCTCGCCTGAAAGCTGGCTTTGAAAATTTTTCTTGAGCTTGAATATTTCCAGCGCAAGGGCATCTTTATCGATGGCATTATCTGACAATTTTGCCAGGGAAGCCGCGAGCTGTTCGTATTCTTTTCCGAATTGATCGGTTTTGGCCGACAGCACGACCAGGTTATTCGTCAGTTTGCTTTCCAGCTTTTTTATATCACCGGAAACTGTGGTTAATTCCTTTTTAATGGACTTTAATTCCTGCAACTCATCCTGGAGGGGCTTGATGGCGGCATTGATTTTCTCAACTGCGACGGCCAGACTTTTTTTGTCGGCTTTGGATGCTTTCAGTTTTTCAATCGTGTCCTGACTTTGTTCTAGATCTTGCCTTAAACCCTCACCGAAGGATTTAAATTCATTTTGCAATTCATCCATGTTTTTTTTGACGGCAAAAAGCCGGCCTTCGATGGAAGTTCCAAAATCTTTATCCTGAGTGGACAATGTGGTTGAGAAAGTGATTAATTTCTCATTGAAGTTCCTCGAAAGGTCTTCAAGCTCTTTGGTTAATCTTTGAACTTCCAGAGATCCGGTGTCATAGCTCTGACTTACCCTGTCGGACAAATTCTGGTAACCGAAATAGATCGCCACCGCAATCAGGCAGGGCAGAAGAATCGTAAGCAGCGTCAGGCGCTGACTTAATTTCTCAACCCGCAGATCCTTCAACTCTTCATGGTAAAACGTTTCCGGTTCCTGTTCATCACCATCAAACCTGAATTCAGGAGGATTTTCATCAGCCATTTCTTATCATTCCCATTCAATTGTACTGGGTGGTTTGGAGCTGATGTCGTACACCACCCGGTTAACGCCTTTGACTTCATTGATGATCCGGTTGGATATCCGGCCCAATAACTTATGCGGCAATTTGGCCCAATCAGCCGTCATGGCATCCCTGCTGGTCACCGCCCGCAGGGCCACTATATTTTCATAGGTACGCAGATCTCCCATTACCCCGACGCTTTTGATCGGCAGGAGCACGGCAAATGATTGCCACAGTTTCCTATAATAGCCCCCATTTTTAATCTCTTCAAGCAGAAGATCGTCCACGTTGCGCAGTATGGTAAGCCGCCTGGGCGTAATTTCTCCGATAATTCTGATGGCCAGGCCGGGGCCCGGAAATGGTTGGCGCCAGATAAGATCCGGCGGCAGGCCCAGTTCTTTACCCAGAAGTCGAACTTCGTCTTTAAACAGATACTTGAGGGGTTCGATGAGCTTTAGTTTCATTTTTTTGGGAAGCCCGCCGACATTATGATGGGATTTTATAACCGATGTGGGTCCGCCAAAGGCGGATACCGATTCGATCACATCCGGGTAAAGGGTGCCCTGCGCTAAAAATTCCGCACCCTTGATCTTGCGGGCTTCGGCCTCAAAAACCTGCATGAAAATCCGACCGATGATTTTTCGCTTTTTTTCAGGATCAGTTACCCCGGTCAGGGCTTTTAAAAATTGAGCACGGGCCGTGACAAAACGGATGTTGATATTCAGGTGCCGCTTCAAGGTGACTTTTAATTTTTGGGCTTCATCCTTCCGCAGCAGACCGTTATCCACAAATATGCAGGTCAGTTTCTGGCCGATGCTGCGATGAATGAGCATGGCCGAAACCGAAGAATCCACGCCCCCACTCAACCCCAGAATGACCTTTTTGTCGCCTACCGTCTGGCGGATTTCTTCGATGGAATCTCTGGCAAATGATTTCATGGTCCAGGAGCGTTCGCAGCCGCACACATCAAATAAAAAATTGGATAGCATCTTTTTGCCGATTTGCGTATGGGCAACCTCGGGATGGTACTGGACGGCATACAGTTTCTTTTTAGAATGAACGGCCGCTGCCACTTTGGTGTTGGTGGTGGAAGCAGCAATTTTAAACCCGGCGGGCAGCGTGTCGATGGAATCTCCATGACTCATCCAGCAGGTACTTTTTTTATTGACCCCCTTAAACAGTCCGGCCTGTTTATTGACTTCAAGCTCAGCAAATCCGTATTCACGCTTACCGACGCTGTGCACCGCCCCCCCAAGGGCTGCCATCATAAAATGCATGCCGTAACAGATGCCTAAAACCGGAATTCCCAGGTCAAAAATGGCATTGTCAGCTTTGGGACTGTTTTTTTCATAGATGCTGGCCGGTCCGCCGGATAGAATAAGGCCTTTCGGATTGAGGGCCTGGATGGCCGCCGGGCTGATGTCCGGCGGTTCTATTCGACAATAGACATGATGCTCGCGAACTCGGCGGGCGATTAATTGATTGTATTGAGAACCAAAATCGATAATAAGTATCATGTTGTACCTTCGGAAAAGAATGAAAGGTAGAAGATTGTAAATTTAAGATTTAAGGCATTCTATCTATTTTATTTTCGCCTTCCTGAAAAAACAATGACAACTGTTGAAGGGACATAATTTCTTAATTATTCAATCTGCAATCTTCAATATCCAATTGTCCGTGTTTCTTGAAACGGTTTGCGAAAACAGGCTGAATATGTTAGACACAGCCTAAAAAGTCAACTCTAAAGTGGAATGATTATCCAGATTTATGAAATACAGACTCCGATTGAAGCGGAAATCATGATCCGCCTGGGAGTGGATCATATCGGCAGTGTGATTATCAGTGAAACGGAATGGAAAATTCCCGAGATTAAAGACACCCTGAATGCCGTCCGGTCCACATCCTCGAAAGGCAGCCTGATACCGCTGTTTAATACTCTGGAATCGGTCCTGCACACAATCGATTACTATCAACCGGATATTATTCACTTCTGTGAGGCGTTGACGGGTCACCAGGATATGCGTTCATATTGCCAGCAATTAATTGAACTGCAGCTGAATGTAAAAAAGCGATTTCCACAAATCCAGATCATGCGCTCCATTCCCATTGCGCAGTCGGGAAAAGATAATTCTATCCCGACGCTGGAATTTGGTCGGATATTTGAACCATACAGTGATTTTTTTCTCACCGACACCGTATTGGTAGACCGTTCGGGGATAACTGGTGACAGCCAACCCGTCCAGGGATTTGTCGGCATCACCGGAAAAACCTGCAACTGGGATACGGCCGCCAGTCTTGTATCATCAAGCCGGATTCCGGTAATCCTGGCCGGGGGCGTCTCGCCCGCTAACGTATCCGATGGTATGATGCGGGTCCGGCCGGCCGGGGTGGACAGTTGCACCCGGACCAACGCGCTGGATGAAAACGGTCTTCCGATTCGATTCAGGAAAGATCCCCTAAAGGTGAGACAGTTGATTGATGCAGTAAGGGAAACCGAAAAAAGATTGTAGGGTGTTCAGAAGCTTTAAAATTCAGGGTTCATCGGATCGAGGTACAAAGGTATAGGGGTTAACATTAAGTATAACTCTGAACGCTGAGCCTTGAACCTTTAAAAAAAAGAGAGGAATTTATCAGATGTTAGATAGTAGTGATCTGCGAAAAGGCGCTAAAATTGAAATAGATGGTGAACCATACGTCATCGTTCAGTTTGAGTTTTCCAAACCCGGCAAGGGACAATCCCTGTACAAATGCAAATTAAAAAATATGGTCACCGGTACTCAATTCGACAGAACCTTTCGAGCCAGCGAAAAATTTAAAGCGCCGGATCTGGAAGAGCAGGAAATGGAATATCTGTATTCGGACGGAGACCGTTATTGTTTTATGAACACCTCCAACTATGAACAGGAATTTTTGACCGAAGCGCAAATCAGCGATGCCAAAGATTTTCTCAAGGAAAACACGGTCTGCAACATATTGCTGTTTGAAGGAACTCCCATCGGAATTTCCCTGCCGATATTCGTCAATTTGAAGGTTGAAAAAACCGATCCATGGGTCAAAGGAGATACGGCTTCCGGTGACTCGAAGCCGGCGACCCTGGAAACGGGATATGTGATTCAGGTGCCGCCGTTTATCGAAGAGGGCGAAAAATTAAAAATAGACACCCGCACCGGCCAATACGTTGAGCGGGTGAAGGAATAGCGCTGTTTTAAGGTGTCAGGTGTCAGGTGTCAGGTTTCGGGAAACATGGCAAAGAACCAACAGTATGATAAGGGGTTTTTTTCTCTTTGAATTTCTCCAAATCCTAAATTTTAAGAGTCTGAACAGCATCTCATCTGTTTCGATTTACCGCTTTGTTCTGCACATCTGTCCCTAAAGAGAATGTGTTGCTTTCAAGCCTGACACCTGAAACCTGACACCCGAAACCTTTTCTAACCTGATCCCCAAGAAGAACTGTGTTATGGGCAGTAATCACCAACTCACAACAACAGTCAGTGAGTACGTTCAATCCCTCATAAATTCAGAGCGTCTGGGATCACAGGTAGTATTTCACACCGTCTTACCGGAAGTGCCCGCACGCTGGTCACCGGTCAACCCGAATTGGTCCCAGGAGATCCGCAACGCACTCAAGTCCTTGAAGATCGACAAGCTGTATCGACATCAAACCCAGGCGATCGAATTGGTTCAAGACGGCCGGCATGTTATCGTCGCCACACCCACAGCCAGCGGCAAAACCCTGATTTATAACCTGCCGACGCTGGAAAAATTTCAGCAAGACAACAGTGCCAAAAGTTTATATATCTTTCCCTTAAAAGCACTGGCCCAGGATCAACTGCGGGCCTTCGAGCAATTGGCCGCCTGCTTCGATGAAGTCAAACCAACCGCTGCAATTTATGATGGTGACACATCGGCCTACCGGCGTAAGCGCATCCGGGAGGCACCTCCCAATATTATTTTAACCAACCCTGAAATGCTGCATCTTTCTTTTTTGGCGCATCATAGTAAGTGGCGGGAGTTCTTTGAAAACCTTAAAACAGTCGTGGTTGATGAAGTTCACACGTACCGCGGGGTGATGGGATCGCATGTGGCCCAGATTTTCAGACGTTTTCATCGAATATGTCGACGTTACGGCGCAGCGCCGACCTTTGTTTTCAGTTCCGCCACTGTCGCAAACCCGGCTCGACTGGCCCGGCAACTGACCGGTCTTACGGCAGCGGAGATTACTGACTCCGGTGCGCCGCGCGGCAAGCGACATGTCATTTTTATAAACCCGGAAAACGCGACCTCCCAGACTGCCATATTGCTGCTAAAGGCGGCGCTTCACCGCGAGCTTCGAACCATCGTATATACCCAATCACGCAAAATGGCTGAATTGATAGCCATCTGGGCCGGCGATCAGACCGGTGATCTGGCTGATCGCATCAGTGCTTACCGGGCAGGGTTTCTACCGGCCGAACGGCGGGAAATTGAAGCCCGGCTTTCAAAGGGCGAATTGCTGGCCGTTATTTCCACCAGTGCCCTCGAGCTGGGCATTGATATCGGCGATCTGGATCTCTGCCTGCTGGTCGGCTATCCCGGAACGGTGGTTTCCACCTGGCAGCGGGGCGGGCGGGTAGGGCGCAGCGGACAGGATTCCGCGTTAATACTGATTGCCGGCGAAGATGCTCTGGATCAGTTCTTTATGCGGAACCCCGGCGATTTCATTAACCGCAAGCCGGAAACAACGGTTGTAAACCCGTATAATCCTCACATTCTGGCCCGGCACCTGGAATGCGCCGCCGCTGAGCTTCCGCTAAAAACCGATGAACCCCTAATCGTTAAAAAAGAGACACGCACGAGCATCGAGGCTCTCGAAAAAAGCGGTATCCTGCTGCGCAGTGCCGATGGCGGGGAACTGTATGCACGCCGTAAATTACCGCACCGCGAGATCGATATCCGGGGTAGCGGAAACCGCTATCAAATCGTCAACAAGCGGACCGGAGAAAACCGGGGGGAAATCGATGAGTTCAGAGCCTTTCGTGAAACCCATCCCGGGGCGGTCTACCTTCATCGTGGAGACAGCTATATTGTCGATGCCCTGGATATAAGCACCAGAGTCATTGCCGTTGTTGAAGCCGAGGTGGATTATTATACCCAGGTGAGAGGATATAAGGAAACAGAGATCCTGGACATTTACGACAGCAAATCGGTCTGGGGCACCACTGCCCATACCGGAAAAATTAAGGTAACGGATCAGGTGACCGAATTTGAAATCCGACACATCCACACCAAAAAGCTGATTAAAAAAAACGCCCTGGATCTTCCACCTCAAATTTTTGAAACCGATGCACTCTGGTTTAAGATACCCCGCGCAATATATCTTGCCGCCGAGTCCGCCCATCTGGATTTTATGGGAGGCATCCATGCCATG
>Ga0210064_1001195_pt1 | contig 11316 bp, 7 predicted proteins | sample Muzzi_CordC_D2_FD_185531 | JGI IMG/M metagenome (GOLD analysis project Ga0210064, IMG submission 185531) | Wetland microbial communities from San Francisco Bay, California, USA, that impact long-term carbon sequestration - Muzzi_CordC_D2 (SPAdes) | ecosystem: Environmental > Aquatic > Marine >...
AAGCACCGGTGGCAGTTCGACCGGTGGCCGGTCGACCACGCCGGGCAGAATGGCGGCAGGGGGGGCTGCATATATTACGGATGAGACTGCCAGTCCCAGAAAGACAATGCCGCCCGGCAGCAGCGTGCCTACCTTCCTGAAAAAAAAACCTGTGCAGCCATTCATTCCCATCCGGTACATGCAGTTGTCCTCCGGCACGCTATTCAGAAAAACTGGAGTATGCCATCTCTAGCAGTGAAAAGAAGAATATCCCCTCATCATGGCCTTCTTCCGACGCACCCAAAAAGCGGGAATAAGGAAGAAGGAACGCCCTGTTTGACCGCGGGAAGTGGTATTCATATCCAGCGGATATTAACCGCTCAAATACCAATTTGGCTCATATCCTTGCAGACTATTCAACCAACGCCAACGGAACAGCAGTGGTCCCCGCAGGTAATTATCCGGTGTGCTGCTGCTTGCCTATTCCCCGGTTTCGCAGGAGGCAGAAATCATGCGGTCAAAATAGTCCGGGCCACTGATGGTAAAGGCATCCCGACCCGCGGCAAGGCAGCCCCCCGAGGCGGTGGGCGGCAGCAGGGTACTCGGATCGCCGCCCATGAGGATAGCGTTCTCGATGCTGCTGCCCAGGGCAACGATTTGCGGCGGCCGGGTGGCATCGATGCCGGTAGCCGCCAGCATGCGGCCACTGCTGTCGAAGCGCAGCGGCAGGTCTCCCGGCCAGCTCGGACCGATCGGGTCGGTGAACAGTCCCGCGGGCTGGACTTGCTGGGTCGGTGTGCTTTTTGGCTGAATGTCGATGTCACCGTAGAGCGATTCGATGATCACCTGGGCAAGGTGGGCCGAGTCGATATCGGTGGCACCGCCCGCGCTGCCTGCTGCCAGGCCTTTCAGGCCGTCGATGCCCGCGCTCACGGCTGTGCACTGGTCCTGGTAGCACAGCTGCCACTGCGAGGCGCGTCCCTGGACATAAGCCGGGTCGGCATCGGCCAGTGGGTCTACACCCCTGACCGTGATATCGCCTGTCGCAATCAGGGCAGTGACGGCCGCGGCGAGCTGGTTGTAGCTGTCGGGATCGGATTCGCCATTGAGCGATGCCAGTTCCCGGGCACTCGTGGACAATGCACCCAGCACAGTCAGGGTGCTGGTTTCAGTGCCGTCGGCGGTGCCGCCATACAGGTCGTGGAGACCGGCCACGGCGACCAGGAAGCTTCTTGCTTCGGTGTCGACGTAGGAACCGTTGACGCTGCCGGGTTCCGTGTCGACCCCGTCATCAGTGTTTGCGTAGGCCTGCGAGTTGACCTTCACGGGGTCGGTATTGATGTAGGTATCACCACCGGCGGCGAAATACCCGGCCGCGGTGGCCTCTGCCAGGCCAGACGGGATGTCCAGGCTGCTGACTGTGGTGCTGAAATCGGCAAGCGCGTTGATGTTGCTGTCACCCGTGTAGCTGACGCTGCCTGTTCCGATTCCCCCCAGGCTGTCAAGGAAGTCGACCGGGTCGTCAACGAGGCCGCTGAACACTGCCAGCACATCGTCGAGATTGGCAAGGGTAAGAATGTCGGAAAGCGTCCCCAGTACCGGGATCTGGTTCTGGGAGACATCGCGCACCAGCCCCAGCAGACCCTGAGGGGTGCCGCCCAGAATAACCAGAGCCGCATTGGCATCGGCGGTGCCTGGGCCGTCGGCGATATAACCGTCCAGGCCGGGCGTGGCCGTGGCATCGGCATCGACATCGATCGGAGCGGTCACGTCGCTGCTCCCGCTTGCCGCCAGCACGGTATTCGCCGTTGCCTTGCTGTCCCCGGCATTATCCGAGGCAGCCATGGCGCTGACATCGATATCGCCGACCAGGGTCAGGTCACCCGGTTCACCGTAGCTGATTACGTTATGCGAGGTGTCATACTCGATTTCACCGTTGGCAACGACATCCAGTACGGCCAGCGCATCGGTCTTGCCGCCGTCAAGCGTTTCCGCCGAGGCATGCACATCGATGTCGGCATTCATATCAACCTCCGCACCTTCGAGGATGACGGTTGCCGCCGCGGTGGCTCCACCCCTGTCATCCACGGGCTCATCGGCGGGACTACCGCCGGCATCCGCGGTGACCCGGATGACGCCGCTGCCGATATCCAGTGTCCCTGCGCCACCTTCACTGGCGGCAATCATATTCAGACTGGCGGTTGCGCGGGATGTGCTGTCTGCCTGCAGGGTTATCGTGGCGGGACCGGCTGCTGTCCCCATGTTGATATCGCGTTCCGCGAGGAAGCTGGCGTCAACCGATTCACCCCCGATGGCATGGATGTCAGCAACACCGTCAACACCAATGTTGATATCCCCTGTTGATTCCACCTTGATTGTGCCTCCCGGATAGGTAACCGGGAGCGCCGCGCTGGCAACCATCGCGGGGCCGTCAGCTGTGTTGACAAACTGGTCGGCATCCACGACGCCGCTCAGGTTCACGACGCCCTCGACGATGCCGGATGCCATGTTGGCGCTCACGTAGATATAGCCGGACCTTGCCTGCAGGGTGCCGGTGTTATCCACACCAGGCGGGTTTGTTTCGTCGTCAAGGAACTCCGCCGAGGTGTTGTAGGTGATCAGGCCATCGCCGCGCAGGTCCACGTTGACGCTGTAGTCACTTGTTGAGGCGAGCTCAACCTGTCCCAGGTCGGCCTTGATAATGCCGTTGTTCTCGACGTACGGCGCGGCTAGTACCGCGAAGCCGCCGTCCGAGACGGTGATGTCGCCGTTATTGATGATGGAGCCGTAGCCGTCGTTGGTGAAGGTGTGGGCTTTATCGTCGGCTGTGCTGCTGTCAAGCCTGGAGGTGGTGGCCAGCAGTGCACCGGCATTGATCTGGGCCGTTTTACCGAAGGTGAGACCGTTCTGGTTGATCAGGAAGATGCGGCCGTTGGCCGTCAGGGTGCCATCGAACGTGGTGCGGTTGCCGCTGATCCGGTTGACGGCAAGCGCGCTGCTATCAGGTTGGTTGAAGGTTACGGATTCCGACGTCGACGTGTTGAATCCGGTCCAGTCGATATCGACACGCATTGCTTCCTGGTTAATTGTGGTCATCGAGCCGTCAGGTGTCTGACTGATAGTCGCAGCGCCGGGTTGTACGACCGATCCCCCGGTTGGTGCCGCCACGACGCCAGCAGCGGCGACGGCAAACAGCATGAGGCCGGCGATCAGTCGCTTGCAACAGGATATTTCCCGTCCTTTTCTGACGGTCCGGCGCCAGTGAAAAATCTGTTTTTGTTCGATGAACATGGCGGTCCCCTCCCGGGAGTGGCAGCGAGCACCGCAGTGGCTGGCGCCCCGGTCAATGGCCTGCTGCCCTTGTTGTCTGTCTGGTTGCCGGCAAGTGCCGGCTGCATACCTGCTATTCTCGAGTCATCACCTGGAACTGTACCTTGTACGGAGGTCTTATTCGCGCCCCGCTATTGTCGCGTACAGATTCAGCTGTGTGACTTTCTTTTAGCTGAACCGCCCGCCAGGGCCAGTAAACCGGAGCCAAAAAGCCAGAGTGCGGGCGGCAGCGGAACGGCCATGCCAAATGTCACATCATCCACGCCAAAGCCGCTGTCGAGGCTGGTCGTGATTGTAATGTCGGTGATTATGCCCAGCCCGAGAATACCCCAGAACAGGGGATCACCCTCCGGGTTGTTTGGGGTGACGGTGAAGGTGCTCGAACCGATGCTGACCGTGAAGGCGGTGCCTGGTTCATAGACCCCGGTGTAGTTGAAACCGAAGGCGTCCGCCGGGTTCTTCAGCGAGATAGTCGTAGTAGAACCCTGCAGACCAGTGTCGGTATCGAGGTACAGATAGTTGGTGCCATCTATCGTTGTGTTGCTGGAAGTGGTGTTGTGGGAGCCACTGTGGGCATATCCCATGATCTTGATCACCGGTTCCGCTGAACTGACTGAGAAATAATTCAGATCCAGTGAGTCTTTACCGTTAGGGATATCACCCAGTCCGAAGGCATATTCGGATTCGAAATCCTCGACAGTGAGTGTGCCAGGGTCCAGTGTGGCCTCGAATGCAGCCCTCTCGTTATATATGCTTACCGCGAGAGCATTTCCTGCCATGCCGATCTGCAACAACGCAACCGCTAACCATGATTTCGACTTGCTATTCACAGGTTCTCCTCCCTGCCTGTCACGATAGTATTTTTAATTCAGGCGTATGCCTGTTTATCTATTATGAATTCTCTGCTAACGCCAGCAGGCAGTATATAGTACTTAAGACCTACACTGGCACTTTCAGCATTGATTATTAATAAATTTATACCCTAATGCACCAGTTGGCAAGGACGGTTCACGCGCTGAAAAAGGATTATCAGATTTATTTTCAGGACTGTGGCTCGCAACGATGCAATTTGCTGTGCGGCTGCCAGCGTGGATTGCTGGTGAATCGGGGCGGCACGCCGGCTAGTGCTGTTCGGAATCACCCTCTTGAGTCACTTTCCCGCGAAACACGAAGTATTGATAGCCGTTGTAGATCAGCATGACCGGCAGCAGCATGCCGATGCCGGTCAGCATGAACACCAGGGTCTTGGGCGATGCCGCGGCATCCGCGATGGTCACGTCCGGTGGCAGCAGGTAGGGGAAGAGGCTGACTGCAAGCCCCGCGAACGAGCAAAGAAAGACAATCAGGCTGTAGACAAACGGTGCGTGTTCGTGGCCCCTGTGCAGGCTGCGCATGAGCATCAGGAATGCCAGCATAGCGCCAAGCGGCAGCGGCGCGATGTAGAAAAATGCGGGCAGCGAAAACCACTTGCTGGCAATGTGCTCGTGCAGCACGGGCGTCAGGAGGGTCACCACCGCGGCTGCGCCCAGCATCGTCCAGGCACTGATACGGGCCAGACGATAACTGCGTTGCTGGATTTCACCGCCGGTCTTGATGATGAGAAAGGTTGCGCCTAGCAGGGCGTAACCGGCTATGACACCGGCAGCGACCAGCAGCGGGAAGGGCTGCAGCCAGTCCCATACCCCACCTTCGAAGCGCCTGTGGTGCACTGGCAGGCCGCCGATGACTGCACCGAGAATCAGTCCCTGGCTGCAGGCCGCGAGCAGGCTGCCGGCCCCGAAGGCCACCCCCCAGGGGGCTTTGCGCCGGGCATGGGCGTGGAATTCGAACGCGACACCGCGGAAGATCAGCCCGAAGATCATCAACATGACCGGTATATACAGGGCATGCAGCGCTACCCCGTATACCAGTGGAAACGCGCCGAACAATGCACCGCCGAGCACCACCAGCCAGGTTTCGTTGGCGTCCCACACCGACCCGAGGCTTGTCATCATGATGCCGCGGCGGTTTTCATCAACGGCAAAGAACGACAGGATGCCGATGCCCAGATCGAAGCCGTCCAGCACCACGTATAGCACCAGCATCAGGCCGATCAGGAAGAACCAGATGTTGCCGAGAAACAGCTGCAGTGCGTCCATGGCTGGCCTAGTCCCGCTGCTGTGCCATGCTGTCTGTCGTCGCTGCGGATCCGGCAGCGGCATGCCGCGAGGCTGCTGGCAGGGGGATATCCAGATCGGGCCCGCGCCGGACCAGGCGTGCCGCGAAAACGAGAAAGACCACCAGCAGCACGGTATAGATTACGAAGTAGGTGAGCAGGGTTGCGCCGACGGCAGCGGCCGGCAGTACCGAGGCGGCCGCCTCGGTACGCATCATGCCGTAGATGATCCACGGCTGGCGGCCGATTTCACGCGTCAGCCATCCCATTTCCACGGCCAGGTAGGCCACCGGGATCGCCACGGTCCAGGCGCGCAGCAGGGTGCGCTCGCCGTGAATGCTCTGGACCTGCAAGGCCCCGCAGAGCCAGCGCCAAACGGACCACCCCATCAGCGCGGCCAGCGCGATCCCTGCAAGAACCATCAGACGGAAGGCGTAAAAGGGCAGCAACACCGGGGGTTGGTCCCGGGTCGGAAACTCGCGCAAGCCCGCAACCCGACCGGTGAGCGAATGCGTCGTGATCAGGCTCAGCGCGCCGGGGATCTCGATTGACCAGTGATTGCGCTGATTTTCCACATCCGGCCAGACCAGCAGTGCCCAGGCGGCGCCTTCCCCAGGTGGGTTGGTCTGCCAGTGTCCCTCGATGGCCGCGAGTTTGGCCGGCTGGTGCTCTGCCACCGCGAGTCCGGCAGCATCACCGAGCAGTATCTGCAGGGGTGCAACGATGCTGGCGGCCAATATCGCCAGCCGGAAGGTTTTCAGAAAGAATGCACTGTGGCGCCGCCCTAGCAGATACCAGGCGCTGATTCCGCCGACAACGAACAGGCTGGTTTCCAGGCAGGCCAGCCACATGTGCAGTACGCTGCTTGGCATGGCCGGATTGAAGATGGCCGCGGTGTAGCTGTCCACTATTATTTTGCCGTCTTCCATATGCACCCCGGCCGGTGTCTGCATCCAGGCATTGGCGGCCATGATCCATAACGCGGAGAGGGACGCGCCGAAGGCGACCATTGCGGTCGCGAACAGGTGCATGCCGGCTGGCACCCGCTGCCAGCCGAACAGCATGATGCCCAGGAAACCCGCCTCCAGCATGAAGGCCATGGCGCCCTCGAAGCCGAGGATGTTGCCGAAGAAATCACCGGCTGCGATAGAGAACGGTGCCCAGTTTGTGCCGAACTCGAACTCGAGCGGGATGCCGCTGACCACCCCGACGCTGAAGTTGAGCAGCAGCAGTCTGCTCCAGAAGCGGGCGTGGCGGTAGTAATCGGGATCTGCTGTTTTCAGCCACAGCACCTCGAGCAATACCAGAAACAGGCTCAGCCCGATGGTGAGTACCGGCCACAGGATATGGAACATCGCGGTGAGCGCGAATTGCAGCCGGGAAAGGAGGACGGTGTCAAAGAGGGAATCCAAGGTCTGAATTTAATCCTGCTGGCGTGCCTTGTCACCGGGCGGCTGGTCAAGACAGGTTTATAGCACAAGCCCGGAGGCCTGGCAGCAGCTTGCGCGTGCTACCGGCAGGTCTGTCCGACGGTGTCTACCGTCCCTCGCAACTACCGCTGTCCCTGCCGCGTGGAGTGCGGCGGGATAGAACCCGGCAACAAGCCGTAATGTTTGTTTATCTGTTCATTGCCTGCCGCAGGCGCCGACGGCACCTGTCCCGGGGCGGGGACAGCCACGCAGAATTGTCGCGGCGTCACCGGGTTCCCTGCGGGGTATCGATTTTATCCATCAGAATTCGCACCTGGTCGAGCTGCTCGCTCTGCTGCCTGAGCAGTGTTTCGAGCTGCCGCATGCGTAAATCGTCGATTTTCTCGTGCAGGTGCATGATCTCCAGTTCTGCCTTCAGGTTAACCTGGTAGTCATTGGCGGCTGCAAGCCGGTCTTTCGACGTTTGTCTGTTCTGCGACATCATGATGACAGGGGCCTGGATAGCTGCCAGCATTGACAGAATCAGGTTAAGGAAAATGAAAGGATAGGGATCAAAGATCTCCTGGCTCGGCAGGACCCTGCTGTTCAACAGCACCCAGGCGGCAAGGATTACGGCAAAAATGATGATGAATGTCCATGAGCCGCCAAATGCAGCGACCAGGTCAGCAAGGCGCTGCCCGAATGTCAGCTTCTCGTGAAACTGTTTATTCACATTTTCTGAAATTACGATCCGCTTCGCCATGCGCTGCAGAACACGCCGTTCCCGTTCGGGCAGGTCGTTATATCCGGTTTTCAGCAGCTTTTCGGCGAGTTCTTTCACGTTGTGATCCATCATTCTTCTCCCTGTATCCTGAAGCAGGCTGGCAAGATGTCATGCGCGGGATGAGTAAAGGCTAGCCGGTTAGCCAGGCAATCGAGGCGCGGCTGGAGCGTGGCACTTGCGCATTTGTCCGGTAAGCCCGGGAAGGTTGGCAAAACGGGTCTCATTGCGGCCGGCGGCGCGCGAGCATGTTCCGCTGCACGAGCACGCCAACAAGCGCGAGGGCGAGGAAACACACGGCTTCGACAACAGGCTGCAGTGCAAACACGGAGACGATAGCCGCCGCTCCGGCGAGTGCAGACAGCACGATAATCGTCCAGTCCGTCAGCAGCGCCGCAAGCAGGGCACCGAAGACCCCGGCGACATAAGGTGTAATTGCCGGCATACTGGCGAAGCCGGGTTTGTCCGCATACATCATTACCAGAAACGCCGCTGCGTAGAAGCCGGCCAGCGCAAATGCAACCCGCTCGTAGACTATTGCCAGTAGCGCACCAATCAGGCCCATGACAAGACCGGCAACAAGCGCAAACCACACGGGTTGATCCGCCAGCCAGGCATGAGCAAGCTCGGTGCCCAGCAGGAACCCGATTACCGCGATGAACAGCCAGAAGATATTTCTCCCGGCCAGAAGTGCCGCGCAGCCCAGCAAAACCCGAACCGCATTGTCGATTGCAAATGGTTCCATTTAATCACTCTCCTGGTGCATCACGGGCCTGCTGCGGAAGGAACGCAGGCTTTACCATGGAATGGATGTTGCGTGCAGAGCACTGTCAGACTCTCGGCCAGACACATTGGTTGCAGGCGAGCCCTGCAGGACTCCGGCTGAACGCCATTTTACGACCGGACAGTCTGCTGATAAATCGCGTGGAATGCCGACCTGCTGTCATTACCTCATTTCCCGGCAAGGGCAACGGAGCCTGATTTCATGTTGCTGCGCCGGACCCACCGATTGGACATGAATGCGGAATAGTGTAGGTGCCCTCTGCCTGGATTGTAAGGAGTGAGCGAGTTTGCCTGATCTTTGCACAACCAGGACTTCAGGCCGGCGATTGGCTGGTCGCCGGGGTACAAAAACACACTGGCCACACACCGAGAACATGCCAATCTTCGTGGGACAGGTGCGTGACCTGTCTGGTTGAGCACCGGCCAGTGCAGCGCTGCCGGTTCCGCGGGTCATCGTGCGGCAGGGTAAGCGGCCAACCCATGCGCTTGAACTATTGGAGCCTCGAAGGGACCAAACAGTGTGCCACGGCGATATCAACCGCGCGGAGCCGGTTGGGGCTGCCCGGCGGTGCGTCAGTACGGTGGCGTCATGGCGTCCCCCGATCCGGCAGCGACGATGGGGTGCCGACACCGCTCATCAGAAGGGCTCCAGTGAAGCGTTTCGCTGCACTCGCCGCCGCCTGCGCCATCCGGCTTTTGTCCGCGAGGAGAAAGCAGTCTGACGCGCTGATTGCTGCAGACGGCGGCTGGCACAACCCAACACTCGGGAAAGTGACAAAATGACAACGGCACAGGAGGGAGCATGAAAGTCACACAGCAACTGCACGATCTCGGTCAAAGCCTCTGGCTCGACAACATTACGCGCGGGCTGCTGACCAGCGGCACCCTGGGTCGCTATATCAGCGAGCTATCCGTGACGGGGCTGACCTCCAATCCCACGATCTTCGATCTGGCCATCGGCAACGCCGACTTCTACGACGCGGCCATCCGCCAGAAAGCGCTGGCCGGCAAGTCGGGCGAGGCGTTGTTCTTCGAGATGGCGCTGGAGGACCTGACCCAGGCCGCTGATCTGCTACGGCCGGCTCACGATGCCACTGGCGGCGTTGACGGCTGGGTATCGCTGGAGGTATCGCCTCTGCTGGCGGACGATACGGCAGGTACCATACAGGCGGCGGTGCAACTCCATGCACAGGCGCAACGCCCGAATCTTTTCATCAAGATACCCGGCACCCCCGCCGGCATTGCCGCGATCGAGGAGGCTATCTTCGCCGGTGTGGCGGTTAATGTGACGCTGCTGTTCTCGCGAGAGCACTACCTCGCCGCCGCCGAGGCATATCTGCGCGGCATCGAGCGGCGCATCGCCGCTGGCCTCGATCCGGCGGTCGGTTCCGTGGCATCGATTTTCGTCAGTCGCTGGGACGTCGCCATCAAGGACAAGGTTCCACCGGAGCTTCGCAACCGCCTCGGTATTGCCGTTGCCAAACGTATCTACAAGGCCTACCGCGAACTGCTGGCTTCAAAGCGCTGGCAGACGCTGGCCGGCGCCGGTGCCAGGCCGCAACGCCTGCTCTGGGCCAGCACCGGGACCAAGGATCCGGCTGCCCCGGACACTCTGTACATCGACGCGCTCGCCGCGCCGGATACCGTCAATACCATGCCGGAGAAGACGTTGCTTGCCTTTGCAGGACACGGTGAAATGAAAGGCAGCCTGCCGGCCGATGGCGGCGACGCCGAGACAGTGCTCGCAGGGTTTTCCAGGGCAGGCGTGGACATTGAAGCACTTGCGGCTACACTCCAGCGCGAGGGCGCACTGTCTTTTGCAAAGTCCTGGAACGAGCTGCTGGACCGCATCACATCGAAAAGCGCCACGCTGACGCAGGGCCAGCCACGGGGGGGAGGCACGCCATGACGGACGCGATGCAGCTCGACCAGCAGTGCATCAACACACTGCGCTTTCTGTCGGTGGACATGGTGCAGAAGGCCAACAGCGGGCATCCGGGCCTGCCCCTTGGTGCCGCACCGCTGGCCTATGTGCTGTGGACGCGCTGGCTCAGGTACAACCCGCACAACCCCGATTGGCCCAACCGTGACCGCTTTGTGCTCTCGCCCGGACACGGGTCGGCGCTGCTCTATAGCCTGCTGCACCTGACCGGCTACGACCTCTCGCTGGACGATATCCGCCAGTTTCGCCAATGGGGGAGCAGGGCGCCGGGACATCCCGAGCGCGGACACACGCCCGGCGTGGAAACCACCACCGGCCCGCTAGGTCAGGGCCTGGGCAACGCGGTCGGCATGGCGATTGCCGAGGCACAACTTGCTGCCCGCTACAATCGTCCCGACCACGCGTTGATCGATCACCATACCTGGGTCATCGTCAGCGACGGCGACCTGATGGAAGGCGTGGCCTCCGAGGCGGCCTCGCTGGCCGGTCATCTCGGGCTCGGCAAGCTCGCCTGTCTCTACGACGACAACCACGTCACCCTGGCCGCCGGTACCGATCTCACCTTCTCCGAAGATCGCGCGCAGCGCTTCGAGGCCTGTGGCTGGCATACCGTATCGGTGGCGGACGGTAACGATCTCGCCGCGATCGACGCCGCGCTGGCCGCCGCGCGCGCGGAAACCGCGCGGCCGTCGCTGATCCTGGTGCGTACACACATCGGCTACGGTTCGCCCGAACAGGACAGCTTCAGGGCGCATGGCTCTCCGCTTGGCCCGGACAAGGTGCGCAGGACCAAACAGACACTGGGTTGGCCAAGCGATCCTGAGTTCCTGATACCGGATACGGTGCTGGCGCATTTCCGGGTGGCGCTGGACCGCGGCGCACTGGCCGAGGCGGCGTGGAACAAGTCACTGAGTGCCTACGCCGCGACATTCCCGGA
>Ga0210064_1001197_pt1 | contig 11303 bp, 9 predicted proteins | sample Muzzi_CordC_D2_FD_185531 | JGI IMG/M metagenome (GOLD analysis project Ga0210064, IMG submission 185531) | Wetland microbial communities from San Francisco Bay, California, USA, that impact long-term carbon sequestration - Muzzi_CordC_D2 (SPAdes) | ecosystem: Environmental > Aquatic > Marine >...
CCACAACCGGCGCAGCCCCGGTACCGGTACCGCCACCCATACCTGCGGTGATAAACAGCATGTCCGCACCCTCGATGACTTCGGCAATGCGTTCACGGTCATCATGTGCCGCCTGCCGCCCGATATCGGGGTTGGCACCGGCGCCCAGGCCCTTGGTTATGGAACTGCCGATTTGCAGGGTAGTTCGCGCGGTCATGTTCTTCAGCGCCTGTGAATCGGTATTGGCACAGATGAAATCCACGCCGTCGATATTCGCCTCTACCATGTGCTGTACGGCGTTGCCACCGCCGCCGCCAACGCCGATAACCTTGATAACAGCGCTTTGTCCACACGAGTCCAGTAATTCAAACATGATGTCTCCTCCTAGTCAGAAACAGCAGTACAGCACTTGAAATTTTGAAAAATGGTGTTGCCGAACACGACCACACCGCCATATTGATTACCCGCATCCTAGAAATTCCCCTGAAACCAGCCTTTCATCCTGTCCCATACACCCCGCAAGCCCTTGCCCAGCCCGATATCCAGCGACCGCTGGTCACGATTGTGATGACCAAACAACAGCAGCCCGACACCGGTCGCGTATATCGGGTTGCGTACCACATCAACCAAGCCAGTGACGTACTGGGGGGTTCCCAGCCGCACCGGCATGTGAAAGATTTCTTCAGCCAGATCGATCAAGCCCTCGATCTTTGCACTGCCTCCGGTCAGGACGATGCCGGCGGCGACCAGATCCTCGAAACCGCTGCGCCGCAGTTCAGCCTGGATCAGCGTCAGTAACTCCTCGTAGCGTGGCTCCACCACCTCGGCCAGCGTATGTCGCGCCAGTTTGCGCGGGGCGCGGTCACCGACACTCGGCACCTCGATGCTTTCCTCGGCACCCGCCATCTGGGTCAAGGCACAGGCATACTTGATCTTGATTTCCTCGGCATTCTGCGTCGGCGTGCGCAGCGCAACCGCAATGTCATTGGTCACCTGGTCGCCTGCAATCGGGATTACCGCGGTATGCCGGATGGAACCGTCGGTAAACACCGCGATATCGGTCGTACCACCACCGATGTCGACCAGGCACACGCCCAGCTCCTTTTCATCCTCGGTCAGAACCGAGTAGCTCGACGCCAGCTGTTCGAGGATGATGTCGTCGACCTCAAGCCCGCAGCGACGCACGCACTTGATGATATTCTGGGCCGCGCTGACGGCACCGGTAACCATGTGCACCTTGGCTTCCAGGCGCACGCCGCACATACCAACCGGTTCCCGGATTCCCTCCTGGCTGTCGATCACAAATTCCTGCGGCAGGATATGCAGGATCTTCTGGTCCGCCGGAATGGCAACCGCACGCGCGGCATCGATAACCCGTTCTACATCCCCCGGTGCCACTTCCTTGTCACGGATAGGAACAATGCCGTGCGAATTCAGGCTGCGTATGTGGCTGCCGGCGATACCTGCATAGACCGAATGGATCTGGCAACCCGCCATCAGCTCGGCCTCTTCCACGGCACGCTGGATGGACTGCACCGTTGACTCGATATTGACGACCACGCCCTTCTTCAGTCCGCGTGAGGGATGCGAGCCGATACCGATCACCTCGAGGCTGCCCTCGGGCGTCAGTTCGCCCACGATGGCAACCACCTTGGAGGTGCCGATATCCAGCCCCACGATCAGATTTTTTTCAGTTTTCTTCGACATCCTGCTGTATCCCTGACTTGCCTCAACCCTGCCCGCCGGCAGCGCCCTCTGCCGTTGTCTGCTGCCAGTAGACGGAAAATCCATTGCTGTAACGCAGATCGACCCGCTGCAGCTCCGCCAGCCTGCCGGCGAACACGCTCGGGTAGGCCACGACGAAGCGCTGCAATCGTCTCCAGGCATCCGCGCGCCCCAGTTCCAGTTGCACACCACTTGCCAGCTGCAGGTGCCAGGCGCGGCGATTGTCCAGTTCCAGCCGAGTGGTGCGCACCCCGATACGTGCCAGTGTCTTTGCAATCCGCTGGTAGTTTTCCAGCACCCGCAGCTCCTGGCCTTCCGGCCCGGCCAGCCATGGCAGGTCACCGACAACACCGGCCTGCTCGGGGAAAAACGGCTCCCCGTAACGGTTCAGGAAACCCTGTTCGCCCCAGTGCGCGATCGGCTGCTGCTCTTCTACCCGCAGGTGCAGGGTCGCCGGCCAGATCCGCTGCACCGATGCCTTGTAGACCCACGGCAGCGCCTCGGCCGCATTGCGCACCGCCACCACATCCACCGTGAAGAAGCCACCCTGGGCGTGCGGCGCTACCGCCGTCTGCAGCTGCTGCTTCTGCAGGAACCTGAAGTCGCCGGTGACTTTCACCACACTGAGCGGAAACCGGTAGGGGTCGGAAAGCCACTGCATGCCAAGCATGACCGTGGCACCCAGCACCAGCAGCAGCAGCAGACCGGACAGCGTCCTGATATGGCTGCGCAGCAGGTCGGCCAGCGGTTGCCAGCTCAGGGCAGGCCTGGAACTAGGCATGCTGTCCTCCTGCGGTTGCGGCAGCGGAGGCATCCAGGCTGGTGTCCAGGATGCGGCAGACAAGTGCTGCGAAATCGGTTCCGGCGGCCCTGGCCGCCATGGGGACCAGGCTGTGATCCGTCAGGCCGGGTACCGTATTCACCTCGATAAACCAGGGCTGACCGGCAGCATCCAGCATGAAATCGACGCGCCCCCAGCCGCTGGCCCCGACCGCCCGAAATGCCGCCGTCGAGAGTGACTGCAGCTGTGCTTCCCGTACCTCACCCAGTCCGCAGGGAATCAGGTAGCGCGTGGTATCGGCCTGGTACTTCGCAGCGTAGTCATAAAAGAGGTTGGGGGTTTCCAGCCGGATCAGCGGCAGGGCCGTGTCCTGCAGGATGCCCGCGGTGTATTCCACCCCGTGGATCCACTGCTCGGCGATGATGCTGTCGTCGTATTGTGCGGCCTGTTCCCAGGCGGCAATCAGCCCGTCCGGCGACTCCACCTTGCTCACGCCGATGCTGGAACCTTCATGCACGGGCTTGATAATCACCGGATAGGCCAGGGTGTTCCTGGCGGCAGTGACCGCAGCGGCATCAGGCAGCACGCTGAATGCCGGTGTCGGCACCCCTGCGCTTTGCCAGATCTGCTTGGTCCGCAGCTTGTCCATGCCCAGCGCGGAACCGAGCACACCGCTGCCGGTATAGGGCATGCCGATGGTCTCAAGCAATCCCTGAATCACGCCGTCTTCCCCGCCGCGTCCATGCAGGGCGATGAAGGCGCGATCGAACCCGCCGCCGGTCAGCTGCTGCAGCAGACTGGCGTCGGCCGCATCCACGGCGTGTGCGTCCACGCCGGCAGCCTGCAGCGCGGCCAGCACGGCATGCCCGCTGCGCAGGGAAATCTCGCGCTCGGCGGAATGCCCGCCCAGCAGCACCGCCACCTTGCCGTACCGCCCCGGCTCGCTCATGTTATTCATACTCATGCCTTCCCGCGTCCGCTACCGCCTCACCCACGATGCGCACCTCAGTTTCCAGGTATACGCCGTGCACCCGTGCCACCTCCGCCTGCACCTGCAACAGCAGGGTCTCGATGTCGGCGGCGCTGGCATTGCCGGTATTTACGATGAAATTGGCGTGTTTTTCGGAAACCTGCGCCCCGCCCAGCCGCGTACCCTTCAAACCGGCCGTCTCGATCAGGCGGGCGGCGTAGTCGCCAGGCGGGTTGCGGAACACCGAGCCGCAGCTGTACTGCTGCGTGGGCTGGGTGGCGCCGCGCCGGTCCAGCAGCTCGCGTATCCGTTGCTGCGCCGCGGCCGCAGCGCCCCGTTCCAGCCGCAGGTGAGCAGCGACGAACCATTCGCCGGGCACGCCCGCAACCGAACGGTAGCCAACCTGGAATTCAGCCGCTTTGCGCAGCAGCAGGCGCCCGTGGCGATCAACGGTTTCCACCGCGGTGACCCGGGGCCAGGTCTCGCCGCCAAAGGCACCGGCATTCATGGCCAGCGCCCCGCCCATGGTGCCGGGGATGCCCGCCAGGAATTCCATCCCGATCAGTCCCCGCCGCGTGGTCTCGCGCGCAACCCGCGCACAGGACGCGCCGGCCTCCACACGCAGGGTATTGTCGTCCAGCCAGTCAAGCGCGGTGAGCGCACCGAAAGTGAAAATCACCGTGCCGGGGAAGCCTCCGTCACGCACCAGCAGATTGCTTCCCAGACCGACCCACAACAGCGGCTCGGCCGGGTCAAGGTCATGCAGAAAGGTACACAGATCGGCGAGGTCCGCCGGCTTGTAGAAGCGCCGCGCTGCCCCTCCGGCGCGCCACGAGGTATGCCGCGCCATGGGCTCGTCATAACCCAGCTCGCCACGCCAGTGCTGTGCGGTCCGGGCCGCCATCATTCCCCTGCCCCCCGCATCACGGCGGACAGGTCCGCCGGCAGCCTGAGGGATGCCGCCCCGATATCGCCGGCGCCCAGCGTCATCAGGATGTCACCGTCTTCCAGGATGTCCCCCAATACCACCGGCAGCGTCGCCAGATCCGCCACGAATACCGGGTCGACCTGCCCGCGGGCGCGAATGCCGCGCGCCAGGGCACGGCCATCGGCGCCACTGATCGGCGCCTCGCCGGCGGCATACACCTCGCACAGCAGCAGCACGTCTACCGCGGACAGTACCTCGATGAAGTCATCGAACAGGTCATGCGTGCGGGTATAGCGATGCGGCTGGAATACCACCACCAGGCGCCGCCCCGGCCAGCCGGCACGCGCAGCCGCCAGTGTCGGAGCGACCTCGCGCGGGTGATGCGCATAATCGTCAATCAGCAGCGCCTTGCCTGCGGGGACGGCAATTTCACCCGCCAGGTGGAAGCGCCGGCCGATCCCCTGAAATTCAGCCAGCGCCCTTTGTATGGCGGCGTCGGATACACCCAGCTCGGTGGCAATGGCAATCGCGGCCAGCGCGTTCAGCACATTGTGGCGTCCCGGCAGGTTCAGGGTGACGGCCAGGGCCTGCGCATGCCAGGGGCGCTGCACCATAAAGTGCGTTTGCAGGCCTTCCTGGCGCAGCTGGCTGGCGCGCACGTCGGCAGCCGTGTCGATGCCATAGGTAATCACCGGCCGCGTCACTTCCGCCAGGATGCTGCGCACCTGCGGGTCATCGAGGCAGAGCACCGCCAGCCCGTAGAACGGCAAGTGATGCAGGTAATCGATAAAGGTCTGGCGCAGTCGCTCGAAGTCTCCCTCGTAGGTCGGCAGGTGATCGGCATCGATATTCGTCACCACCGCCATGGACGGCTGCAGGTAGAGAAATGAGGCATCGCTCTCGTCGGCTTCCGCGACCAGGTAGTAGCCCGTACCCAGCTGTGCGTGACTGGCCGCGCTGTTCAGTTGTCCCCCGATCACGAAGGTCGGGTCCAGTCCGCCTTCCGCCAGCAGGCTGGCAGTCAGGCTGGTCGTCGTGGTCTTGCCGTGGGTACCGGCGACGCCGATGCCGAAACGGAAACGCATCAGCTCGGCAAGCATTTCGGCGCGCGGCACTACCGGAATGCGGCGCTCCCGCGCGGCCAGGATTTCGGGATTGTCCGCGGGTATCGCGGTTGACATCACGACAACATCGCAATCCGCGACATGGCCGGCATCGTGCCCAATGAAAATCCGCACCCCCATATCAGCCAGCCGCCGGGTCACGGCATTCTCGCGCATGTCGGAACCGCTGACTGCGTAACCCAGGTTATGCAATACCTCGGCGATACCGCTCATGCCGGCACCACCGATCCCGACGAAGTGCACGCAACGCACCCGGCCCATTCCCTGGGGCTGCGCGGCGGCAGTCGGATGCAGGCGCAGCGTCATGCCGCACCCTCCCCGGCAGCCTGCAGGCACAGTTCGGCGACCCGGCGGGCAGCCTGCGGCAGAGCCAGGGACCTTGCCCGGCCTGCCATTTCCAGCAGCACCTCGCGCTGTGCAGCGAAATCGTCCAGCATCTGTCCCAGCCGTTCCGGGTCCAGTGTCTCCTGCGGCACCAGGATGGCCGCGCCGGCATCGGCCAGAAACCGGGCATTGCCGGTCTGATGATCATCAGTGGCATGCGGGAACGGCACCAGGATGGCAGCCACGCCGACCACGGCCAGTTCCGCCACGGTCAATGCGCCTGCACGGCAGATCACCAGATCGGCCCAGGCATAGGCCGCAGCCATGTCATCGATGAACGCACTGACCTGCGCATCGATACCTGCCGCCGCATAGGCCTGTTGCACTGCATCAAGGTCAGCAACGCCGGTCTGGTGCCGCACACTGCATGTATTACCGGTTGACAGCCGTGTCATGGCGGCGGGCACGACGGTGTTCAGGGCATGTGCACCGAGGCTGCCACCAATCACCAGCACCTGCAGCGCACCCTGACGCTGCGCCAGGCGCTCGACCGGTACCGGCAGGCGGGTGATTTCCCTGCGCACCGGGTTGCCGGTGTGCAGCGGCCGGTATTTTGCCGGCAGGCTGCCGGGAAAGGCCTCCATCACTGTGCGCGCCAGCGGGGCCAGCCAGCGATTGGTCATGCCGGCCACCGAGTTCTGTTCGTGGATCAGCAGTGGCCGGCGCAGCAGCCAGGCGATCACTCCGCCGGGTCCCGAGGCAAAACCGCCCATGCCAAGCACCGCCCGCGGGCGCAGGCGCAGCAGGATGACCAGTGCCTGCAGCAAGGCGACCAGCAGCATGAAGGGAGCCAGCAGCAGGCGCAGCGCGCCCTTCCCGCGCAGCCCCGAAACCCGCATGGTTTCCAGTGGATAGCCGGCGGCCGGCACGACACGCGCCTCCAGGCCGCGGCGCGTACCCAGCCAGGACACGGCAACACCGCGGGCCACCAGTTCCTCCGCCACGGCAAGCGCCGGGAAGACGTGACCGCCGGTGCCGCCCGCCATGATCAGCACCGGGCGCATAACGGAAGCCGCCGCCGTCATGCGTCCCTCCTCCGGCGCTTCGCCGCAGCACTGCCGCTGGCAGTGAGGCCTGCGGCAGTGCAACGGGTTTCATGATCGACCCGCAGCAGCAGGGCAACAGCGGCACACATTATCACCATGCTGGAACCACCGTAGCTCATCAACGGCAGCGTCAGGCCCTTGGTCGGCAGCAGCCCCATGTTGACGCCAATATTGATAAAGCTCTGCAGCCCGAACCAGATTCCGATTCCGTAGGAGAGGTAGGCGGCGAACAGGTTATCGGCCTTGACGGCCTGGGCGGCGATGCAGAAGGCACGCCACACCAGTGTTGCATACAGCATGATGATGACGCAGACGCCCAGCAGGCCCGCCTCCTCCGCCCACACCGCAAACACGAAATCGGTATGCGCCTCGGGCAGGTAGAACAGCTTCTGGATACTGGCCCCGAGACCCACCCCGAACCATTCACCCCGACCGATGGCGATCAACGACTGGGTCAGCTGAAAACCGCTGTTGAACGGGTCCGCCCAGGGATCGAGAAACGTCGTCAGCCGCTGCATACGGTAGGGTGACGATACCGCCAGGCTCGCGAGTAACAGGGCGCCGACACCGAGGACGCCACCGAACTGCACCAGCCGGACACCCGCCACGAAGATCATGCCCATCACCGTCGCGGCCAGCACCACGGTTGCACCGAAATCCGGCTCCAGCAACAGCAGCAGCGCAGCGATCATGAACAGGCCGACAGGCTTGATGAAACCCGGGATCCGGGTACGCACCTCTTCACCATGACGCGCCAGGTAACTCGCCAGGTAAATAATGAACAGCAGCTTGGCCGGCTCGGAAACCTGCAGGCGAAACAGCCCGACGTTGATCCAGCGGGTGGCCCCGTTGACCTCGACGCCGATGCCGGGCACCAGCACCAGCACCAGCAGCAACAGGGACGACAACAGCAGCGTCACGCCCATGCGTTCCAGCAGTACCAGGCGCAGGCGGAACAGCGCGACGCCGCCCAGCACCCCGGCCAGCATGTAGATCGCCTGGCGGATCGCGTAGTAGAGCGGTTGCCCCAGTTCGCGGTCCGCCAGGGTAATCGATGCCGAGGCCACCATCACCAGCCCCAGCATGGCCAGGGTGGTGGCGCTGAACAGCAACCAGTAATCGACCCGGGGAATACGCACACCGCGGCTGCTGATCGGGCGCGCCTGACTGATGGACGCACCCATCATCGCAGCTGTTCCTGAACGGCCTGCATGAACTTCTCGCCACGCTCGACAAAATTACGATACATGTCGGTACTGGCACACGCGGGCGACAGCAGGACGGCGTCGCCCGTCTGCGCCATGGCCGCCGCCTGGCGGACGGCGTCACGCATGTCAGCGGCACGGGCCAGCGGCAGCACCCCTCGCAGCACCTGTTCCAGCAGCGGCGCATCCCTGCCGATCAGTACCGCGCCGCGCCCCTTGTCCCGCAGCGCCGCGGCCAGGGCGGAAAAATCGGCCCCCTTGCCGTCACCGCCGGCGATCAGCACCAGGCCGGTATCGATACCGTCAATTGCCGCGAGCGTGGCACCGACATTGGTCCCCTTGGAATCGTTGTACCAGCGCACGCCGGCATGCTCGGCGACGAACTGCATGCGGTGCGGCAGCCCCTGGAATTCCGTCAGGGTGTCCAGCATCGCGTCCAGCGACAGTCCAGCCGCCTCACCGAGCGCCAGCGCCGCGAGCGCATTGGTCAGGTTGTGACGCCCCGCCATGCGTACCGCGGCTGCCGGCAGCAGGCGACTGGCGCCCCGTACCAGCCACAGTTCACCGGCATGACTGACCAGTCCGTAGTCATTCCCTTGCGGTACGTACCGGGTAAAACCGGCCTGCGGCCGACTGCCGTCCGCCAGCGCCGCTGCCACTGCATCATCACGGTTCACCACCTGCAAGGCGGCATGCTGGTAGATCACCTGTTTCGCTGCGGCGTAGTCCTGCAGGCCCTGGTAGCGATCCAGGTGGTCTTCACTGACATTCAGCACCACGGCAGCACACGGACGCAGCGATTGCAGCGTCTCCAGCTGGAAACTCGACAACTCCAGCACGTACAGGTCGGGCTCCCGTTCCCCGAGCAGATCCAGCGCGGGGGTCCCGATGTTGCCGCCGACCCGCACATCCACACCGGCACGGCGTGCCATGGCGCCGAGCAGGGTCACCACCGTGCTCTTGCCATTGGAACCGGTTACGGCAATGACCGGTGCCGTGGCGACCTGCGCGAACAGTTCGACATCACCGATCACGGCAATCCCGCGGGCCCTGGCGGCCGCGATTTCCGGCAGCGCGAGCGACACACCCGGGCTCACCACGATCTGCTCGGCACGCGCAAAGGCCTCGCCGCGAAAGCCGCCCAGAAACAGGGCGACATCCGCAGGCAATTCACTGCGCAGCCGTTCCAGCCCCGGCGGGTTTTCACGGCTGTCGACAACGGCAACCGGCACACCGTGGCGCAGCAGGTAGCAAGCCACGGACAGCCCCGTCTCGCCGAGACCGACCACCAGTGTTCTACGCGACCTGTCGAATCGTTGTGCCATCATTGCCACCGGGACCGCCATCAACAGCCGCCCTGCATGTTTGTCTGCCGGTACATGTTCTCGCTAGCGAATCTTCAGCGTGGCCAGGCCGACCAGCACCAGGATCACGGTAATTATCCAGAAGCGTACGATCACACGCGGTTCCGGCCAGCCCTTGAGTTCAAAGTGGTGATGCAGCGGCGCCATGTGGAAGATGCGCCGCCCGGTCAGCTTGAAGGAGGCGACCTGCAGGATGACCGAAACGGTCTCCATCACGAAAACACCGGCCATCACCAGGAACACCAGTTCCTGGCGCACCAGGATTGCCACAATGCCCAGCGCCGCACCCAGGGCCAGCGCCCCGACGTCGCCCATGAAGACCATCGCGGGGTAGGCATTGAACCACAGGAACCCAAGACCGGCGCCGACCAGGGCGCCGCAGAACACGACCACCTCGGCGGCATCGCGTATATAGGGTATACCCAGGTAGACAGCGAACTTGACGTTGCCGGTGGTATAGGCAAACACCCCGAGTGCGCCGGCAATCAGCACGGTCGGCAGGATCGCAAGGCCGTCGAGGCCGTCGGTCAGGTTCACGGCGTTACTGGATCCGACAATGACGAAGTAGGCCAGCACCACGTAGAACCACCCGAGATTGATCGCGATATCCTTGAAGAACGGAACGATCAGGGAAGTCTCTGCCGGCGTCGTTGCGGTCATATAGAGAAACACCGCGACGCCCAGGGCAATCAGCGATTGCCAGAACATCTTGCTGCGCGCCGCCAGCCCGGCGGAATTCTTCAGCACCAGCTTGCGGTAGTCATCCACCCAGCCGACTGCGCCGAACAGCAGCGTCACCAGCAGCACCACCCAGACGTAGCGGTTTCCAAGGTCCGCCCACAGCAGGGTGGCGATCGCCACGGCAACCAGTATCAGGGCGCCGCCCATGGTCGGCGTGCCGGCCTTGGCCAGGTGGGTCTGCGGACCGTCGTCCCGTACACGCTGCCCGATCTGGTAGCGGCCCAGCCGGCGAATCATCTCCGGCCCGACGAGAAATGAAATCAGCAATGCCGTCAGCACCCCGAGGATGGCGCGCAGGGTCAGGTACTGGAAGACGTTGAAACCGCTGTAGTACTGACTCAGGTAGTTGGCGAGGTACAGGAGCATGTCAGTTCTTCTCCCCGGGTGATGTTATGTTGGCCGCCAGTTCTGCCTGCAGCGCACTGATCACCCGCTCCATGCGCATCCGGCGCGACCCCTTGACCAGTATATGCAGCGGACCGGACAGGTCGCTGCGCAATGCGGCGAGCAGTGCGTCCATGTCATCAAAGCAGCCTCCCGGCCCCTTGAAACTCCGGACTGCCGCGCAGGCCAGTTCACCCAGACCGTACAGCCGGTGCACGCCTGCGGAACGCGCGCTGGTGCCAGCCGCGGCATGCAGCTCAGCAGCCGTCCCTCCCAGTTCCCCCATATCTCCCAGCACCAGCCAGGTCTCCCCCTGTGCCTGGGCCAGCACGTCCAGCGCCACCTGCAGCGATTCCGGGTTGGCGTTGTAGGTATCGTCGATGAGGACGATGCCGCCCGCCAACTGGTGAGTATTGAAACGTCCGGCAACCGGCTGCAGGAATTCCAGCCCGGCCCTGATGGTATCCAGCCCGGCACCCGCCGCCTGCGCTATGGCAGTGGCGGCCAGCGCATTCATGACATTGTGCCTGCCCGGCAGTGGCAGGCGCAGGTCTGTCCCGCCCTGCGGCGTGATCAGGGAAACATGACTGCCCGCTGCATCGCCGCGCCATTCAGCGGTCACGGGAACACCGGGGCGCAGTCCGAACTCGATCACCTGGCAGTGGCCGGCCA
>Ga0210064_1001199_pt1 | contig 11284 bp, 10 predicted proteins | sample Muzzi_CordC_D2_FD_185531 | JGI IMG/M metagenome (GOLD analysis project Ga0210064, IMG submission 185531) | Wetland microbial communities from San Francisco Bay, California, USA, that impact long-term carbon sequestration - Muzzi_CordC_D2 (SPAdes) | ecosystem: Environmental > Aquatic > Marine >...
CCCTGTGCGTTTCCTCAATGACGCCCGGCCGGCTGCCCGATGAAGATCCCGGGGCGCTTGCGGACCGGGGTTATTCCGCTGCCGGTTTTTCCTGCCCGCTGTCCTGGTGGTAGTAGTCGTACTTGTTGAGTACATCGAAGGTAAACCCCCAGGCTTCGTTGTAGGACAGGCCGCTGTCATCCGGGATGATGAGCTTGACGTACAGATTCTTGCCGTAGCGTTCCTTGAGACGCGAGAGTTCCTCGTGCAGTTCCTTGCGGCCCACCGCGCGATACTCGTCCTCGCCCGTGTCCTTGATCCTGATCTGGTAGTACTTGCCTTCCTTCCAGTAGCGCACCGTAACGACGTGCTTGCCCTGGGCGGAGCGGGCGGGCTTGACCAGCTTGTCGTATTTCACCCGCAGATCGTCGTACTCGCCCTGCAGCAGGGTCAGCTGCTCCTCCGTCAGCGAACTGCCCTGGCGCAGCTCGGCCAGCTCCGCGGCCTGTTCGCTGTTTCTCTGCTCTTCCTGGCTCAACTGTGCCAGCACCTGCTGCAGGCGCTGCTCCAGGGTATCCCGGACATCGGCAAGCTGGGTATAGCGGGCCTCGCTCTGCCTGACCTTGTCCTCGTGCAGCTGCACGTCGAGCCGGGCCTGCTGCAGTTTCGAGGTCAGCTGCTGCTTTTCCGCCTGCAGGCTCAGCAGCTGCTGCTGTTGCTGCGAGAGTTGCTCGCGGATGTTGTGGCTGATCTCGTTGGCGCGCATCAGGCGCATGCGCAGCTCGGAATTCTCATGCTGTGCCTGGGCAAGCTGCTCCTCCAGGGTGGCGCTGGTTTCGGTCATGGACAGCGCCCGCGCCTCGGCCTCGCGTTCGGACTCGATGGTGTCGCGCAAGGCCTGCACCAGATCCCAGTTGCGCAGCATCAGTACCACGCTCGCAATCATGAAGATCATCACCACGACCATCATGATGTCGGTGAACGAGGGCCAGAAACTGTCCGCGCCAGCCTCGGAGGTGGTGTTGCGGCGCAGGTCGATGAAGCCTTCCTGCATGTTCAGTCACCCGCGGCCGGCAGGCGGAAGCCGTCACGCAGCAGCTGCTTGATGTCGTCAATGTTATCCGTCGTGCTGCGCATGCGTTCGTCGAGCCTGGCGGCGACCGTGTTCAGGCGCGTGCCGGCCTCGGCGTATTCCAGCTGGGTCGAGCGCAGGCCGTCGGCGGCCTCGCGCAGTGCATGGATCAGGCCGGCCACCTCGTGCAGCATGGTTTCACTGTCGCGGGCATGCCGCGGCAGCAGGTAAACCGTGGTGAGTTCCTCCACGCCGCTGAGAAAGTGCGTCTGTGCATCCGTGAGCTTGATGTAGAAATAGCCGTAGAACAGGTAGCACAGGATGGCGGTGATGGTTGTTGACAGGGCTGTGGACATGCCGTGGATGACCAGCCCCATGTCGCCGGTCCCTTCCGCAACATCCAGCAGGTTGGAAGCGCCGACCAGGGCCACCGAGAGTGACACGATGGTGCCGAATACGCCGGTCAGTATCAGGATATTGCTGACGTATTTCGCAAAGCTGGTGCGGGTGCTCTCGTCCGCGAGCAGGGTAGCGGCCAGGGCGCTGTGGTTGATGGGCGCGAAATCCTCGCTCAGCGCCTTGATGGTTTCATAGCGCCGCGCAATCACGGATTTCGGGCTGATGCCCCTCAGGACCTTGTCCGACCCGCCCTTGAACTGGCGCAGGAAGCGCGCCAGCGCCGTCTCTTCCTGGGTGTAGTACAGCAGCGCCGAGATGATCTTCGCCAGTCCCAGCAGGAACACCACCAGGATGCTGCCATTGACGATGAGGCCGACCGGGGTCTTCTGGTTTTCAAAATACAGCTGGTTGAGCAGGCCGATGTTGGCCACCAGAATGAGCAGCACGACCACGCCAAGCACGAGCAGGCGGAACAGCACGCGGCGGCTGAAATTGGGTCTGGTCTCTAGCATGGCATTGATCCCTCGATTAAGCGTCCGGACAGGCGCCAGGCGGCCGCCCGAATGTGATTACCGTGTCAGACTTTCCGGTAGATCTCCGCGCCCTGCTCCAGAAACTCCCGGGACTTGTCGGACAGCCCCTGTTCGAGGGCGGCACCGGCATCGTCGATACCCCTGCCGGCGGCGTAATCACGCACGTCCTGGCTGATCTTCATGGAACAGAACTGCGGTCCGCACATGGAACAGAAGTGCGCCACCTTGGCGGAATCCTTGGGCAGGGTCGCGTCGTGAAATTCCCGCGCCTTCTCCGGGTCCAGTCCGAGGTTGAACTGGTCCTCCCAGCGGAATTCGAAGCGTGCCTTGGAGAGCGCATTGTCACGCACCTGCGCGCCCGGGTGGCCCTTGGCGAGGTCGGCGGCGTGCGCGGCCAGCTTGTAGGTAATGATCCCCTCGCGCACGTCAGCCTTGTTCGGCAGGCCGAGGTGCTCCTTGGGCGTGACGTAGCACAGCATCGCCGTTCCGTACCAGCCGATCTGCGCGGCGCCGATCGCCGAGGTGATGTGATCGTAGCCGGGCGCGATATCGGTCGTCAGCGGCCCCAGCGTGTAGAACGGCGCCTCGTGGCAATCGCCCAGCTCCTTGTCCATGTTCTCCTTGATCATCTGCATGGGTACGTGCCCGGGGCCCTCGATCATGACCTGCACGTCGTGCTCCCAGGCGATGCGCGTCAGCTCGCCCAGGGTCTCCAGCTCGGCGAACTGGGCGGCGTCGTTGGCGTCTGCGATGGACCCCGGCCGCAGGCCGTCGCCCAGCGAGAAGGAGACGTCATAGGCCTGCATGATCTCGCAGATCTCTGCGAAATGCGTGTACAGGAAGCTCTCCCGATGATGCGCCAGGCACCATTTCGCCATGATGGAGCCGCCGCGCGAGACGATGCCGGTGACGCGTTTCGCCGTCAGCGGCACCCAGGCAAGGCGTACGCCGGCATGGATGGTGAAGTAGTCCACGCCCTGCTCGGCCTGCTCGATCAGGGTGTCCCGGAACATCTCCCAGGTGAGGTCCTCGGCCTTGCCGTTGACCTTTTCCAGCGCCTGGTAGATGGGCACGGTACCCACCGGCATGGGCGAATTGCGCAGGATCCATTCGCGCGTCTCGTGAATGTTCTTGCCGGTGGACAGGTCCATCAGGGTGTCCCCGCCCCAGCGCGCCGACCACACCATCTTTTCGACCTCTTCCGCGATCGAGGAGCTGACCGCCGAGTTGCCGATGTTGGTATTTACCTTAACCAGGAAGTTGCGGCCGATGATCATCGGCTCCAGTTCGGGGTGATTGATATTGGCCGGGATGATGGCGCGGCCGCGCGCCACCTCGTCGCGCACGAACTCCGGCGTCACCCGCTCGGGGATGCTGGCGCCGAAGCTCATGCCGGGATGCTGCCGCCGCAGGGTGCTGTCGCGGACTTCCTCCAGCAGCAGGTTCTCGCGGATGGCAACATATTCCATCTCGGGGGTGATGATGCCGCGGCGCGCGTAGTGCATCTGCGTGACATTGCGGCCCGTCAGGGCGCGGCGCGGCTTGCGGATATGCTCAAAGCGCAGCTGCGCCAGTTCCGGGCTGGCCTGGCGTGCACGGCCATATTCCGAGGTCGGGCCGTCGAGCTGCTCGCTGTCGGCGCGCTCCTCGATCCACGCAGTGCGGACTTCCGGCAGCCCCGCGAGCAGGTCGATCTCGACATCGGGGTCGGTATAGGGGCCCGAGGTGTCGTAAATGGTGACCGGCGGGTTCTTTTCGCTGCCGAAGCTGGCTGGCGTGTCCGCCTGGCTGACCTGGCGCATCGGCACCCGGATATCCGGGCGGGATCCGGTTACGTAGATCTTGCTGGAATGGGGGAAAGGTCGCGTGACCTCGTCGGAAAGCTGCGTGGCCTTCCTGATAAATTCTTCCGGGATCGCACTCATCGGACCGTCCTCGCGGTTGTAGAGACAAAGCCGGCAGGTGCATGAGCTTCCCTACGCCGGTATTGTCCGGATCAGGTTCCAAGGGTCTATCTCAGCCCCACAGGGGCACCCCCAGCTGGGGCTACACGGTACCCAATGGACCTGTTGTTTGCAAGAAAATATTCCGGGCGGAAAACAATAACCCCATGTTTTAAATAACAATCCGGATTGATCGCCCACGCGGATTGTTGCCAGCGCCAGGCAAACACCGTACCCTACCCGACTGGAAAATTCCTATAGCCCGCAATCACATGAACCAGACAGATATCGAACAGGCCCGATTCAACATGATCGAGCAGCAGATCCGGCCCTGGGATGTGCTCGACCAGCGCGTGCTCGACACCATGCAAAAGACTCACCGCGAGAATTTCGTGCCGGAAGCATACCGCTCGCTGGCCTTCGTGGACACCAATATCCCGCTGGGACACGGCCAGGTCATGATGGCGCCCAATGTGGAAGGCCGCCTGCTGCAGGCACTGGCAATCCAGCCGGAAGACACGATCCTGGAAATCGGTACCGGCAGCGCTTATCTGACTGCCTGCCTTGCCCGCCTCGGCCGGCATGTGACCAGCGTTGATATCGAGCCGGAGTTTACCGCGCAGGCTGAAGCCAAGCTGGCCGCAGAGGGTATCAGCAACGTCACCCTGGAGACCTTCGATGCCGCCAGCGGCGTTGAACGGGGCAAAAGCTTCGATGTCATCGCTGTGACCGGCTCACTGCCGTTGCTGCAGCAGCAGTTTCACAACAACCTGAATACCGGCGGGCGACTGTTCGTCATCAGCGGACAGCTGCCGATCATGGAAGCTTTGCTGATCACCCGCGTCGACAGCTCCAGCTGGACGCGCGAATCCCTGTTCGAGACCAGTATCCCCCCCCTGCTGCATGCCGCGGAACCCCAGAGTTTTGTCCTCTAGTCCGCGTGAATGTCGCGACGATGCGCGAGTTGTCACCGGATGAGTGCAAGAAGCACCTCGAACAGGCGGAAACCAGCCCCCTGTTGCTGGACGTACGCGAGCCCTGGGAATACCGGATCGTCCACCTCGAGGGCTCGCAACTGGTTCCAATGCGCGAGATACCCGCGATCGTTGACGCACTGGACAGACACCAGGAAATCATCGTGATATGCCACCATGGTATTCGCAGCCGCCAGGTGGCATTGTTCCTGGAACACCAGGGTTTTTCCGATGTCGTAAACCTGAGTGGCGGCCTGGATGCGTGGGCACGCCACACCGACACCAGCATGCCAACCTACTGACAGCATAATATGCGCCGTAACACACCCCTGCCCCCTGCCCTGCTGCTGATGTCCGCGCTGGCGATCGCGTTGCCGCGCATCGCGGCCGCCGATGACCTGATGTCGTCGTATGAGCTTGCACTACAGGCAGACCCTGAATACCAGGCCGCCATCGCCGCTCACCAGGCGGCACTGGAAGTTGCACCGCAAAGCCGTGCAGCACTGCTGCCCAGCATCGGTGTCAGCGGCCTGGCCTCGCGGGACCGCTACGACCCGCGTGGTGGCGGTAAAACCAGCTACGCCACCAACCAGACCTACAGTGTCGGTCTGCGTCAGGCAATCTACCAGCGCGCCAGCCTGGTGCAGCTCAAGCAGGCCGACAGCAGCATCGCCCAGGCCGATGCCCGGCTGACCGCTGCAGAGCAGGACCTGCTGCTGCGGGTGGCCACCCGCTACTTCCTGGTGCTGGGCGCGCAGGATAACGTCGAATTCGTGCAGGCGGACAAGGAGGCGATCGGGCGCACCCTGGAGCAGGCACAGAAACGCTTCGAGGTCGGGCTGGCGGCGATCACCGACACCCTGGACGCCCAGGCGCGCTACGATATCGCCGCCAGCGACGAGATCAATGCCCTGAAGCTGCTGGATGATGCACGGGAAGCCCTGCGCGAGGTAACCGGAGAGCTGCCCATGGATCCGGAGGTTCTGCGGAGCGAAATCCCGCTGCTCAAGCCGGAACCGGCAGACCTGGACGAGTGGGTGACGGCCGCGACCGAGCAGAACCCGCTGCTGCTGGCGGCCATTGCCGCGACCCAGGTCGCCAAGCAGGAAATCCGGGTACAGAATTCGGGTCATTATCCCAGCCTCGACCTGACGGCCGACTACAGCTACCGGGACACCCAGTTCGGCGGTTTCAGTTCACTGGAGCGCAACGACAGTGCCATCGGCCTGGAACTGACCCTGCCCATCTACCAGGGCGGCCTGATCACTTCGCAGACCCGGCAGGCGCGCGACCTCTATACCCAGACCCGGGAAGAACAGGAAAAACAGCTGCGCAGCACTGAAAGATCGGCACGCGACACCTATCGCGGCGTGATCTCCGGCATCAGCAAGGTCGATTCCCTGAGCATCGCGGTGATCTCCAATGAAAAGGCCGTCGAGGCTGCGGAGGCCGGTTTCGATGTCGGCACCCGCTCCATCGTGGATGTGCTCGATGCCCAGCGCGAACTGTTGCGCGCCCGCCGCGACTACGCCCGCTCGCGCTATGACTACCTGCTGGACACCCTGAGACTGAAGCAGGCGGCGGGTATCCTCGACGCGACCGATCTCGCGCAGGTCAATACCCTGCTTGAGGAAAGTAAAAAGAAAGAAGTGAAAAGTGAAAAGTGAAATGGACGGTAATCCTGATTGCGGTCCTGAGCCCCGATCCCGTTCCCGCCCCTCACTTTTAACTTCTCACTTCTCACTTATCTTCAGAACGGCCACAAACTCCAGCCGCTGTCGAGGTCATCCTCGCAGCGCGCCAGCTGGGTGTGATAGTTTTTTGCGCGGGTATCCACCTTGCGCGCGACCTTGAGCAGCCAGGGTTTCCGCTGGTAGGTCATGCGCTTGTAGCCGCCCTGGCCCTCGTGATAGGCGAGGTACTGGCTGTAGGCATCCCACTTCGAGATTCCCAGCATGTGATTGCTCATGCTGCAGTACCAGGCAATAAAATCCACGGCATCGGAAAAATCGTCCCGGCTCGCGAAGCGGTTGCCGGTCTTCTCGCGGTACCAGTCCCAGGTGCTGTCCTTGGCCTGGGCGTAACCATAGGCCGAGGAGATCCGGCCCCAGGGAATGACCCATAACAGGTAGTCGCGCGGCGGCTTGGCGTTATCCACGAATTTCGATTCCTGGTAGATAATTGCCAGTTGCACATGAATGGGCACACCCCAGCGCTCAAAGGCACGCTGCGAGTCCTTGTACCAGCCGCTCTTGTCATCGAAGATCTCGCAGCTGTCACTGATATTCCGGGGCGGGCTCGTGGAGCAGGACCACAGCAGCACCACGGCCAGCATCGCGGCAAGCGGGATGAGGCGACGCACGCGGTTGGATTTGCGCATGCGGGTGAGTCTATATCGCCGCCCGGCTATAATGCCAGCATGCCCCTGCCGCCAGCACCACAGTGCGGCCAACCGACCGGAATCATATACATGAGCGAACATGGCCTGCCGGATACCCTGCCCGGCTTTGATGACCCCATCGCACTGCTGCGCGCCTGCCACGAGAAAATGCTGGCACACTGCGATCTGCTGGATGCCTTGGTAGCGCAGGCGCGCTCCGGCGAACTGGACGATGCGGCCCGCAGGGCCGCACAGGACATTACCCGATACTTCTCCGGCAGCGCTCCGCTGCACCACCGCGACGAGGAACAGGACCTGTTCCCGCGCATCAACCGTCAGTCACTGCGCATTGCCGAGCTGGTGCATAACCTGAAGCGGGAACACCAGGAACTGGACACCCTCTGGGAGATGCTGGCACCGGAACTGCGGCGCATCCCCGGGGACGGTTTCAGCGACGGCTTCCTGGAGGCGGCCGGCCGGTTCTGCGAACTCTCCCGGCAGCACATCAAGCGCGAGAACATGGAATTGCTGCCGCTGCTGGCCAGCAGCCTGAGCCAGCAGGAACTGGGTTATATCGGCGAGGCCATGGCACAGCGCCGCGGCGTGCGGTTCACAGCGGGGTAGCCTGACCCGGCAAAAACCCGATATTTGCATTACACACCGAAGAAAACTGCAGGAGATTGCTGCGTCACTGTGTTCCTCGATAACTGCTCCATGCGTTATCTACCTCCTACATCCCTGTAGTCGTCGATAACTGCTCCATGCGTTATCTATCTCCTGCATCCTTGCAGTCGTCGATGACGCGAGACAAACAGGTATACAGACAATTGCCGGTGCAGCGCAACGCTTCAGATAACAGATCGCCTGAAACATCCCCGTCATTGCGAGCATAGCGAAGCAATCTCCCAACATCTGCGCGATACCGGAACATCCCACCGGTCATCCAGGTCCGGTGGTTTCTGCAGGAGATTGCTGCGTCGCTACGCTCCTCGCAATGACGGGGAGATTTTTATACTCCCGGGTTTCCCTCATCCGGCCGTTCCTGCAGGTGGCGGTCTACCATCGCCAGCACCGTTTGCAGGGCACCGCGGTTTTTCTCCACCACGGCGCGTCCCTGCTCACCGACCCGGTGGCGCTCGTTGGCATCTCCCAGCCAGCGCCCAAGCGTCGCGGCAAGCGCGGCGACCGAATCCACCTTTTCACAGGCACCGGCCTGCAGCAGCAGCTCACAGATCTCCGTGAAATTGAATACATGTGGACCGGTCACTACCGGGATGCCGAGGGCGGCGGGTTCCAGCAGGTTATGTCCGCCGTGAGGCACCAGACTGCCACCCACGAAGGCGACATCCGCGGCCGCGAGGAACAGCATCAGTTCCCCCATCGTATCACCGACGAACACCCGGGTATCCGCATCGCAGGGACGCATCTCACTGCGCAGCAGGATATTCAGGCCGCGCTGGCGGCACAGCTCGGCCACAGTTTCAAAGCGTTCCGGGTGCCGCGGCACCAGCACCAGCAGACAGTCCGGGTACCGCTCACCCAGCTGGCTGAAGACTTCCAGCAGCAGCTCGTCCTCGCCCTCATGGGTGCTGGCCGCGACCCAGACCGGGCGGCCGGTTCCCCAGTCGCGCCGCAGCACCTCGGCCCGCTCCAGCAGGCTCGGCGGTATGCGCTGCTCGAACTTCAGGTTGCCGCTCACGGTTATGCGGTCAGGCGGCGCACCGAGGCGCTCGAAGCGCTGCGCATCCGAGTCTCCCTGTGCGGCTATCTCGGTGATATTGCCCAGGGTCCGCGCTACCAGCCGCTTCACCCGCAGGTAGCCGGCCATGGATTTTGCCGACAGGCGCGCGTTCACCAGCAGCAGCGGCACCTGCCGGTCGCGACAGGTATGGAACAGGTTGGGCCAGAGTTCGGTTTCCATGACGATCGCCAGCTGCGGCCGCACCCGCTGAAAGAACCGCTTCACCACACCCGGCAGGTCATAGGGCGCATACACATGGGCGACCTCGTCCCCGAACAGCGCCGTCACCCGCGCGGAACCCGTCGGGGTGACAGTGGTGACCAGCAGTGAATGCGCCGGGTACTTCTCCAGCAAGGCGCGCACCAGGGGCTCGGCCGCCTGCACCTCGCCGACCGATACCGCATGAATCCAGATCACCCGTTCACCCAGCGGCGGCTCGATGAAGGCGAAACGCTCCGGCCAGCGACGCCAGTAGTCCGGCGCACGCAGGCCGCGCCAGGCGAGTCGCAGCAGCACCAGTGGCACCAGCAGGTAGAGCAGCAGTGTGTATAGCGTTCTCAAGGCCGGAAATCCGCCTGGCTGGTATCAGGGTTTCAGGTGTCCGCGCGCCTGCAACCAGTCCATGTAACGCGGCACACCCTCTTCCACGGTCCTGAAGGGACGCTCGTAGCCGAGCGTGCGCAGGCGCGTCATGTCGGCCTCGGTAAAACTCTGGTAGCGGCCGCGCAGGTGATCGGGAAACGGAATGTATTCGATCTCGCCGCGTCCGAACCAGCCGATGACCGCCGTGGCAACATCCCTGAAGCTCTGGCAGTTGCCGGTGCCGAGATTGACGACCCCCGACCTGCCGGGGTTGTCGAGAAACCAGAGATTCACGTCCACGACATCATCGATGTAGATGAAGTCGCGGCGCTGCTCGCCGTCGCCATAACCGTCGCAGCCGGCAAACAGCCGCGGGTTTTCCCCGCCGCTCAGCTGCTGGCTGAGGTGGAAGGCCACGCTGGCCATGCTGCCCTTGTGCTGTTCACGCGGTCCGTAGACATTGAAATAGCGGAAGCCGACGACCTGGCTGCCCGCCTGCGGCAGGATGCGGCGCACGTACTGGTCGAACAGGAACTTCGAGTAGCCGTAAACGTTCAGCGGTGACTCGTGCTCGCGGGATTCGCTGAAAACCTGGCCGCCGCCATAAACCGAGGCCGACGAGGCATACAGGTAGGCCGCGCGCTTTTCCAGGCAGTAATGCAGCAGGGCCTTGGAATACTCGTAGTTGTTGCCCATCATGTAGACGCCGTCCCATTCCGTGGTGGAGGAACACGCGCCCTCGTGAAAGATCGCCTCGACCGGGGCGCCGAGACCGGCGCCGTGCTGCACCCGGGCGAGGAAATCATCCTTGTCCAGGTAATCGAGGATTTCACAATCCACGAGGTTGAGGAACTTGGTGCCATCCTTGAGATCATCCACGACCAGGATATCCTCGCGGCCCCGCTCGTTGAGTCCCTTGACTATGTTACTGCCGATAAAGCCGGCACCACCGGTCACAATGATCATTACCCGCCCTCAAGGTCGATTCGATGAATGCCTGCGCGCATCCCGGGCAGCATCACTCCTGCTGCCTGATGGCCGCGATAATCCCGCTGGTCGAGCAACCCTCTTCGAATCCCAGCACGACCACCTCGCCCCCGCTGCGCTTCACGCACTCGTACCCGGCAATATCCTCCGGCCGGTAATCGCCGCCCTTCACCAGCAGGTCGGGCCGAACCTCGCAGATGAGCCGTTCCGGCGTGTCCTCGGTAAAGGGCACCACCCAGTCGACGCTGCCCAGTGCCGCCAGGACCGCCATGCGCCGGTCCACCGGGTTGACGGGTCTGCCCCTGCCCTTGAGGCGCTGCACCGAGGCATCATCGTTGACGGCAACGATCAACCGGTCGCCGAGACGCCGTGCCGCCGCCAGGTAGGCCACATGCCCGGCATGCAGGATGTCGAAGCAGCCGTTGGTCATCACGATGCGCTCGCCGTGGGAGCGGGCATCCTCGACGGCGATCCGCAGCTGGGCCTCGTTCATTTCCCCGAACCCGGCATCCTGGCCCAGGTGCGCCGCCCGCCGCAGTTCCGGGACCGAGACAGTGGCGGTGCCCAGCTTGCCGACCACGATACCCGCCGCCAGGTTGGCCAGTGCGGTGGCTGCCGGCAGGTCCTCACCGGCTGCCAGCGCCGCCGCCAGCACGGAAATCACCGTGTCCCCGGCACCGGTCACATCAAACAC
>Ga0210064_1001201_pt1 | contig 11277 bp, 13 predicted proteins | sample Muzzi_CordC_D2_FD_185531 | JGI IMG/M metagenome (GOLD analysis project Ga0210064, IMG submission 185531) | Wetland microbial communities from San Francisco Bay, California, USA, that impact long-term carbon sequestration - Muzzi_CordC_D2 (SPAdes) | ecosystem: Environmental > Aquatic > Marine >...
CGCTGTTATTGGCATGTAAGTCGATTCCGCAATACAGTATCATGGTCGCTTCCTCCTGTAGGTCATCCGTTACGTTTGCACTGCAACGGATACCACCTGCTTGAGGAGGCGGCTAGAGGATTATCAGACCACAATGGCACTGACTTAAGGGAAATCTTCTTTGTAAATAAATTATTGGCTACGGAATCCACGGAATCCACCGACGGCACGGACACACTCACGGACTATTCCGTGTTTTTTCGTGGATCCTGTGGCCATTTACCAGGATCAGGCTTTAAGTCAGCGCCATTGTGACCTGTCCCCGAATAACGAGGCGCCGGTTTACCGCAGTCACCCCAGTCCCTATAATTGGCGCCCATTCTCAACCGGCGGACCCGAATAACCATGCGAATCGTGCAGGAAGCCCTTACCTTTGACGACGTCCTGCTGCTGCCGGCGCATTCCACCGTTCTGCCCCGCGATGTCAGCCTGGATACGCAGCTGACCCGCGAGATCACGATGAAAATCCCGCTGCTGTCCGCCGCCATGGATACGGTGACCGAGTCGCGGCTGGCCATAACGCTGGCGCAGGAAGGTGGCATCGGCATCATTCACAAGAACCTCACCGCAGAGGAGCAGGCCGCCGAAGTCCAGCGGGTGAAGAAATTCGAGAGCGGGGTTATCAAGGACCCGATCACGGTGGCACCGACTGCGACGATCCGGGAAGTGACGGAACTGACCCGCGCCAACAATATCTCCGGTGTGCCGGTGGTCGATGGCGATGACCTGGTCGGTATCGTGACCAGCCGCGACCGCCGCTTCGAGAGCAACCTCAACAAGCCTGTCTCCAGCGTGATGACACCCAGGGAAAAACTGGTCACGGTACAGGAAGGGGCATCCAAGGAAGAGGTCATCGCTCTGCTGCACAAGCATCGCATCGAGCGCGTGCTGGTGATCAACGACGACTTCAAGCTCCGCGGCATGATAACGGTGAAGGACATCCAGAAGTCCACCGACTTCCCGAATGCCTGCAAGGACGAGCAGGGTCGCCTGCGCGTCGGCGCTGCGGTCGGAACCGGTGGCAACACGGAGGAACGCATCGAGGCACTGGTGAGCGCCGGGGTCGACGTCATGATCGTCGATACCGCGCATGGCCACTCGCAGGGTGTGCTGGACCGGGTGCGCTGGGTCAAGCAGCACCACCCGGACATGCAGGTCATCGGTGGCAACATCGCGACCGCAGCCGCGGCGCGTGCCCTGGTTGACGCCGGCGCCGATGGCGTCAAGGTCGGCATCGGGCCGGGCTCCATCTGTACTACCCGTATCGTTTCAGGCATCGGCGTACCGCAGATCACGGCGGTGGCCAACGTGGCTGAAGAACTCCGCAAGGACGGTATTCCCCTGATTGCAGACGGCGGCATCCGCTACTCCGGTGACATGGCCAAGGCCATCGCGGCCGGCGCCTGGTCGGTCATGATCGGCAGCATGCTGGCCGGCACCGAAGAGGCCCCGGGCGAGGTCGAACTCTACAAGGGTCGTTCCTACAAGGCCTATCGCGGCATGGGTTCGCTTGGCGCCATGAAAGAGGGGTCCAGCGATCGCTACTTTCAGGAAGGCGGTGAACACGAAAAGCTGGTCCCGGAGGGAATCGAGGGCCGGGTACCCTACAAGGGCAGCATGCTCACGATCCTGCACCAGTTGATGGGCGGTGTGCGGGCCAGCATGGGCTATACCGGCTGTGCCAGTATCGAGGAAATGCGCACCCGGCCGGAGTTCATCCGCGTGACCAGTGCCGGCATGCGGGAAAGCCATGTCCACGACGTGTCCATTACCAAGGAAGCGCCGAATTACCGGATCGATTGATGCCGCGGCCGGCGACTCCGGTGCTGCATAGCTTGCAGGAAACACCCGCCGCCGTAGAAAAACGGATGCATGCAGATACCCAAGGAGCCTCTGAAGAATTCGTCATTGCGAAGTGAAACAATCTCCAATTTATGATCATGAAGCAAAAGATTGCTTCGCTACGCTCGCAATGACGAGGTACATAAATCAATCTGAGGATCCCCAGGCTGCGTTGCGGCTTCTTCAGGCGGTGACCTAACCGGTATGAGCCCAACCCTGTTAAAGATTTTGTTCCCTGAACCTGTTGCGCCATTGCGCGAGTCAACCTTTTACAGATACCCATGAATGCCAATCCTGATATCCACGCTCACCGCATCCTGATCCTGGATTTCGGTTCCCAGTACACCCAGCTGATTGCACGCCGGGTGCGCGAGATCGGTGTCTACTGCGAAATCCATCCCTGGGATGTGGAACCGGAGGAGATCCGCAGCTTCAATCCCAGGGGCATCATTCTTTCCGGCGGGCCCGAAACGGTTACCGGCGAAGCGGCGCCGCGGATACCCGACCTGGTATTCGAGCTGGGCCTGCCGCTGCTGGGCATCTGCTACGGCATGCAGACCATGGCCGCGCAGCTGGGCGGAAGGGTGGAAAGCGCCGATCACCACGAATACGGCTACGCGCAGGTGCGCGCGCACGGCCATTCGCGCCTGCTGACGGATATCGAGGACCACACTTCGCCGGAAGGCTATGGCCTGCTGGACGTGTGGATGAGCCACGGCGACCGCGTCATCGATCTGCCTGGGGGTTTCAAGGTCATTGCCAGTACCGCCAGTGCGCCGATCGCGGCCATGGCGGATGACGAGCGTGGCTGGTACGGTATCCAGTTTCATCCGGAAGTCACGCACACCCGCCAGGGGAAGCGCATCCTGCAGCGCTTCGTCATCGACCTGTGCGGATGCGACGCACTGTGGACCGCGGACCATATCGTGGAAAGCAGCATCATGAGCGTGCGTGACCAGGTCGGCAACGGCAAGGTGCTGCTCGGCCTGTCGGGTGGCGTGGATTCCTCCGTGGTCGCAGCACTGCTGCACAAGGCCATCGGCGACCAGCTGGTGTGTGTGTTTGTCGACAACGGCCTCCTGCGCTACCGCGAAGGTGACCAGGTGATGGCCACCTTCGCGGAACACATGGGTGTGCAGGTCATACGCGTCGACGCCGAGGCGCGCTTCCTCGACGCGCTGGCAGGCGTGGCGGATCCGGAACAGAAGCGCAAGGTCATCGGCAACCTTTTTATCGAGGTTTTCGAGGAAGAGGCGGGCAAGCTCAGCGGCGAGACCGGCTGGCTGGCGCAGGGAACGATCTACCCGGACGTGATCGAGTCGGCGGGTGCCAGGACCGGCAAGGCGCACCTGATCAAGTCGCATCACAACGTCGGCGGCCTGCCGGAGCACATGAAGCTGCAGCTGCTGGAACCGCTGCGGGAACTGTTCAAGGACGAGGTGCGCAAGCTGGGCGTGGAGCTCGGCCTGCCCTACGACATGGTCTACCGCCATCCCTTTCCCGGCCCCGGCCTGGGGGTGCGCATCCTCGGGGAAGTCAGAAAGAGCTACGCCGACACGCTGCGCCTCGCCGACCACATCTTCATCGAGGAACTGCGGCGCCACGAGCTGTACGACAGTGTCAGCCAGGCCTTCACCGTATTCCTGCCGGTGAAATCCGTGGGCGTCACCGGTGATGGCCGGCGCTATTCACACGTGGTGGCCCTGCGTGCCGTCGAGACCATCGATTTCATGACCGCCCGCTGGGCGCACCTGCCGTATGAATTCCTCGACCTGGTGTCGCGGCGCATCATCAACGAGGTTCCCGATATCTCGCGGGTCACATACGACATTTCCGGAAAGCCGCCCGCTACGATCGAGTGGGAGTGACCGGCACTGGCTGGCACTGGCTGGCAACCGCAGGTATTTAACCGATCGTTCTACGAACCCCACAGTATGGGATTAGGGGACAGACGCAAGTTTTTGCGTGCAATGCAAAAACGTGATCTGTCCCCGTGTAAGCCCCTACCTACATCTTATCGACGCAGCCGATGACCTCGTTCGAGTGCAGGATCAGCCGGAACGCCAGGTCCGAATCGATCCGGCCCTGGCCATCGAGGACCTTGACCTCATGCTGGAAGCGCTCGAGCTGGAAGTTTCCGTCGCTCAGCGAACCGGCATCGAACGCCTCGCCGGCCCTTTCCAGATCACGGAGCAGGATGTTCCTGTGCGCCGTTCCGCGTTCCCCGGGAAGTTGATGTTGAGCTTCTTCGCCCAGACCGTCAGGTAGTCGATCGACGCGCGCAGATCCATATCCACATCGAGCGACTGGCTTACAGTGTCGCCGGATGTGCGTGGCCCTCCCACCACCTTGACGTAGATCTCGTGGTTGCCGCAGGTCTCGGGATTGAAGCGTGCCCGCACCAACTGCCGGCCGCCGGCGCGAACGCGGGGCAGTCACTCGGTGTCGAAGACTTTGCCGCCGTTATCGGGATCGCCGTCAGAGAAAATCACCGTGGGTCCAACGGCTGGCAAAAAAGGCGATACGACCTGCGCCGTGACGATGACCGGCTTCAGTAAGCGGGTCGTATCGGGGACGATGTGCGTGCGGTCGAAGCGCAGTTCCCTCGGACCGACGGCGGCAAGCAGATCATCGTTAGCCCGTCTCCACGATGGCGAACAGCTTCTTGAACATGCCGACGTTGTTGGAGTAGGTGGCCGAATTATTGTCGACCATCTCCAACGGCACGTCGGTGATGAAGCCGTAGCTGGTGAAGGGGTCGAACACCGGTGTGGTCGACGTATCCAGGCCGTGCCCGAGGATTTCGGGAAGAACGACACCGTTGGCATCCTCGGCCCACACCGTCGCCCAATACACGTAATAGGCGCCGCCATCGCAGTCCTGTATACCATTGTCAGTATCACATTCATCGCCTTCCTGGGCGATGTAGGAGGTTGTGGCGAGGCTGGTGTTGTCATAGCTCGTCTACAGTATCCCAGTCCAATACTTGCTAAAAGTAACCAGGAACGTTACAGTATCTCTCCATGGAAGGAGATTGCCATTGATTCAAAGTTTTCGGGACCGTTGGCTAAGAGAGTTTTATCTGAATGATAAAACCAGCAAGAAGATACCCTTTGAAGTCCAAGACCGACTGTTCCGAAAGCTGCAGTTAATCGATGACGCGACCTGTGATCTCGACTTGCGGTCGCCTCCGAGCAATCATTTTGAAAAGTTGAGAGGAAATTTGGCAGGAAAGCATTCGATCCGCGTAAACAAGCAATGGCGGCTGGTGTTTACCTGGTCAGGTGAATGTGGTGAGGCCCAGGATATCTATCTGGATAACCACGACTATCGGTGAGGCAGGCTATGAATATCACAAAACGACAACCCGTCAGTGTTGGTGAAATGATTACCGAGGAATTCCTCGTGCCCATGGCGCTGACGCAGGGACAATTGGCTGAAGCGATGGGCGTCAGTCGAAAAACCGTGAATGAGTTGTGTACCAATCGCCGTGCAATCACGGCCGACACAGCATTGATGCTGGCGACCGTATTCGGGAATACTGCTGATTTTTGGTTGAATCTGCAGCAGCGCAACGAGCTGTGGAAAGCGCTGAACACACCAAAGCGGCGAGCACGGATCGAGAAGGCTAAACCGATTGCTGCTTAAGTTTGATTGAATATGGCATTTTTGATGGTGTTACCACACGCCATAACAAATAAGCCATCGATATTAAATAGAAAAAATGGCTCGTTTACAATCGAGTGGGAGTAGGGGGTCTTATAATTAACTGTATATAAACAAGAAAAAACGCGGCAGTAATACTGGCGGCAGATCAGTGATTCGAGTGCTGGTTTGATGGGCCGGGAGAACTGCATCTCACAAAATTATCGAAAAAAGTTTGCAACACCTGTCGATTCCGACAAAGCCGGTTCGTCGTATGGATGAGCGCACTCATTTCCCGTGCGCAATGCGAGAGGAGCCGACCATGCAGCACATCACCCCTTTCCTGTGGTACGACGGTCAGGCCGAAGCCGCCGCGGCGTTCTATGTTTCGGTATTCCCGAACGCAAGGATCCACCGGGTGCTGCGCTACGGCGAGGCCGGCCGGGAGCAACACGGTCAGGCGCCGGGGACGGTTATGACGGTCGAGTTCGAGCTTGACAGGCAGCGCTTCACGGCGCTGAACGGCGGGCCGCAATTCAGGTTCACGCCGGCCGTGTCCTTCGTTGTGCACTGCAGGACCCAGGCAGACGTCGATCATTACTGGGATTCCCTCAGTGAGGGCGGCGCCCCCGAGGCGCAGCAGTGCGGTTGGCTCGCGGACCGCTACGGGCTGTCCTGGCAGATCGTGCCGGACCGCCTGGTCGAGCTACTCGCTGACCCCGCGACCGGCCAACGGGCTATGCAGGCTATGCTGAGCATGAAGAAGATCGATATTGCCGAACTTGAGCGCGCCTGTGAAGGGTAAGCGGTGTCGCAGGCGCATTTCCGTTCAATGACCTCCGGAGGAGTCAACCATGAAAATTGAACCGTATTTGTTCTTCAACGGGCGCTGCGAAGAAGCACTCGAGTTCTATAAGAAGTCATTGGGTGCGGAGCAGACTTTTCTGATGCGCTATGAGGAAAGCCCCGAGCAACCGCCGATGCCACTGCCGGCAGGTTGGGAGAAAAAGGTGATGCATGCCTCGCTCTTGATCGGCGACACCACCCTCATGGCTTCCGACGGCTGTGACCCCGAAACTCCACGTTTCGAGGGCTTCTCGCTGTCGGTCGAAATGCCCGACACCGCGGCCGCCAGGCTCGCCTTCGACGCGCTGGCTGAGGACGGCACGGTGCAGATGCCGCTCGACAAGACCTTCTTCGCGCCTTGTTTCGGCATGCTCACGGACCGTTTCGGTGTGGGCTGGATGATCATCGTCAATCTTTGAATCAAAGTAAGGAGTGTCCCATGCGTTTCATGATTATCGTCAAGGCAACCAAAGACTCGGAAGCCGGCGTCATGCCGGAGGAGGCGCTGCTCGCCCGCATGGGCGCCTATCACGAGGAACTCGCCAGGGCCGGTGTGCTGCTCGACGGCTCGGGTCTGAAGCCCAGCCGCGACGGCTGGCGAATCCACTATGACGGCGAGCGCCGCACCCTGACCGACGGGCCGTTCGCGGAGACCCGGGAGCTCATCGCGGGCTACACGCTCATTCAGGTCCGCTCCCGCGAAGAGGCGCTGGAATGGACGCGCCGGTTTCCGAACCCCGCAGTGGACGGCGGTCAGGCCGAGATCGAGGTCCGGCAACTGTTCGAGTTGGAGGACTTCGGCCCCTCGGAGGCTGTGGACCGCATGCGCGACATCGGTGTCGGTAACGGGAAATAGCGACCCGGGAACACAATCATGCTACACAGTGCTGCCTGCTACGGAGGTAAACCATGGAATTTCTGCTGCTGATTGTCGAGACTCGCGGGGACCGCGAAGCCCGCGGCGAGGACGAGGGTCACGCGCTATATGATGAGATGGTTAATTTCGGCGACGGGCTTGCCGCCCGTGGCCAGTTGCTGGCGAGCCGTTCATTGCGTCCGGACAAGCATGGCGTGCGCATCAAACAGGACGGTGGCAAGCCGATACTTCGCGACGGTCCATTCGCCGAGGCCAAAGAAATGGTCGGTGGTTTTTACCTCATCGACTGTGCCAGCCGGGAAGAGGCCGTCGCCATCGCCGCACAATGCCCGGCGGCGCGCTTTGCTACCGTCGAAGTACGTGAATGTGCGCCCTGTTACGTGAGGTAGAATTCATGTCCGGCGTTCGCGTACACAGTTTCGCCCTTTCACTCGATGGCTACGGCGCAGGCCCCAATCAGAATCTCGCCAATCCGCTCGGTGTCGGCGGGACGGCGTTGCACGAGTGGGCCTTCGCCACGCGTACCTTCCAGCGTATATTCGGGCAGGAGGGTGGCGCGAGCGGCGTCGACGACGACGACTTTGTCGCGCGTGGTTTCGAGAACATAGGTGCATGGATAACCGGCCGCAGCATGTTCGGGCCGATACGCGGACCGTGGCCGTGTGAGGCCTGGAACGGCTGGTGGGGCGAAAACCCGCCTTATCACGTAGCGGTCATTGTGCTCACGCACTACGCGCGCCCGGCCCTCGTGATGCAGGATGGCACTACATTTTACTTTGTCACGGAAGGCATCGAACTCGCGCTCGCGCGCGCCGGCGAAGCTGCCAACGGACGGGACGTACGGATCGGCGGCGGTGTCAGTACTTTGTGGCGGTATCTGCAAGCCCGCTTGATCGATACATTGCATCTTGCCGTCAGCCCCGTGCTGCTTGGCGGCGGCAATGTCTGTCGGAAGTCGCGGCGCGGCTGGTGGCGCACCGGTGCGGGCGTTCACTCTTGATGTGCGCAGCGCGGAATCGATGCGGTTCGCTGAAGTGCCCGATGCAATACTATACCAGTATGAACGACACCGCCCGACAGGCAGCCAACGCCATTGAAGCCATCTGGCGCATCGAATCGGCGAAAATCGTCGCTGCCGTTGCCCGCCTGACGGGCGATCTGGGTCTGGCCGCGGACTTCGCGCAGGACGCGCTGGTCGCGGCACTGGAAACCTGGCCGGAAGTGGGCATTCCCGACAATCCCGGCGCCTGGCTCATGACCACGGCCAAACACCGTGCACTCGACCGCCTGCGCCATGATCGGATCACTGCTCCCAGGCATATCGAACTGGCGCATGAGTTGGACATGGCGCATGCCGAGCGCGAGGCGGAACAGGCCGAGGCAGTCGACGCCACGCTCGACGACACCGTCGGCGACGATGTGCTGCGACTCATCTTCACCGCCTGTCATCCGCTGCTGTCACCGGAGGCGCGCGCTGCGCTCACGCTCAAGGTCGTCGGGGGGCTCTCCACCGGCGAGATCGCACGCGCCTATCTCAAGACCGAATCCACCATCGCCCAGCGCATCGTACGCGCCAAGCGCACCCTGGCCGAGGCGCACGTTCCCTTCGAGGTGCCGCGCGGTGTCGATCTCGGCGCGCGTCTCGCCTCGGTGCTGGAAGTCGTCTATCTGATCTTCAACGAGGGCTATGCCGCCACGGCAGGCGACCACTGGACGAGGCCCGCGCTGTGCGACGAGGCGTTGCGCCTGGGTCAGGTGTTGGCGGAGCTTATACCTGACGAGGCTGAAGTCCTGGGTCTCGCGGCGCTGATGGACATCCAGGCGTCTCGTCTGGCCGCCCGTGTCGATGCCAATGGCGAGCCCATCCTGTTGCTCGACCAGGACCGCAGCCGCTGGGACCGGCCGCTGATCCGCCGCGGGCTCGCCGCACTCGCACGTGCCGAGGCCCTGCCCGGAGTGTTCGGACCTTATACCCTGCAAGCGGCGATCGCAGCCTGCCACGCACGCGCCGCAAACGCCGCCGCTACCGACTGGCCGCGCATCGTCGCGCTCTACGATGCCCTGTTTGCCATCGCGCCGTCACCGGTGGTCGCCCTCAACCGTGCCGTGGCGGTGGGCATGGCCTTCGGCGCCGCCGCCGGGCTGGAGCTGGTCGATGAGCTGTCGGCCGATCCGGCATTGCAGGACTACCACCTGCTGCCCAGCGTGCGCGGCGATCTGCTTGCCAAGCTCGACCGCATCGAAGAGGCCCGCGCCGAGTTCGAACGTGCCGCGACACTCGCCCGCAATGCCCGCGAACGGGCGCTGCTGTATGTGCGTGCGGTGGCGTGCAGAGCCAATCCGGTCAGACCGAAGGCAAAGTCCGACACGGATTCCACGCAATGACGACAGGCAGGTTTATCGGGATCAGCTACATCGCGCCCGGGTTAAGGGAGCTGGAACGGGCCGCCGCAAATACCGGCGCGAGGAGCCTGTCGTCGTGGTACCGTCTTGGAGGAACCATCTGTCGTCAGATTTCCAGTCCCGCAGGGGCGCCATGATGCGCACGCTTTTCTTTCGCGTCGTTACAATGACTCCCTGAGACGAGCCTCCTGTTCGGTGCGGTACTCATCGATCCGGCTCCGGTCGGCTTCGGCAAGCGCGCGCCGCAGGGCGGCTGCATCAAGATCCTTGCAGCAGGCCGGCGTCCCTGTCTGCTGCCGGAAGGATTCTGCCAGATCACCACCGTCGACAGGATCGAAGCCGAGATCGTCGACGAGGCGCAGCACTGTTGCCCTGGCATCCGACGAATCACCGGAGACCGGGAGAGCAATCCGCCCCGGCGTTCCGCCCGGGACGCCCTTCTCGCGCAGGCTCCTGGCGAAGATGTAGTTGAACGCCTTGATCACGGGATGCCCGATTTGCTGCTCGGCCCACCGGCTGTCAAGCATACCCCGGTCGATCGCATCAATGCGGCCATCGCGAAGCTCGGGATGATAGTTGCCGATATCGATTGCGCCGACGCTGCCCGGTGCATTGGCAAACAGCCCCCGCGGAAGATCGGCGACGGCTCTGGTTGGGATCGAAAGGACGACGATTTCCTTGCCTTTGGCCGCGCCGATCCCGGCCGCCGGCACGGTCAGGCTCTCAGACCCCTCGAGTTCGCAGTCGAGACCTGCTGGCCGAGCCTGGCGAGGTGGCATGCCAGTGTCTCTCCCATGCTGCCAGCGCCGATACTACCGATTCTCATGGCTTCCCGCGTCCCGGACGTCGCACAGCGCGTACCTTGCCGCTCGGTCCCCCTCCGCAAAAGAACAGGTCCGCTCCGTCGGATTCGAGACCCGAGACACCTGTGTCGTGTGGCATCGCCAGCCGCTCAAGCGCAGCGCCGCTCTGCGGGTCGATGTGGCGGAGCTCGCTCTCGTCGCCTTCCCAGGTCCCATGCCACAGCTCGCCGTCGACCCAGGTCACGCCGGTGACGAAGCGATCCGATTCGATGCTGCGCAGGACGGCGCCTGTCTCGGGATCGATCTGGTAGATCTTGCGGGCGCGGTACTCCCCGACCCACAGCGACCCCTCGGCCCAGGTCAGACCCGAGTCACCGCCGTGGCCGGGCGCCGGGATCGACGCCACGACCTCGCCGGTGGCCGGATTGATTTTGTCGATGCGCGCTGCGGCGATCTGGTAGAGGTACTTGCCGTCGAAGGTGGTACCGGCGTCGCCGGTGACAGCAAGCTCGCGGACCAACGTACCGCTGTCCGGATCGAGCTCGACGATGCTCTCGCCGCGGGCGAACCAGACGTGCGTACCGTCGAAGGTTACGCCGTGCACCTGCTCCATGCCGGGATAGGGACCGTATTCGCGCAGGATCTCCGCCGGCCGGGTCTTAGCTGTGTGTGTCGTTGCCATGGTAACAGCCTCCTTGTCAGTTCCAGTTGTCGATCTTGATGTCGTCGGGGCTGGGGGCGCCTTTTCCGGTTTCCATGAGTGACTTCAGGCTCATCAGAAAAATTGCCCACTTGGTGCTGCAGTGGTGCATGAATTCCACC
>Ga0210064_1001202_pt1 | contig 11274 bp, 8 predicted proteins | sample Muzzi_CordC_D2_FD_185531 | JGI IMG/M metagenome (GOLD analysis project Ga0210064, IMG submission 185531) | Wetland microbial communities from San Francisco Bay, California, USA, that impact long-term carbon sequestration - Muzzi_CordC_D2 (SPAdes) | ecosystem: Environmental > Aquatic > Marine >...
CCACTCAGCCTGTGAATGGATTTGGCAATCAATTCCTTGCCGGTCCCCGTCTCCCCGGTGATCAATACCGGCTCGCTGGATTCCGCAACCGCCTCGACGTACTGGAACACGGAGTGCATGCGCCGATTGGCGGTAATGATGTGATCAAATGCCTCCAGGTGTTCGATCCCGTTACCCATCAGGCTGAGGCGTAGAGAGCCAACCTGCCGTCGCAGCGAGCGGACCTCCAGTGCGTGCCGAACACTGGAAATGAAGCGGGTCTCCTCCACCGGTTTGACCAGGTAATCGAAGGCGCCTTCCTTCATGCACGAAACTGCCGTCTCGACCTCCTGGGATGCGGTCATGACCACGACCGGGGTATCCGGATGCCGCTGTGTCAGCTGGCCGAGCAGGTCGATGCCGGAGATCTGCGGCATCGACAGATCCAGTACGATCACACCGGCATCATCCTGCTCCAGAAACGGCAATAGCTCACGGCCATCCGCAAAGGTGACCACCGGGTTGATCCCGTGGGAATTCAACAGATAGCTGGCGCCGAACAGGATCTCCTCTTCGTCGTCCACCACGATGACCGGTAATTGGCGTTGCTTAGGCATGATGGTTCATTTTCTCAGACACTATTGTATATAGGTAGACGCACGATGACTTCGGTACCACGGTCCGGGCCGAACTGGATCTCCAGTCGGCCGCCATGGCTCTGGACGATCCGGTAGGCAATCGACAGGCCGAGGCCGGTGCCGCCATCCTCGCTCCTTGTCGTAAAGAAGGGTTCCAGCACCTTGCCCCTGAGTTCCTCGGCAATGCCGCGTCCCTGGTCCCTCACCAAGACCCGAATGAACTCTCCCTCGGTCTCCGGCTCCGCCTGGATGAGGACGGAGCAGCTGCGTTGGGGCAGCGATTCGAGCGCATTCTGTATCAGGTTGATGAACACCTGTTCCAGCTGTTGCGGATTGCCCCGTACCGGCACAAGAGGCTCGCGGATTTCCAGGCGACAATCGTCGCTGTACTTCTGGATCTGGCTTTGCAGTATCGAAAGACAGGAGTTGAGCACCTCGGCGAGATCCACCGCATGATTGAGCTCGCCCGCATCAGGGCGCGCCATGTGCTTGAGGGTGCCGACGATGGTCTCGATGCGTCGGGCGCTCTTGTCGATGCCGTCGATCAGGCGCGGTGTCCCATCCAGTGCCTGATCGACGGGCACACCGCCGATGGAAAACTCCCCGTGCTCTTCACAGAACTTCCTGAGCACTTCCACGATGTCACCCCAACTGCGCATCAGAATGGACGTGTTAAAGCGAATCGAATTGTTCGGATTGTTGATCTCGTGGGCCACGCTTGCCACGATCGCTCCGAGCGAGGCAAGACGGGCATTGCGGATGGCCTGGGCCTCGAGCAGGCGCTTTTCGGTCACGTCCGTGGCGATAGCCATCACTGCCTCCACGTCACCGGCCACCTTCAGGGGAACGATCCTCAGGTCCCACCAGCTGGAGTCCTCGCGGGAAAAAACCATTTGGTCGGATTGGCCGGAATCGAAGGCATTGTCCACCACCTGCTGATAGCGGGCCTGGTGCCGAGCCGGTAGAAAATCGGTGAACCTCTGTCCGGTTGCGCCCTCGGGGAAGAGACCGGAAGAGGACCGGTTCGACAGCAGTATCCGGCCCTCGCGGTCGTGTGTTGCGATGAAGTCGGGTGACTGATCGAACAGTACACGCAATTTCTGCTCGGACTCGCGCAGTTCCTCTTCCATGCGCAGCCGGGCGCGCATCCCCCGGCGAGTATTCACGACGAACAGCGCCATCATCAAGGTCAGGGAAAGTCCACCGGCGAGCACAATCCAGGGCCCCTGCCGAAAGCTCTCCGCACTGCGAAACTGGCGGGTCGGCGAGCAGGTGATCGACCACACGCGCTCGGCCACCGGGAAAGATTCGGTAACTTTTGGTGCAGCTTCGAGATCCCAGCCGGGGTGCGCGGATGACGTGTGGACAGACGGCCCCGGGGGCGTAAGCCGGCTGGCATAGAAGTCGAGAAATTTCTCCCCGTGTGGCGCCGACTCGTCACTGACCAGAAACTCTACACCACGCGGCTCGAGCAAAGAGATCGATGCGTTGGCCAGATCCGCGATACGGAACACACCCACCACCATGCCCTGCAGTGCCGCGCGGCGCTCCTCGGGTGTGGAGATTGCGGCGCCGTTCGCATAGACCGGCAGGAAGGCCTGGAGCCCGTACTGGGAATTCTCGCCCTGCAGCAGCCTGATACGACCACTCACGACCATCCGGCCGCTGTCCGTAGCGCGCTCGATCAGTTCCCGGTATGGCGGGCTCGAACCATAGTCGAACCCCAGCAAGTCCCCGCCCTGGCGCATGGGTTCCATGTAATAAATCGGAAAATAGGTCTGACGTGCACTGGCCGGTCGCCTGTCGGAACTGTCGGCACGCTCGATCAGGTGATAATCGGGGAAAGTCGCCTGTGCCTCGCGTTCGTGAGCCTCGCGCAGCCCGGCGGTCACGGCCGGCACCCATTCCAGGGTGTGGACACCCCGGTAGCGTCCTAGCAGGGCCCGTGCATAACGTGAAAATGCCTCGTAACCGATCCCGGGCGAGGCATCGATCAGATCGCGCAAGGAATTGACCGCTTCCAGGCCGTCCTCGATGCCTTTTTTCAAGGCATTGTTCCGATTGTGCGCCACCCATTGGAATTCCAGGCTCTGGCGCGAGTCCAGTTCCGATTTGAGCATCAGGAAGGCGCTCAGGGAGGCAACTAGACCGGTGACCATCAAGATCGTCGCCAGCCAAGGTACTCCAACCAGGGAGGAATTTTGCTTCAAAGATTTACGCACTGCAGCGACTGGGGCGAAAATCCCAACCGGAAACGAAGAATGGCATGAATGACCTTGATCACGGCAAGACTGAAAGACTTCATTTCGAGGGGGCAGTAGTTGCTCTCCAGGAGCATCGTTCATGCTGTCTGATGATAGACCAAGAAAATTCCTGTGATGTGTAGTCTGACATACTAGCACTGCTATTAGGGGCTGTAACACCAGGTTTGTTAAATGGAGCAGCTGGAAATCAAATCAGCTCATTACAAAATCATCGAAGATTTACTTCCAGTTCAACGCGGTAACGTAAAGCCATCAAATCTGCAGGAATTAAACGCCGTTTTGTATGTTGCTGAGCAGGGCTGCTAATGGCGTGGGTTGCCGAAATGATTCGGGAATTGGCACAGTATTTATACTCTCGCAAACCGTTGGGCCAAAAAAGATATCCTTGATCGAGTGCTTACTGCATTACAAGGGAGTGACATCATCAATATTCAAGTGGACCAGGTTTCTCTTGATAGCACAGCGTTGAAGGTCCATCGGTATGGCACAGGCGCGCTAACAAAATGGTGAACAATCTGTCGGTAAGTTACAGGCCGGATGGACAACCGAAATACATATGGTTGCAGCCGATGCTCGAACAGCAGTGACTTTTCCTTTATCACCTGGAAATGCGGGCGATGTCCCGTAGGGTAGAAAGCCGCTGAAAACACTTGAAGAACATGGTTGGTAATGCGCTCATGTGATGATGGATAAAGCCTGTGAAGGCAATGAAATACAACAGCTGGACCTGGCTATGGAGAGGGTTCCGGTTGTGCCCCCAAAAAGCAATCGCCTGACAAAATTTCAATATGACAAAGAGCTATGCAAGAAACGAAATGAGGTAGGGCGATTGTTTCGCCGCCTCAAGGGTTTTTGCCATGTCTTTTCTCGGTTCCATAAATTTGGATGGTGCTTTCCTCTTCTTTATTCACTTTGCGCATATCATGGATGCGCTGATTTGTGTTAACGGATGTATAGAACGCGAACTGACAGCATGCCAGTGATGTTAACGTTTCCATGACATGACTGGTCGGTTGCCCGCACTCGTCTGTTCCAGAGGCTCGAGGCTGCACGGCGGCGTCGCATCGTCTGGGAATCTGCCCCTCCAGGAGTCTAAAAAACCACTCTTGCTGCCAGTTATCTGGCAGAGCGAAAACTGCTGAATGCCTGTGGTGGCGCGCATAACATGGTGGCTAAACTGCAGTGTCAGGAATGTTTGAAGTTGCGGCATTCAAGTCCTTCGCTGGCAGCCAGGGAACGGCAAGTTTCGGGGGTATTCCAGACCTTGAAGGGCTATAACACAAACGATCCACCTCAGCAGGATAGAACCAGTTTGGTATCTAACATCTGTCGGCAAAAGTGGCAACGATCCTGTTATCCCTGCATATAACTTACTGAGTAACGTGTGGAATTAATGCCGGGGAGCGGTCCTGGCCGAACCTTTTCCGTGGCTGGTGACTCAAGGGGTTATCCTGGTAGTAGTCATTGTTAACAGTCAGTTATAAAACGTCAAAATGGATTACTCACGCAAACCACCCGGTTAGAACCATAGTGGGTGCGATTCCAACTCGCATCGATATTCGCATCGGTCGTTTTTGAAGGAATCATTTGCTGAATCAATAGTACCATTTACGTGTAGCGGCTCGGTCTGATAGGAGTGCCTGTTACGATTGTGCGCCACAACGCTGACGCAGTAGCTGCTTTACCTCTATCAGCTCCTCGCGCAGCTTCTGCAGTTGCTCTCCCAAATTGCTGCCTTCATTGTGCAACGCATCTTCGATAGCCGCCTGCTCCTGGGTGTGAGTGCGATCATGCATGGTCTGCATGGTATTGACGATGATCGCGATGAACAGGTTCAGGATGGTGAACGTAGCGATCAGGATGAAGGGTATGAAGAACAGCCTGGCATATGGGTGTGTTTCCATTACCGGGCGCGCAATTCCCATCGACCAGCTCTCCAGTGACATGATCTGAAACAGTGTATACATCGACTTGCCGATGGTCCCGAACCATGCCGGGTGATCTGCGCCAAACAGCCCGGTTGCCATGACCGCGAACACGTAGTAGAGCAATACCAGCAGTCCGGCAATGGAGGCGATTCCCGGGATGGCGTGCAGGAGTGATTCCACGACGAAGCGCAGCCTTGGCACCATGGAGACCAGGCGTAATACACGCAGAATCCGCAGCGCTCTCAATACAGCCAGCGGACCGCTGGCCGGGATCAGCGCAATGGTGATAATGATGAAGTCAAAGACGTTCCATGGATCGCGAAAGAAGTGCCAGCGATGAGCGTACAGCTTAACCGAGATCTCGACAACGAATACACCAATGACGAAGTTGTCCAGTGCCAGCAGCCAGGAGCCGGCATGGGCCATCACCGCTGGTGAGGTTTCCAGCCCCAGCGTGATGGCGTTAATGACAATCAGCACGACGATGCTGTACTGGACGCGCGGGGTCTCCACCCAGGAAGCCAGGCGAAGCCGCGACTCGGCGCGTTGGGAGGCGGGCTTGGGTTGATTCATCTTAGGTAATCTCCGGAAGTCGACCACAAAATGTTAGAGGCGCTGCTCTCTCTTCGAGTATCTAACTGCAATAAGATGCAAGATGCCCGCGGAGATCGCGAAGATCAAGAAAGAGATCAATTTCTCCGGGTAGAGAATCCCGGGGTTTGTGGTTTTCCGGGTTTTCTCCTTTAGAAATCCTACAGGGTAGAAATGTCTGTGGCGTGGTAATAATCTGGCGACTCCGCAAACGAAACAAATACTAATCAAGCAGTGTAATCCCTGGAAATAATCAATAAGTGGCTTTCACATAAGGTCTCGTACGCTCCAGGAACGGAAAGTTGCGTGTGGATTCGGCCATGGTGATAGATGGCTGGGAGTAACAAGTCGGCTGGTCCGCATCAGGTACCGAGGGTCAATGTTGCGATTGTTTACGGAAGAGTGACATTTCGTGGCAGCACGTTTAAAGGATTGTAGGTTGTCATGGTAAATACCTGAGCCCGTCCCTGGGCGAATTCCCCGGCAGATGCGCTGGAGAAACTGACATAGCTTTCGGTCTGGACGGTGTTACCACTCTTGTAAGCAAGGCGGCTGATAGAACTGAACACGCTGCCGGCTAAAGCCGGCAGTGTATTCCATTCTTCATCTGACAAGGCGAATTACTCCTGGCTGCTTGTCGCGCCGAGCAGGTGCAGCAGGCTGGTGAACAGGTTGTAGATCGCAACGTACAGGGTCACGGTCGCCATGATGTAGTTTGTCTCGCCGCCGTGGATGATGTTGCTGGTCTCGTACAGGATGAGTCCGGCCATCAGCAGCACGAACATGGCAGACACGGCAAGTGACAGCGCGGGGACCTCGAAAAACACCGCACCGAGGCCCGCCAGAAATGCAACAAGTATCCCCACCATGAGGAAGCCGCCCATGAAGCTGAAGTCCTTGCGGCTAACGAGGGCATAACCCGACAGGCCAAGGAACACGACACCGGTGCCGCCGAGCGCTGTCATCACAATCTGCGAGCCGTTGGCAAAGCTCAGATATGCGGACAGCAGAGGTCCCAGGGTGTAGCCCATGAAGCCGGTCAGGGCGAATACCATCGCCAGTCCGAGACCGCTGTTGCGGAAGCGGGTCGTCAGGAACAGCAGGCCGAAGTAACCGGCCAGTGTCAGCAACAGGCCAGGATGGGGCAGATTCAGCGCCATTGTAATACCTGCAGTGACCGAGCTGAACAGCAGGGTCAGTGACAGTAAGGCATAGGTGTTGCGCAGTACGCGATTGGTCGAGATACTGCTTGCAGGACTATTGAGCGTACTAATTGTGCTGGTGTTCATTTAAGGATACCTCCGATTTATGAATGACATCGATCTGTTGCGGCTGTTCGCCTTTTCCTTACAGGCCAGTGGAGTCGTGAAATGACTGCTGGGGGAGTTTCTGACGGCGCTTGCTCATCCCATGCTCAAGGCGGCGCATGACAGTGCGGGCAGCGCGCCCAACAGCACGGTCAATCGCGGTATACATGTCTGGCTGAATATCCTCGATCACCACGGTGGGTAAGCTGTCAAGCCGAACCTCAATGAGGCAGCGTTTATCCACGCCACCGCGCGGACCGTTGAGGTCTGACAACCTTATACCCACACGCCTTATCCGGTTGGCTGCATGTGAAAGCGTGAAACCAAGGCGGGTGTGTGTATGGTTCTTGAGTGCGTCGGTCAACGGAAAGCCTCGGGCCTGAATTGCAATCTGCATCGTTGTTTCCTCTCGCTGTTGTGATTGGCTTGAATGACACTGTAGCGGCTATACAAAGCCGGATGAAGTCGGAATACACAGCGAAAAGATTCGTAAAAACCGAAGCAATACGGATCTTCTGCAGTTTGCGAAACTGTTTTCGCTGGATGGATTCCGCACCAGCGTGCCGGCACGCATGCCTGGAATGCTGTGCGCATTCAAACAGTGGATAAAGGGGCAGCAGACGCGTGGTAACTGCAGACTCAGCGTACCTTTATGTAGGCGGGGGCAGGGTGTCCGGGAATCATCCGGGCCTGAGCTTCAGGTTCAGGTAAACAATTCGCTGCGGGCTGTCTCGGTGATAGCCGTAACTGCCGGATGCTTGATGCGGCGCTCGGCAGAAATGGCATAGAAGTGTTCCTTGATGTCGTCAGTGCGCCCGATGACGCTCACACCGTATTTGGCAACAACATCATCCTCAACCGCCGTCGGTGAGGTAAAGATCCCGGCATCGGCTTCTCCGAAAGCCTTCATTAATGCGCGATCCTCGAATTCCGCGACAACTGCCGGCCTAACCTCCTGGCGTTCGAACCATTGCTCCAGCATGCGCCGTAAAGCACTGCTGGCAGTCGGCATCAACATCGGGGCGTCATTCAGGGAGCGTGGAAACCTGGCTGCATACTTTCGTGCCTTTTTGTGAGTAGCGAAGAAACTGATGCCGGATTCACCAAGCAGGTGATTATAGGCGCGAATGTTCAGTGCAGGGCTGATCGGGCTGTCGGCCAGCACCAGATCGAGCTTGTGTACCGAGAGTTCTGCAAGTAAATCGACTAGCGGGGCTTCCTGGCAAATGAGACGCACGCGATCCTGCATCTTCAGGACCGGCTCCAGCACGCGATAGGCGAGCAGTTTGGGTACCACCATCGCGACACCGACAGTGAGTGTCAGTGCCGAACCAGGGGTACGTCCCGCCAGTACATCCTGCAATTCATCTCCCAGGCGGAACATCTCGTCAGCATAGGAAAATACCACGCGCCCGGTATCGGTAAGCACCAGGTTGCGACCGCTTTTCTGAAAAAGTTTGGCGTTCAGCTGTTGCTCAAGTTCGCGCAGCTGACCGCTGATGGTCTGGGGGGTGAGATACAGAACTTCCGAGGCGCGGGCGATGGAGCCGTGTGTCGCCACCGCCCAGAAATAACGCAGGTGTTTCAGATTCATACTGGACATGACGGCTTGTGAAGCTGCGGTTCAGATATTCCTGACACTATAGGGCAAAACGGCCACAACGCATAGGCGTACATGGAATAGTGAAGGTCAGCTTGTTAATGTCCATGGCTACAGGTGACCCGGGTCTCACGGCGCTATTCTATCGGGGAAACAAAGCCGTCGGGCTTGACGGCCAGTACCGCTGTCTGTGTTTCACGCAGTACGTCTTCCGCTGTATTGCCTATGAACAGACCGGCAATACCCGTTCGGCCAAGTGTTCCCATCACAATGAGATCACTTTCCTGATCTCTGGCGTAACCGGAAATGATCTGCGCAGGGCGGCCTTTGAGCAGGTGAACATTGTTTGCCCTGCAGCTCAAACCGTATGGTGACAGCATGTCATCCAGCGCCTGGCGGTGTTTTTTTTCCGTCTCCTCGAGCAACAGATCGAGTTCACTTCGCGGGATGCGGCCCCGGCCGCTGGCAAGCATGGACTCGCCGGGCATCTCCCAGGCATGCACCACGTCCAGCGTCGCATGTTCACGTTCGGAAAGCGAGGTGGCGAGATCCAGTATCAGTCGCTGCAGGTTGCCGGACTCATCGTCAAACGGATCAACCGCTGCAAGAATTCGATGGTAGGCAGGTTCGTCCCCCGCCCGGTCGATCCAGACAGGGCAGGGGCATTTCCGCATGAGGTGCATGTCGGTACTGCCGAACAGCGGCGCCGCAAGTCCGCTGTCGTGCTCTGCCACCTTCATTACCAGGTCGTGGGCATTGCGTTGCACGGCACGCACCACCTCGATGAAAGGTATTCCGGTCGCTACCGTGGTGTAAACGGGAACGCCCCTGTCTGTATACGGCTGCGTGAGCGTTTCCAGGAACTGCATGCGCTGTTCCCTTACCTGGGCATCCAGGTCGACGGAATAAGCGCGCTTGATGTAGTCGGCAAGACCAATCCCGGCAGTCACATCCATGACCGTCAGCCGTGCGCCATTGGTCTGCGCCAGGTCAACGGCCCTGTCGAGAGCTGTGGTCAGCCTGTCGCTGCGATCCGCAAGAAAGAGTATGTTCTTGAAACGTTTCATCAGATACCTCCTGTCCGCCGCGTCTATATGGACAAAATCAATCCTGTCAACAATAAGCCACCGATGAACAGCCACAGGCCGCCTGCCAGTTGCCAGCGTATGTCGGCGTCACTCGAACGGCATGGCTGTAACACAAACTGTTCCACGGACCGCTGAACCCGTGCGTAGTGGCTGCGCGATGCTGACCGCACTGTCTCGATAACCAGCGTTCCCCTGCAGAGCAGATCCCGAATGGCAAGTCTGCATCGCAAAACCAGACCTCCTGTCGCAGCTCGGCGGCTGCGGCTGGTGAAGCGCACGGGATACCGTCCGCCTGTCAGCAGCACCAGTGCAGACAGTAGGACTCCGAGGAACACCGGTACCACGTTGGCCATGAGCTGGCCTGCCTCCGCAATCGCAAAGGGAAACACCGCAATGATTGCCAGTAGCATCAACCAGGCAATGCGTGATTCAGCCGGGAGTGGCGAAGCCTTGTTGTCGCGATGTTTCCTGACCAGAAACAGGAAGCGCGCCATCAGCAGTGTGGTTGCGAATGCGGAGACAGCGAGGAGTGATAACAGATACTCTGCGCCCTGTGGAAGACTCGCGGTGAGTACGGATTTCGCGAAGGCGCCACTGGTCAGGGGGGCGCCTGCCAGGGCGAGGGCCAGAAAAACCAGTCCTGCCTGAACCCACGGACGCAGACCACCGCGTTCAACAAGGCCCAGTCCGAGAAACAGGGCTCCCTTCACCAGGGCGTGATGCGCCGCGTAAATGACCACTGCAACGATTATGACAGGCGCCATTTCCGGCCAGGCAAGCGCAGCCCCCATGCCAGTTGTCAGTACACCCATCTTGCTGATACTGGAGTAGCCCAGCAGCAAGCGTGGTGTGCGTTGCAACAGCCCGGCAATGGCACCGAAGCAGATACCTGTAATGCCTGCGACCAACAGGGCCTGTCCCCAGTTGACGAGCGCGGCATCTCCTGGCGGCAGGAAACGCAACCAGCCCAGCAGACCGGCCTTGATCATGGCGCCGCTCAGCACCGCAACGGCGGGCGTCGGGGTGACCGCGTAGGCCTGCGGCAGCCACAGGTGCAGACCGGGTAGCGCAAGCTTGATGCCAAATCCAGTGAGGAGTAACAGCATGACGAAACCACCCGGTGGACTCGACTGCAGGACGCTGAAAGACACGACACCACCGTGTTGCGCCGCCAGCATGACGATCGCGACAAACAACAGCATTTCACCCGCAATGGTCCAGACAAGGTAACGGCGTGCCGCCCGCCGGGCATGCTGTGATGCAGGGTGCGCGATCAATCCGTAGACAGCCAGGCCCATCAGCGTGAAACCCAGGTAGAAGCTCACCGCATCCTGGGCCACGATCAGGCCCAGATTGCCCGCCATCGCCAGCAGGAAGAAAATACGAAACCGCGTCGCCATGTGGTCGCTTGCCAGGCTCCCGGCTGCATACAGGCTTGCAACCAGCCACAGCAGACCGCTGAAGAGAAGGAACACAAGGCCGGTATCATCCAGGCCGAGTTCCACGCCAAGCAGCAGCCAGGGCAGCGAAACGCTGCTGCCGACGGGTACGACGGCGGCCGCAAGCAGCGCAGGCAGTGGCGCAATCACCGTAATCCAGCTGGCGTAACGCTGGCCGGCGAGAAGCGCCAGCGCCAGGGGCAACAACCAGACCAGTAGCAGGATGAAGGAGTTCACAGGCCATACTCCCGGTGCGCGATCAGGGTCGCCCACTCCAGCGGGCTGTACGGGGCGGCGGCGAACAGGCCGGCCGCGAGGGCCAGCGTGGCGGTCACCACGGGTGGCCACAGCAGGGCCGCGCTGGTTTCGAAGCGCGCAGCCGGTATGTGCTCTGCCGGCCAGACAGGGCCAGGCATGCGGAACCAGGCCCGGTACAGCAC
>Ga0210064_1001203_pt1 | contig 11266 bp, 17 predicted proteins | sample Muzzi_CordC_D2_FD_185531 | JGI IMG/M metagenome (GOLD analysis project Ga0210064, IMG submission 185531) | Wetland microbial communities from San Francisco Bay, California, USA, that impact long-term carbon sequestration - Muzzi_CordC_D2 (SPAdes) | ecosystem: Environmental > Aquatic > Marine >...
TTCTGCGCACTTTCGGTGAGTTCCTGGATTTGTTCGTGACCGACTGCAAATGCGCCTTTGCTCTCGATTATTTCAATATTGGCGGAAAGCGTGGGCGCGGCCTGTTCGAAAATGTCCTCACAACCGGACCCGCCGGGCTGCAACAAAACCACCAGGCTCAATCCGATCAGGGCCGCCAGGGCGCCGCCCATAAGCACGAACTTGTACGGAAATGGAGCAGGTTTTTGTTGTTCTTCAGTCATACTCACTCCTCATTGTATTCCGGCAACCTGAAACGTCTGCCATCCAGTCAATCCGTCCACACGGCTACTTTTCACATTCGACTGTCCTCAGCAATTATTCCCCCGACAATACCCTGTTTTTATGGAGAAGTTTAGCAAAGGATAGAGGGCTCGTTGTATGCTGAGTCATTAGAATTATTTTTTTATATGCGCCAAACAAACGACATGCTTGCTCAGCCGAGTCTGACCTTATCCATGCCGAGGTTGCCGGGAGGCAGTGCCTCGATGGCCTCAAGCGAAGGATGTTTGTATTGTTGATTCGGAAAATCCAGGACGGTCTTATTAAATTCTTCGCAAGGCCCATCACCTTATTGGAATAATTGCGATCCTTTCGACTTGTCCTGCTTAAGATGCAGACAAGACATCCTCTGAATTACAGATTATGTCTGGTTTGCTGTTCCTGACACTGCTTTCGGCTACTTTTGGGTATTCTCATTCGAGAATACCTGAGAGAAGAGAATCGCGAGATCGTCGAGGGTGACCGTGGAGCGGCGTCGCTGGCTACCGCTTCGGCGATCATCGATAACACGGTTACCAAGAACGTCCGTGAGGGGAAACTCCATAGCCATTCCCCAGCGCCGATCCCCTGGTTGTCGTTTTACCAGGTCCACCTCTTTCTATCTTTGTTGGCCATTAAACAAATGTATAGTCACGACCCATATCAAAAGCAATCAGGGAAACTACGTATCGTCCAGGAAAATCCGCCTTGAATGCCGGAAATGTCCGGTTTTTCGAAAGAAGACCCATTCGAGCCAGTTGGCTTATAAACTGGTTGCAGCAACGGACGTTACCGACAAGCAAGAGGGACAGACTTTTCAGGAGACAGACCTGATCGGCATAGTTCATTCATCATTCTATTGTTGCACGGCCGAAAATACGCACACAGTGTTGCGACCGCTCTTCTTGGCGTGGTACATCGCGGCATCTGCATTCCTGAGTAACGTTTCTTCCTCGCTACCATGTTCAGGATAGACGACGATGCCGATGCTTGTGGTAACGGTCAGGCCGCGACCACCCAGGTCAATTGGGTGGTAGAGGGCATGGCGGATTTTTTCTGCCACGATCATCGCATCGTCTGGCGTTTCGATGGTCGGTAGAAGCACCACGAATTCATCACCACCCATTCGCGCAGCGGTATCCGATTCACGCAGGCAATCCTGTATGCGGCTTGCCACTTCCTTGAGCACGAGATCCCCTGCGGCATGACCAAAGTTATCGTTGATCTCCTTGAAATTATCAAGGTCCATGAACATCATGGACAATATGTGTATCTTGTCGCGTTTGGCTGCAGCGATAGCCTGCTTCAGGCGGTCGCTGAACAATATCCGGTTGGGCAGGCCGGTGAGCATGTCATGGTAGGAGAGATGACGTAAGTTCTCTTCTATTTTCTTGCGCTCGGTAACGTCGCGTGAAACCACTACTACCCTGGATACTTTTCCCGAGGCATCATGCACGACATTGCCTTGCGATTCGATGTGGCGGATGCAGCCGTCTTTCAGCAGGAAGCGGAATTCAGCACGTTCGCCGATTCCGGTTTCGACGGTTCTGCGAAAGACTGCCTTGATGCGTTCACGGTCCTCCGGATGGATTTCATCAAACGAGGACGATCCCACCCCAAGCTCCTCGTTCCTGAAGATCTTGCGGTATGAGGGACTGTTGTAGATTCTCCGGCCGTCGGTGTCGAGCACTGCAATGAGATCTTCGGCATTTTCAGCAATTGCCCGGAAAATCTCCTCATCGCTATTGCCCTTGGCTGCCGCCAGATGTATGGGCGCATGGCCGCGTATATTTAAGACATCGATAGGAATCTCTGTCTCTCCCTATTGAGTGGTCGTCAGTCTTGCGTTGTTCCTAACAATACCATTGCTATGTGAATTCTTTTCTTGCTTCAAATCACCATATCGATGGTGGCCCGATGGCTCGGCGTGCCATTAGAGAGAATGCGAATGCACCGTAATCATCAGTGCGCGCCTTACTATTGGGAATTATAACCCATATATGTTAATGCAACGCAATAAGGAATTGTGTTGAAAATTTGACGCACTGACTCGGGACACCCAGTAGCAATAGGGATGCCTCGGATGGGATTATCGGATGTGATGAGGCCACCGGAGTTTCCAGGGCGACGCCGTGATATCCCGCCCCTCCCCCCCACCCCACGACGTCAATCTCGGCAGTTCGGCCCGGTTCGGACACGCAACTCGATGTGCCCGATCAAATTTTCAGCACAACACACTCCCGAATTTCGGCCGAGCGTTCGGGATAGGTTCGGTCGGGACTGCGGCTCGGGAGGGACACCGGAAAATCGTTCAGTATTCTTCGACTTTCAGGAGCAAAAGCGATGAGATACGGTTACTCATAATCCCTTGGTCCCAGGTTCGAGTCCTGGCGGGCCCACCATCTCTCATAGAATTCATCATGCCCTGGGTCGCCGAACAGCTCGACGGCTGAATTATTGTTTTTTCAGCTGCGAATTGTGATTTAATGTACAGGCTGGATTTTTGTTCAGGCAATCAGGGGGGCAAATCCTCTCGCCAGCTCCATTAAATTCAGCACCTTGTAAATCCCTGATCGTACTGATCAGGTAACCTGACCTGCGCCATTCCTCGTTGCCGCCTTGTTTGCTCCTGCCATACTGTCGACCGGCGGTGGAGATGGTGATCAACACATTGCAGGCCGGGTGACAGGAGACTGTGACAGCGCAGAGGCAACGACAGAAATATTATCACTACAGGTAAAGGTATGGACAAATCAATGCTAACAGGACTTGTGATCGGCGTAGTGGTTGCCACCGCCGGTGGAACAATTGCCGGCTATAACATGCTCAGCAAGAAGGAACCCGCTTATGCCGAGGTGCTCGGTGTCGATGAAATAAAGGAAACTGTGCAGACCCCGCGAGAAGTCTGCGAGAATGTGCCTGTTACCCGTCAGAAACCGGTGCAGGACCAGAACAGGGTCGTCGGCACAGTGACGGGAGCACTAGCGGGGGGATTGCTTGGAAATCAGATAGGCAAGGGAACGGGCAAGAAGATCGCGACAGTTGCCGGTGCGGCGGCGGGGGGTTATGCCGGCAACAAGGTGCAGGAAAGCATGCAGGCCAACGACACCTACACCACCACCGAACGTAATTGCTACACGGTAACCGATACCGCGCAAAAGGTGGTTGGTTACAATGTCAGCTATCGTCTCGGCGATGAGAACGGCAAAGTGCGCATGGATCACAAGCCGGGTGACCGCATTCCGGTGAAGGATGGGCAGCTGGTGCTTGAGACAGCTGGCGGCATGGCACCCTGATCCCGTGTAGGCAATGCATATAGCGGACATGGGATAGTGTACCTCGCGTGCTATAACATGAGTTCGCGAGACGGTGTCTGACAGCGCGAAAGGCTTGCTCCAATCGGTCCGGAATCGACAGCGTCGAGATATGGTGTGGTGCCACTCCGTTCATGTAGCGGTGCCTTACTAGCCGTTTCATCACTCGGTCGTCCGGGCAAATTGAGACCGAACCAGCTTTTCCGGTTTTCGGTTTCCTGAATAGCCACGGCATGTGCTCGGCGTCGGGCGGCACCCGCCCGGGACGGTTCCGGGATAGCCCTGGCTGCCCTGCTCGGCTGTCCCGTTTCGCCGCCCGGGCACGCGGCCTCGATAGTACGGACGCAAGGAATGGAAGTCGGTATAAGCTATTCAATGTTTCCGTCCCGAGAAAGACCGTCATCAATCGACTCAAAATAACCAGAAGTATAAGGTTGTCGATTTTTTATCGAGCTCAGTCCAGGTCCATAACATTGCGAATAAATGACAGGCACATTTATTGCACCACGCTGATTTCAACTTTTACGACACCCTTGTTGAGGTCTGCAATTTGAGAAAATGCAGCCCTGGACAAGTCTATGATTCGACCTTTAACAAATGGGCCTCTGTCATTGATTCTGACCGTAACCGATTTGCCATTATTTAAATTTGTTACTTTCACTTCAGAACCAAACGGCAAGGTTTTGTGTGCCGCCGTCATTGCATAGTTGTCAAATCGCTCACCGCTGGCAGTCTTCCTGTGATGCAATATCCTGGCGTAATAGGAAGCCATGCCTGTTTCCTTATAACTCGTTAATCCAGGTTGAGGTTCGTGCCTTGTGACGCTGGCGCAGCCATGAAGTAACAATGCAAATGCCAGACAAATGGCCTGTGCAGTGTTGACCCGCAAGCAACGTGGGATATTCCAGGAATATGACCCGCCCGGCTGTGGACATGCGAATTTCATCTGCATTTAATACTCCTCGCCCGGCTACAACTGTTTTACATACACTCGGCATTTCATTCATACAACTGTAACTGATCCCTCCCTGGGCTCACACTGTCCAAGTAGTGTTATACGAGTTGCTGCCGAGAGAGACGGGCGATAGACGGATCAGTTCGCAGCAGAACTCACATTGCTGAATCTCTCTTTCATACTCACGTACCTCTGTACAATTTTAATCTCGCCACCCGGGGCGTATAAATATTCTATAGGATCATGAAAACATGGGGATGAAACATAGACAGGAGGGACAAGAAAATGAACAGGTCAGAATGCAGAACGAAACTGAAACACCAGCTAGAGATCGAGCATCGATTACAACAGGCCGGCTTGTTTACGGCGGCTATAGAATCACATAAGAAAGCACTTGTTATACTTCAAATTTACAGGCGTCATGCTCGGGAAAATCCGCTCAACTTGCACTAGCAGAGGGCGCTTTCGGCTTGCTGCTTTAGATTCCTGGAATGCTTACCCATCGACGTGCCCGGCAGTATGTATTGTCACCATATGTGTGATACCGGGAATCCGTCCCTCCCATGTCGCACTCACTGCCTCGCGATCTGCATCACCGACAACCCACCGCAACAGGTGATCTGCTTGATGACGGATAGCGGTCTAGATACCCGACTCACCCCGACCCCGGGCTGCCTCTGACTCCCCTACTCGGGCACCTCGTCCCGTCGCCTGCACACACAGGGAAGTGCGTTCGTATTCATCCGGATCGTATCCTGGGCAGATGACGTTCACCGCGGCCACGGCAGCATCTATACTGTCATTAGCAGTGATCGACCCTTACCCATCACTCAATATCAACCCTGGTGTGGCCGAACAGGTCAATCTACATTATGAGGAGAGCAAGACAATGACCGTTACGAATCGCCAGTCTGGAACGAACGTGCATGAAGTTTCCGATGGAATTTATCGAATCAACACACCCGTTGTATTTGAAAATGGGAACACCTTCTCTTTTAACCAGTACCTTATTGTTGACGATGAACCGTTGTTATTCCACACCGGACCCAGAAAGATGTTTCCGCTTGTACGTGAAGCGGTCTCCAGCGTACTGCCGGTCGAACGGATTAAATACATCGGCTTTTCACACGTAGAGGCTGACGAATGCGGCTCACTTAACGAGTGGCTCGCTGTAGCCCCTCAATCCATACCGCTCTGCGGTACGGTCGCGGCCATGGTATCAATTGAGGATATTGCTGATCGAAGTCCCCGCGCACTCGCAGACGGTGAAGTGATTTCTCTGGGCGCACACCGTGTGCGCTGGATCGATGCCCCCCATATACCACATGGATGGGACTGTGGATTTCTGACCGAGGAGGTCACTCGTACCTTTCTGTGCGGCGATCTGTTCACACAGGGTGGCGCTGATCTTCCGGCGATCACAACATCGGACATTCTCGGTCCCAGTGAAGCCTTCCGGCACAGACTGGATTATTTCTCGTACACGAAGAACACCCGTACGATACTGGAGCGACTGGCCTCCACTGAACCAACAACACTTGCCTGTATGCATGGCAGCGCATGGAGCGGTGATGGAGCGACTCTTCTGAGAGCTCTCGCCGAGTCACTGTCTTCATAATAGACATGCGCAGGATATCACGCCCCCGGCAACACCGTTCCTGTCCTGACCTGCTGGCTGCCCCTGCCCGTGCGCCCAGCCACCCGAGCATTCCGGAAACATTCCTTCTATGAGGGTATCCCGATCGACTCCTGCCCAAAATGCGTTCCATGTCTCCCACCAATTGTGACGCGGTTTCAACTTCCGAAAGGCGCCCATTACAGAAACCTGGCACGCGCCGATCAAAGGGGTGAGCAACGAACATAAGGAGGCTACGATGAACAAGATCATCATCACGCTTATGGCAATCTACTTCCTGGGCGATCCCGATCTGCAGTATCTGGCCTGGCTGGGCGACCTGAAGCTCTACATAGTCGCCGCCGCCATTGCGCTGGTCTCCATGCCCTGGATCGCTGAACAACTCGACGGTTGACCCTCTCTCCGTGACGGTCTCGACACTGTCCCTCGGCACGGCGGCCTCCGGGTCGTCGATTTTATCGTAGATCTGAAGAACCTCGCCTGAGGCTTCTGTAGCATTCCCGGCAAGTCACATGGTCAGATGCCACTTTATCGGAGAACTGAAATGTTTGTAAGCAATCCAGAAAAGCCCATTTTAGAAGTAGCCAAGGCCATAATGCGTGAATCACCAACAACCAATCCAAAACTGGCCATTCTCCTTGCACAATACATCTATCAAAACAGAGGAAAGTACGTAAATACAATAACGGAAATGACTACTCTGGAAGAAATAATTTCAAAGCAATAACTACCCCACTCGCCTCGGCCCCGGGCTTGCCCTGATTATCCTACTCGGGTACCCCGACCGCCACCTGCACACTCAGGGAAGTGTGTTCGGCTTTAACTAATCGACTTGCAATACATCCAGAATGACCCGCGAGTCATCAATGATGCGTATCACCCGATCATCGAGCAACCTCAATTCAGTATCTGTGTAAGTTGAAAGTCGATTCAATAGCGCTTCAGGCAATGACCTGGATTGCCTGTACAGACCAGCATCCAGCACCTCACCACGAGCCACCTTCTTCTGCCAGCCAGGCGGCAATTCGCCGCCTCGCGCCAGCTTTTTCTGCAAGCCGGGCGGCAGGCTCTTCATTTTCTTCGGCTTATCCCAGTTGTTTCCATTGTTATCATCATCGTAACGATAGTCCCGATGATCCTGGAAGTATGACTGAATGATGCGTTTCTCATCCTCAGTGAAAAGCCTGCCCGAAGCATTAGTCACGTCATCGACAGAACGCCAGAACTGCCACCAGGGCGCGTCGGTTGCGGCCTGGGCTGTGCCCGCAAGCAACAACGCCATACTTAATATGATTAATTTTATCATTCGTTTCCTCATACCTGATTTCTGGATATGCATACTTGATTATGATTAGTAGTGAAGTCGTGTGGGTGATTTCGGGCTATTTTACAGGGATACCCTTTCGCCTTATGTGCGCTGCCGAACTGAAAAGTCATAGACAATGAGACGGTCGGTAGCAAGTCGTAATTACTCGGAAAGGACGTCAGCGGCAGGTTGAGCGTGCCTGGGATTCCGTTAGTTTCTGACCCTTGCCAATTTACCCAGGGATTGTGTTTTCTGGCGTAGTGACCTGATGATTTACCGTCAAATCCTGTCGCTGGCAGATCTTCCGAATACCCGGAAAATGTTTGCCCCGCTTGCAGCAATCCGGCTCCCAGGTTGGGAGCAGTGAAGGGAAGAATTATTGGGACACCGTTATTTGTAATCCCCTGGTCTGAACCGGAAAACAGCATTAAGTAATTAGGCTGGCTGGGACGGGTCAGCGCGTAGGATCGAGTAAAGAGCGCCGTCGCCGAACCCCTGACCAGACCATTCAGGTAAGGAGCGGCAGAATTCCCCAGAATCTCGTCATAATTGTGATTTTCAAAAATCACACAAACGACGTGATCCGGAACAGGCAATTGTGAATAGACGTTCGCGCTGGTAAAAACCACATAGATAACTAATAATGGCCTTAAGAATCGCATGTTCATCCTCATTCATATTCTTCGCGTGCTGTTTTGCATTGAATTTATCTCCGTCCAGATGATGCACCGAGTCATTCTTCTGCTTGACCCGGCATATCTTGCAATCCGGACATAAACACATTCCGCGGTCATCTCTCCTTTCGTATCGACGTGAGGCCATGGCGGTCATTTCCACCCCTTTGTTTCACATTTAAACATCCCGGTAATAGCACTCAGAACACCATCTACGGCAGGCAGGTGGAGATTTTCTGGATTGGCGTTGAGATATTTGCGCATGAGTAATGCAAACTGATAGTCGTTCACCATAGGTGGTATACAGTCCGGATAGCGTTTCATAATGACCCCCTCAACCAGGGCCACGACATATCCTCGACAGAATGCGAATTCCTCCGACCCGCCAGGTTCGGAACACCGTGTCCTGATATCTGACAGGGTTAAACTGTCTGCATTGTTTATGTCGGCGTACATGCTGAACACACACGCAGATGCAATAATCACGCTGACCCTTAGAGCATTTTCGATGACGACCTCCTCCTCAAAGCAGCTTGAATGTCTTTCTTTGCATGCCCGGAATGTCTATATCGGACCATGTTGAATAAAAACCCCGACACATGGCCGGGGCTGATTGAGCCGGCAACAGATCCGTTGCCGCTTACCCGCTTTCCTCTTGTGGCTCGGGCGGGCTTGTCGGCAGTTCTATCTGCCGGGAAGTATGACTAGCGATTCTGCGTACCGGCTGCCTGGATATTTCCCGTCGGGCCCGCGGCGGTCGGCGACAACGCGTTCGGATCAAAACCGTCTTGTTCCGTTACCACGTTATACTTGATTCGCGGGCGGTTTGGCCCGTCGTCGTGTTGCGAATTATAGAAAATCCGTTGATCCAGCAGCTGCGCAGTGACATTGGGGGGTACAACGTCTGCGTAGTTCACCAGTCCCACGTCATCCTTCCATTTATAGATATCCTGCGCAACTACCGGCGGTGTACCAGACAAGCCAAGTACGGAAACGCTGACGATGAACAACTGTCCAGGATTTCTCATCGCGTACCCCCCTTTTGTGTCTTTATGGTCTAATGGCCTTCGACAACCGGCCCGGCTTGCGAATGAGGACCGGCGACTGCCGGATATTTTGCTCCCGATTCCTGCCGGCGAGCAAGTGCTTGAACAACAAGGGGCTACCGACTCCCGCCCAAATAATCACTAAACCCCAGGCGCAGGCGGTCAATCCGACCGACGAAGAGTCCCTGAACGATGCGATCACCTGCAGATTCCGTCCGCATCTCGATGGGATCAGGTACTCAGGAGTATAATGCGCCGACACGGCCTCCCCGGAAAAATCGCGTCAGCAGAAAGGAGATAACAATGAAACTTGTTTACGATGTCATCGAAGATGTATACGACGATACCACGCAGATCAGGACCATGACCGAACAGGCACGGTTGCCAACCGGAGACTGGCTGATCAGAACCACAGTCTATACACCACACCATATCAGCATAGACGTTACGCGCATTCGAGGAGAAAAGAACAGGAAACTCCTGTTTAAGGCGTTGCGATAGGGGAATTAGCCGGTTCTGGCTGCTGTCAGAAGTACCACCGGCATGATGGTAACATACGGTTATGCCACATCCGTGACCTTTGCAGTGCCGAAGGGAAAGTCGATTCGTGGTCGAAAGCGTGAGTACTGGTCTGTGGTGGGAACGGCAACTTCGGTGAAAACCAGACATAATCGCCGACTTCGACCCAAAGAATCTTGATTTTGACTTCTGAAGGAGACTCTAAAAATGGCAATTAAACTAACCAAAAATATCGGCATGCTTTTGCTGGGCATCTGGCTGATCTTGACAGGGCTGATACCCCTGTTCAATCTCAGCTTCTCTGGACTCGGCACGGTCATGGCACTCCTCGTTATCACCGCAGGCGTATTCATCCTGCTAGAGCGATAGGGGCCATTCCCTTATCGAATACAGCTGCGCAACAAAATCTGCATAGTTGAATGGTGCAGCGTGTTCCGCATTCCCAGGATAACATCTGCTTAATTGTTAACAGCCCCTTGTTCAACCCAAACGCGCAGGATTTCGATTTCTTCGTTGTTGAGTGGTTTCCTTCCATGTGGCATTCTCATTGACGGGTCAGCCCGTCCCTCCACCAGCATATTGAGTATGCTGTGCTGGCTGTCGCCAGGTACGATCACTGGCCCATAGATCGTACCGTGCATCAGATCGTCATAGGTCGCCATGGACAACCCAGCCTTCAGGTACCCTTCACCATCAGGCGGGATATGATTCGACTATTGAAGGATCGATGCGATATATATGCACATAATCGGTGACGACATGGTGTACATCCGCGAAGGGCGCATCAACAATCATCGCTAACGCGAGATGATATACCCCATGTTTGTCACCAGCCGACATGTTGAACACTTGCCCCGCTGTCGACAAGGATGAATAAAGGCCGCAACCTGCCACTGCGAGAAGGAATGTCGCGGTCATCCCGGCAGTACGCAAGACACCGCCTGCACCGAGCAACACTCTAACAACTACAGACATTCAACATTACCGCGCTATAACCCATACGTCAGCACGACCGGTAGCACCAGGACGGTCAGCAGTGTTGAAACCAGAATCAGGCTCGATGCGTCTGGGGCATGCTCCGGCGTGTAGAGTTCGACGAACAGGTAGGTAGCAACGGACACCGGCATCAGACACATGAGGATGAAAATACCGCGCTCTGTGCCGGAGAAGCCGAACAGGGTGGCAAGGCCGAAACCTGTTGCCGCAGCCATCAGTAGATGAAAACCTGCAAGCAAGGTGCCACGACCGATAGAAGAGAGTTCGAGCGTTGCCAGCGTATGGCCGAGGGTCAGCAGCATGAGCGGGATGGCGAGACCGCCCAGAATTCCGAACGCCGACGCCAGTGGTTTCGGCAGGTGCAGATCCAGTCCCAACAGCAACAAGGCAATGGCAAGCGCGTAGATGACCGGTGAGGTCAGTATGTCCCGGGCGCTGACCGAACCGCGCGGCACCCAGGTACCGTAGGTAAAGATGCCGAGCAGCACGACAATCAGAAACGCGAAGGAATACGACAGGCCGGCGTCCCCGAAGGCAAGTG
>Ga0210064_1001206_pt1 | contig 11259 bp, 5 predicted proteins | sample Muzzi_CordC_D2_FD_185531 | JGI IMG/M metagenome (GOLD analysis project Ga0210064, IMG submission 185531) | Wetland microbial communities from San Francisco Bay, California, USA, that impact long-term carbon sequestration - Muzzi_CordC_D2 (SPAdes) | ecosystem: Environmental > Aquatic > Marine >...
TCCCGCCGTAACGGCGACGCAGCGCCTCCTCGCTTCGACTTCGCGTCTCCTCGTCACGATTCTGCTCGGGAACAACGTCGTCAACATTCTTGCAGCATCGGTCGCGTCGGCGATGGCCATCTACTACCTGGGGGAAGGAGTCGGGATCGCCGTCTCGACCGTTTCTCTCACGATCGTCATCCTCGTCTTCTGCGAAGTGCTCCCAAAGGCCCTCGCAGCGCGCAACCCGCGAGGGATCTCCTACCTCGTAGCGCTCCCCCTCTATCTGATCCACCAGGGTTTGCGCCCCGTCCATGCGGTATTCGATCGCGTCGTCGACCCCTTCGTCGAGCGGATCACGGGAGGACACGTCAGCGAAGACCAGGGAGCGGCACTGAGCGAGGAGGTCCTCCGAATGGCCGAACGCCTGCGCGACGGGGATCCACAGGGCTCACCGCTATCGATCATTCGCGCCGCCGCGGACGCCGTCGACACGACTGCGGAGGAGGTCATGGTGCCGCGCGCCCAGATCATCGCTTTCGACGAGCAGGTTTCGCCAAACGAGCTGCTCGAAAAGATGCTCAACGATCGCTTCACGCGGGTACCGATCTATCGCAATTCGATCGATGACGTCGTCGGGAAGGTCCACATGAAGGATCTCGTTGGTCTCGTTCGATCGAGCGAGTCGAACATCGCGTCGATCGTGCGCCCGGTACTTCGCGTCCCCCCGCGCAAGCCGATTCTGCGCCTGCTCTCCGACATGCAGCGGGCGTTCATTCACATGGCCATCGTGAAGGACGAGTTCGGCGGCACACTCGGGCTCGTCACCCAGGAGGACGTGCTCGAAGAGCTGGTTGGGGAGATTCGAGACGAGTTCGACCGCGAGGAGCTGCTGACGGTCCGCCGAATCGACGACGAGCAGTACCATGCACTCGGGCGGGTGAAAGTAACCGACTTCAATCGGCAAACGGGATGGGATGTCCCGGCCGAACCCGGAGATTCGCTCTCGGGCCTGGTCTTCAATGCCCTGGGGCACCCCGCTCGGACCGGCGAATTCGTCGATCTCGCCGGCTACAAGCTGACCGTGCTGTCGGTCTCGGGAACGCGCATCGGCGAGGTTTCGGTGCGCTGCCCCAGAGGCCAGGGGGCTCCGCCACCGTCAGCGCAGTCCTCCCTTCCGTAATTTCGCGAGTGCGTCGGTCCAGTCGCTGATCGGGCGCCCGGCGCGCGCGCCGTCCGGGCCCTCGAACGTGTGGTTGCGCGACCATCTTGATTGCCGACGATGACTCGCGGGGCCCACGATCGGCTAGAGAGCAGGAGGAACGATCCGCGTTTCCGCTCGAAGTCCGAGCAGGGGCGTCATGTCAAGGTCCCGCTGGGCCGAAGAGCCCGATGAAATCAAGCCGGGCGAATATCGACAACGCAGTGGCCGCCTCGGCGGCGGTCGACCCCACCAACGGAGGACGACCAGGTCGCGGGAGCGTCCGCAGAATCCACGCCGGGGAGTTCGGGCCATGAGTGCAGCGAGATCGACGAGTCGGCGCGTCGCCACTTTCGCCACCGCGGCGGCGGTCTTCCTCGCGACCGCCGCCGTCGCGGGCGCCTTCGCGATCGGCCTGCTCGGCTGGGAGCGCTACACCGGGTTCTTCGCGCCGGTTTGGGACCCCGATGGGCGCCACGTCTATTTCCTCGAGCGCGAGACGCGGGGATTCGTCTGGGGCGCCGGGTGGTCGGGCTTCTCGCCGCCGGCCAACGCCTACGTGTACGCCGATTCGTTGACCCTGCAACGGCTCGACTCCGAGACCCGCAGGATCGATTCCCTCGAACGCTTCGAAGGCAGCCCGACACAGGGACGCACCACGGAGAACTACCGCGGATACATCTTCAACCACGTGTCCGCGCGGCTGATCCCGGTGGACGGCGGCGTCGAGGTGCTCGCCGAGATGAGCATCCCCCGCGTACCAACGTCGGAACAGTGGGCGCTCAAAGGGACCTGGGCGCCCGCGGCGCCCTGCAACGCGCAGTGGACCGAAGGTTACGGCGGCAACACCGCCGCCGACGAGTCCGCGCTGCACCACGGCGTCGAATTGATCTCGGCGCCCGGCGAGGAAGGCTTCCCCGCGGCGGTGATCGCCGTCGATGCCGGCGGAGACGTCCGCGTGTTCGTCGGCGGAGATCGCTACGCCGACCTCTACCCGGACGGACTCCCGGTCGAGAAGCTCGCCGAACTCTCCCAACGCGAGCGCATCGAACGCAGCCGCGAGTTGCGCACCGTCAACGCCGAACTGATCGAACGCTTCGAAGCCGAGGGCGCGACGGAGGTCGAAGCGCATCTGCGCGCCATCGACGAGATGGAGGAGCGCGGCTACTTCCCGAAGCGTCCGAAGCTCGTCGCGACGCGGATCGACGAGGCGCCCGCCGACGCGGTCGTCTTCGAAATTCCCGCCGAGTACTTCCGCGTCGGCCTCTTCCAGGACATCTTCGCCGCCATCGCCGCACCGGGAGCCCAGGTCGACACGGGAACCGGGACCTATCTCGCGTACTACGACGACGACCTGGGCCCGAGACTCCGCAAACACCGCGAGTCCGGCCACGACCGCTTCGCGATCCGGACGCAGGACCGGCTCTACCTGCTCGAAGTCCGCCGCTTCGATCGCTGATCCGCGGCGGCGACCAATACACTCCCTGCGCCACCCCTGTGCGCTCTCGATATTCGTCGGACTTGATTTCATTGGGCTCTTCGGCCCTTGCCACTTTCTCGATCGCTCTTCAACCTTGCCGAGAATTCGACCGCACGATGGGCGATCCGGCAGCGGTGCGAGACCATCGATATTGCTGGCGCGAAGCCGCTTGATCGGCTGGTTTGCGGCTGTCGCTCAGCTCGACGGGCATTGCGGATCAATCATGAGAACGGACAGCTGCGATGGATGGCGTGTCGATCCCCCAAGGAGCCGGCGCGAGGGGCCGTCCCAGGACACGGAACGAGATCGGCGACCGCCGGGTGGGATTTCGAGAGAGGTTCGCGTCCGTCTGCCCTGAAAAACGGATTGCCATCGCGACAGACGTATGAGACAGTGGCCGTGCAATTCATCGGGCCGATTGCGGTCCTGAATCGGCGTGGCCAATCCGCGCAATTCGTGGATATCCACGAACGACACTGCATCGCGTTTCTCTTCGTCGGGAGGGGCATCATGCCGCTGTTGCAGCGAACCGCGAGCTTTCTCGGAGCAGCTGGCTCGACACTGAGCTTGCTGCTCTTCTCGACCGCCTCCGAGCCGGCTTTGGCACAGGGGGTTCCATCCGAACCCGTAGCGCCTTTCCAGTTCGTCGAAGAGGTGGAGTTCCCCGACGGGAGCAGTCCCCCCACCGAGTACGCCGGACTGTCGCTCGACTTCGAGCTTCTGGTCGCCACGCTCGAGAACGCGCCGAGAGAGCAGCTGGGTGTGGTCAATCCCACCGTTCGCATCCTCGTGCCGCTGCCCGATATGAGCTCGTCCGAAGTGGGAGTCGTTCTCACACAAATGATGGAGCCCGCATTGGCCGCGATGGTCCCCCAGATCAAGACCTACGCGTTCGAGAGTCTGAGCCAACCGCGTCTGACCGGCCACATCGCGATCGGGCCGGGACGGATCCGCATCGCGGCCCGGACGCTGCAGGGATTGATGTACATCGAACCGATCGTCGCGCACGCCGCGGTCGGCAACGACCCCGTATACGTCAGCTACCTGGACGCCAACCGCACCGATGGCCTCAACGACATCTCGGAACCGGGGGACCGGGATCACGACGATCACGAGATTCCGCCCGTTCCCTTGACACTGGCTGCAAAGAGTCCCCTAATTGCCGCTGCGGCGGGGGTGGAGAGCGGCTCGCAGCTTCGAACCTATCGGATTGCCACTTCCACCACGGGCGAGTTCTACCAGGCGAGAGATACCGGAAACGGTTTCGTCGATGTGGTGTTTTCGATCGTCGCGGACTTGATCGGCGCCAATGCCACGTTCGAGCCCGAGGTCGCAGTGCGGCTGATCATCGCGGCGATCAGCTCCGCCGTGATCTACGACGACCCCATGACCGACCCGTTCGATGGCGCTTCACAGTGCTCCGGCAACGGCGATCCGTGTATGGCGAACTCCGACTGCCCGACCGACGAGACCTGCGACGCCAATCGCAGCGCCTGCGAGCTGCGCGGAGACAACCGCGACAACCTCGTCGCGGTCGTGGATGCCGTGGACCCGAGCACCTACGACCTGGGATTCCTGTTCGCGGCCCGCGCCGGCGGCGGCGCCAACGGGTGTGCGTGGTTCTCGGTCTGCCTGGAGGGCGCCGGCCTGGACCACAAGGGCAACGGCGCCGGCCTGATGGGAGGCTTCGGCGCCAACAGTGCCAGCAGCCTGATCGCCCACGAAGGTGGACACCTCCTGGGCGCGCGGCACACCTTCAGCGGCGAGCAAGGATCGTGCACCGAGGGTGAGTTCACAGCGGGCGGAAGCGAGAGCGGGTACGCGCCCGGAAGCGGCACCACCCGCATGTCGTACCGCAACCTGTGTGACGATGACCCCGACGATTCCGATCTGGGGGACAACGTCGACACCTCCGAGGACGCTTCCCGCTACCCGGGCGCCGACAACTACTACCACTCCCGCAGCTTCGACGAAATCGTCGACAACGTGTTCAACGGCGACGGCTCGATGTGCGGTTCCCTGGGAAATACCGGCAACAATCCGCCGATCGTGGACGCCGGAGCCGACTACACCATCCCGCGGGAGACGCCCTTCACCCTGGAAGGCGATGCCACCGACGACGAGCCGTTGACCTTCAACTGGGAGCAGTACGACCGCGCGGAGACCCGACGGCCGATCGATTCGGCCACCCTGGCCGACGGCCCCATCTTCCGGTCGGTCCCGCCGACCACCGACAATACCCGCACGTTTCCCCACCTGTTGGACATCCTCGACGGCGTGCAGCGCAACGGGGAGATCCTCCCGCAGGTGAACCGGGACATGAACTTCCGATTCATCGCCCGCGACAATCGCATGGGGGGCGGCGGCGTCGCGTACGACGAGATGGTGATCCACGTGGAAGGTCCGCCGTTCTACATCACCTCGCCCAACAGCGGCCTCCTCCAGGCGGACTGCTCACTTCCGGTCGAGTGGGAGGTCGGCGGCGGAGACGTGGCCGACGACGTCTCGGTCCTATTCTCTCACGACGGCGGGCTGAGCTTCGGCACGGTCCTCACCGCCTCCACACCCAACGATGGCGCATTCGAATCCCGGGTTCCCTGTGACACGGGGGACGGCAAGCGCATCAAGGTAGCCGCAATCGACAATGTCTTCTTCGACATCAGCGACGACGACATGTTCGTGTACAACAATCCCCCGACGGCGAGCACGAGTACGGCGGGCGGATCCGTCGATGACGCCTGCGAGTTCCTGGTCGAATTCGAGGCGACGGTGACCGACGCCTGCCGCGTCTCCGCGGCCGACGTCTCGGTGGAGTTCATCAAAGCCGCGAACAACTTCAGCCTCGGCGTCCCAACCGTCAACAAGATGCAGGTGTCGCCCACCGAGGTGAGCATCACCGGGAGCATCCTCGCATTCGACCTGCTCAACTCCCCGGCCCAATTGACGGTGAGAGTGGTCGGAGAAGACGGCTGCGGCCTCGAGGGCAGCGCGGAAGCCGACGCCGTGATCGTCGACGACATTCCGCCGACCATCGCCGTCAGCGTCGATCCCGACACCCTGTGGCCGCCCAATCACAAGATGGTTCCGATCACGGCAGAAGTCGTTGCCGAGGACAACTGCCCCGGCGTCACCTTTGCACTCACCGGCCTCGTCAGCGACGAGCCCGACAACGGCCGGGCGGACGGCAACACCACCAACGACATCCAGGACGCCGACATCGGGACCGCCGACACCGAATTCAGCCTGCGGTCCGAACGCGCCGGAAACGGAGACGGTCGCGTCTACACCGTGTCCTACACCGCCACCGACGGCTCCGGCAATCAAGCGGACGATTCTGCCGGCGTAACGGTGCCGCACAATCAGTAGCGAGCACGCGCTCGAGCGAGGCGCGATGCGACCCTGCTGGCGCGAAGCCGCTCGATCGGCTGGCTTGTGGCTGTCGCTCAGCTCGACGGGCATTTCCGATCGATGATGAGAACGGACAGTCACGCGTCCTAGGCGCGGCTGCTTCGCTGGCGTTCGCGCTGCCGCATCACCAGGCCCGCGGTGACGACGGCCGCGGCGACCAACAACATGATCAGCGAGGCGAGCGCGTTCACGTCCGGACTCACGCCGAGGCGCACCTTCGAGAAGATCAACATCGGGAGCGTCGTGGCGCCCGGGCCGGAAACGAAGCTCGCGATCACGAGATCGTCGAGCGAGAGCGTGAAGGCCAGGAGCCAGCCGGCGATGATCGCGGGCGAGATGATGGGCAGCGTGATGTCGAAGAGCACGCGCAGGGGCCGCCCGCCGAGGTCCATCGCGGCCTCCTCGAGCGATTCGTCCACGCTGGAGAGGCGCGAGCGCACGAGGACGGCCACGTAGGCCGTCGAGAACGTTACGTGCGCGATGACGATCGTGGTCGCGCCGCGGGTGGCCGGCCACCCGACCAGCTCCTCGAGGCTCACGAAGAGCAGCAACAGCGACAGTCCCGTGATGACTTCGGGCATCACGAGTGGCGCCGCGACCATGCCGGAGAACAGCACGCGGCCGCGGAAGCGACCCATCCGCGCGAGCGCGAACGCGGACAACGTGCCCAGCACCGTCGCGGCGGTCGCGCTGATCGCGGCGATCCGCAGCGAGAGTAGCGCCGCTTCGAGGATGTCCGTGCTGTGGAACAGCTGGCCGTACCAGCGCAACGAGAAGCCGCCCCAGACGGTGACGAGCCGAGAGGCGTTGAACGAGTAGATCACGACCATCAGCAGCGGGACGTAGAGGAACGCGTAGCCGAAGGCCAATGCCGTCAGGACGAAGACCGAGTGGCGCTTCACGGATCCTCCTCCTGGGTGCGTTGGAACAGCAGGATCGGACCGATCAACAGCGCGAGCAGCAGCACCGCGATCGTCGCTGCGACGGGCCAATCACGATTGAAGAAGAACTCTTCGTAGACGACGCGTCCGATCATCAGCGTGTCGGCGCCGCCCAGAAGCGCCGGAATCACGAACTCGCCGAGTGCCGGGATGAAGACGAGCAGCGAGCCGGCGACGATCCCCGGCCTCGAGAGCGGCAGCGTGACGTCGCGGAAGACCTGACGCGGCCGACTGCCGAGGTCGGCCGCGGCCTCGAGCAGTGCGCCGTCGAGCTGTTCGAGATTCGCGTAGAGCGGCAGGATCATGAACGGCAGATACGAGTAGACCATACCCAGGAAGACCGCGGTGTCGGTGTAGAGCAGCTCGAGCGGTCGATCGATCAGCCCCGCCCACAAGAGCACGCCGTTGATGACGCCGTGGCTCCCGAGCAGCCCCATCCACGCGTAGACGCGCAGCAGGAAGGAGATCCAGAACGGGAGTATGACGAGCATCAGCAGCAGGTTTCGCGTGGTCGGTCGCGAACGCGCGATGCCGTACGCCATCGGATAGCCGAGCAGAAGACACAGCAGCGTGGCGAAGGCCGCGAGCTCGACGGACGTCAGGTACGTCAGCAGGTAGAGGTTGTCGTCGACGACGAAGCGGTAGTTGTCGAGCGTCGCGAGCAGTCCGCCGTCGCCCCACAGCGGCGAGTAGGGCGGCTTCGCGACGATCGGATCGGCGAGGCTGATCTTGAAGACGATCAGGAAGGGCGCGAGGAAGAACAGCAGCAGCCACGTGTACGGGAGCACGAGGCCGACGCGCTGCCAGACGGGAGCTTGCACGCGCTCGACACGCGCCTCCGTCCCGGCTGTCGTATCAGTCCGTGAGGAGGAGCGCACTTCCATTGTCCCAGGAGAGATAGACCTGGTCGTCCCACTCGAGGTAGCGCCGCGCCTCGCGCCGCCGGTTCTGGGCCGACACGTCGATGACCTTTCCCCCCTCCGTCTTCACGCGGTAGAGCGACAAGTTCCCGAAGTAGGCGAGGTCGAAGACGACGCCGCGGATCACCGTCCGGTTCGCCGCCTCTTCCGGCGCCTCCTTGGTGATGTAGATCTTCTCCGGCCGCACGGCGACGCACACGCTGTCACCTCGTGCGACGGTACCGTCGTGCGGCAGCACGATCGGCTCCGGCGTCGCGTTGCATCGGACCACCGGATTGCCGTCGGCGAAGTCCGCGACGACGCCTTCGAGAAGGTTGATCTTGCCGACGAAGTCGGCCACGAAGCGGTTGCTCGGATGCTCGTAGATCTCGCCGGGCGTGCCGACCTGCACGAAGCGTCCGGCGTTCATCACGGCGATACGCGTCGCGAGCGTCATCGCCTCTTCCTGGTCGTGCGTCACGACGATGAACGTCACGCCGAGCTCGTCCTGGACGTTCGCGAGCTCGAATTGCGTCTCTTCGCGGAGCTTCTTGTCGAGCGCGGCCAGGGGCTCGTCGAGGAGCAACGCCTTCGGGCGCTTGACCAGCGCGCGGGCCAGTGCCACGCGCTGCGACTGTCCGCCCGAGATCTGCGCCGGCTTTGCGCGCGCGAGCTCGGAGAGCTTGACGAGCGCGAGCATCTTCTCCACGCGCGATGCGGTCTCCTGCTTGGAGACGCCTCCGCGCCTCAGGCCGTAGGCGACGTTCTGCTCGACCGTCATGTGCGGGAACAGGGCGTACGACTGGAACATGATGTTGACCGGCCGCTCGTAGGGCGGAAGGTGCGTTACGTCGACGCCGTCGATGAAGATCGCTCCGGAGTCCGGAGTTTCGAGGCCGGCGATGATGCGCAGCAGCGTCGACTTGCCGCAGCCCGACGCACCGAGGATCGCGAAGAGCTCGCGTGAGTAGATGTCGAGATCGACACGGTCGACGGCGGTGAAGTTTCCGAAGCGTTTCGTCACCGCCTCGATACGCACGAACGGTCGGATCGACGAATCGAGCCACGGGGCGGACGTCCCCGCCTTGAAGCGCGCGAAGGCGCGCGTGCGCCGCCGCTCGGCCTTGGGCGGCAGGGCCCGCAGCAGCCCGAGCCGCGAGACCAGGCGCTGGTCGGGGTAGACCGCCGGATCGCTGAGGATCTCGGGCTCGATGAAAGGTTGCGACGTGACGACGGCGTTCGCATAGCGCGTCTGGTTCGTCACGGCCGCCATCACGTTGGGGCGCAGCAGGAACTCGATGAAGCGCATGGCCGCGTCGGGGTGCGGCGCGTCGGACGGGATGAAGAGCCCGTCGAACCAGAAGAAGGAACCCTCCTTCGGAACCGAGTAGGCGAGGTCGATGTCGATGCCCACCTCGGCGGCCCGCTCGCGCGCGACCGCGTAGTCGCCGGACCAGCTCATCGCGACGCAGATTTCGTCGTTCGGCATGTCGGTCAGGAGGCGGGTCGAGCTGAAGTAACGGATGTACGGGCGCACCGAGCTCAGCATCTTCTCGGCGGCGTCGATGTCGTCGGGGTTGGTCGAGTTGCCGTCGAACCCCAGGTAGACCAGCGCCATCGGGATGACGTCGGTGGGAGAGTCGAGGATCGACACGCCGCAGTCCGCGAACTTCGACACGACCTCCGGATCGAAGATCATCGCGCCGCTGTCGACCGGTGCGTCGGGCATCCGCTCGCGGACCATCTTCACGTTGTACGCGACGCCCGCCGAGCCCCACATGTACGGGGCGGCGTAGACGTTGCCCGGGTCGTACCCGGCGAGCTTCGCGAGGACCTCGGGGTCGAGGTCCTTCCAGCCGGCGAGCCGGCTGCGGTCCAACGGACGGAAGATCCCGAGCGGGATCAGCCGCGACGCGTACTGCCCACCGTGGACGACGACGTCGTAGCCGGTATGGCCCGCGAGGAGCTTCGCCTCGACGATCTCGCTCGAGTCGTACTCGTCGTAGTTGACGTGGATGCCGGTCTCCGCTTCGAAATCCGCGAGCGTCGTCGGTCCGATGTAGTCGGCCCAGTTGTACACGTTCACGACCGGCGACTCACCCGACGCGCCGCCGGGCACCAGCAAGAGGATCGCGAGCACGACCGCGCCGCGCGCCGAAACGCATCGGGGTACGCCTGCAAATCGCGCCGGCGACGGCACTCCGAACCGGAAGTCCACGGTGCGGAGTCTAGCCCGGTTCCGTTGCCGGCGAACGCGAATCTCGAGCCCCCGATGATTCCGCTCGATGTGATGATGCTCCGTGTGTTCCTGCACAGCGTGCCGCAGATGCGGCTCTCCAAGCCCCCCGGCGTATGGCCTAGAAGAAATTCATTGGTCAATTGGGCGGCGCCATTTTTCAACCGGGAAATGGTGACATTCTGCTCACCGGCTTCTTGCTCCGCTTCAGCCCTGTCCTCTGTAGAAAACATGTCCTGCCAGGTCTTCGTGCGGACATGATCGCGTCCTGAAGGGGCAGACTGCTGGTACAGAACCCCTCATTCCTCGAACTCCCCGACCATCGCTGCAGGCAGGCGGGCCGGTACTTTTTGCATATCGGCGATGGGTGTCTCACCCCCGGTGGCGGGGACCGTCCCGCAACAGAATGCAATGGCCTGGGGATGGGTTATGCGTCATCCATTCCAAACCCGCGAAATACCAAGACACCATTTTTCAAGCAGCTGCTGCTTCAACTGTTCGCGCGAGTCATGCAGTGCCTGGTAGAAATCACCGGTCGGGTCGATACCCGGCAACACCTCGAGAGTCTGGCAGCCTGGCATCGAAGTGGCTTCAAGAGCTTTCATTTCAATTCAACCACCGGCAAGAACGGGGACCGCAAATCAGGTCTCACGTCAATGGCCGCATCCGGGTTCAACCAGGTGATCAGATTTCTTTGCGGGTAGCGTCGGGGAGGCTGTCGGCCCCCAGGCCGGACGCCCAGTCGAAATACTGGACCTCGACCATCATTGGCAGCTGGTATCGGACATAGAAGCTGTGAAGCCGAAGCACCTCGAAATCCTCGATCTCGGTTTCAATGATCTCTACGCGCGCGTCTTGTTCGGCGTATTTCCCGGCGCGCTCGAGAAGGGCGTACAGCTCGGACGACGACCCCACTGAAATTCCGAAGTGATCGCCGGTGGGGCAGGTCATCGGCTTGTCGTCCGCCACGAGAAAGACGAACTGCTCGTTGCTATGCACACGCAACACCAAACGCTTGCCGTCTTCGCTCATGGTTGGCATCTCGGTCCAACCGAAGACATCGCCGAAGAAGTCCAGGAGCTCGCGACGACCGGAGGGTTCCAGCAGATCGGCGG